>Ga0082212_10002433_pt1 | contig 27125 bp, 21 predicted proteins | sample TergutNt197P3_FD_71548 | JGI IMG/M metagenome (GOLD analysis project Ga0082212, IMG submission 71548) | Neocapritermes taracua P3 segment gut microbial communities from Petit-Saut dam, French Guiana - Nt197 P3 | ecosystem: Host-associated > Arthropoda: Insects > Digestive system > Gut ...
CTCTTCCGATCTACCGCCCTCACCCTAGCCCTCTCCCAGAGGGAGAGGGGACGATGGTGAACCCTCTTTCAGAGGGCGAGGGGACGAGGAAACACGACTTTGCAGATAGAGTACCGCTGATCGTGAACGATCTTGATAACGCTCCCGTCGAAAAAAAATTGAAACTCTTCAAAACGCGGGATAGCATTTCGGAATTTCTCGATACCGGAATGACTGCACACGAAACATCGGCGGACTCATTTTCGCATGTATCAGCGACGATGGATAAGCGGCAACGATTTGACTTTGTCATCGGCAATCCGCCGTACATCGGTTATAACGAATGTGCAAAACAAGGCTTCGAATTCGTCAAAAGAATTCAGGACAAAAAGGATGCTTCGATCACGATGGGAAACGTGTTTGGAGTCAATTTACATACGGTGCCCGGTATGCCAAAACCTTATGCGCCCAAACCGAATTTGTATGCCTTTTTCATCGCACTGGGTTTGGCATTGTTGAAAGAAAACGGCAAATTGTGCTTTGTAATTCCGCAAACACTTTTAACGGCAGGGGACATGGACGTGATGCGTTATCATTTAGCGAAACACACCTCTATTGATAAAATGATTACATTTGGCGGCAATCTTTTTATCGACCGAGGCGTGGACGCACGAAAACCCATCCGCACCTCATCCTTAATTATCATCGTAACAAAGAAAGAGCCGAAAACCAATCATCGTGTGAAGGTTGTCAACTTTGTTGACAATACCAAGGAAAAAAAAGTGTCTCTGCAAACGCTTCTGAATAGCCGAAAGAAAATGGTGTCCTCCATTCCGCAATCCGAACTGGCAAAGACGGTCGAAAATTGGAATTTTATCAAGTATGACAAAACCGTTTTACAGTGGCTAAAAAAGTATAACGAATTGAATCTTTCCATTGAGGAGTACCGCCGTAACAGTCTCAGCGACTACAATGAAATGCAGTTCGATAAAGGATTGGTTTTTGACAAGAAAAAAATCAGTACAGATTTTTCTGACTGGTTATTGCCGCATAAAATGAAAAATTGCTTTCGTATCGGTACAAAAAATGATTCGATTGCGACAAAGTATATCCGCATTCCACAGGGTTCGCAAGGACTGAAAATCTTTGACAACAAATACAAAATTATCTGGCGATATATGAATCCTGACCGGTTTTATTATTCCGATGAAAGAATTATGATCGACTTCAACTGGGTTATTATTTCTTCGGAGAATAAACTTGAAACGTTGTTCCTTTTTTCGGTGCTGAACTCAAAATTATCCCATTACATTTTGGGTTTGTATCTGAAAAATGCCCATGAAAAGGCGTTTCAAGTCGGTATCAAGTCGATCAAAAAATATATCCGTATTCCGCTCATCACTGCCGGAAACCGAAAAATGAAGGATAAGATCATCGCTCTGACCGAATCGATGCTCGCTCTCGAGTCCGTAATGCCATGCGATATTGACTTTGACGAACGAGATGCTATAAAGAGGGTCATTGACGATCTCGTGTTCGCATTATATTTTGATATTCCTGTCAAGGACGTTGCGAAGCACGAATTTTATGACTATGTGAGCCGGAGTACCGGCTAAATGACTATGCCCGAAAAAACAATTTTCAAACGCATCATTGACAAGGAAATTCCTGCCAACATCGTTTATGAAGACGATCTTTGTCTGGCATTTCATGATGTCAATCCGCAGGCACCGGTTCACGTTTTAGTGATTCCGAAGAAGGAAGTTGCATCAACAGACCAACTGACGGATGACGACACTGCACTGCTTGGACACATTTACGGCGTGATTCGCAAATTAGTGCAAGAACTCGGTTTGCAAAAAGGCTACCGCATTGTAACGAACTGCGGGAACGACGGCGGTCAGACGGTCTATCATTTGCATTTTCATCTGTTAGGAGGTCGCCAGATGGGCTGGCCCCCGGGGTAGTCGGTCGCTTCACTTTGTTGCGTTCCCGGCTTTTGGCTTCTGTTTGAAAAAGAAATCCCCGTGGTCAGTACTCGACCGCCGCACGTTGCCGTCCGGCGAAAGCCCTATCGAAACAGGTCGGCTTCGATGTGGTAGGGGAGTTCGCCATATCGGAACTCTTCATTGACATACAATGTACCGCCGACGTGGACGATTTTGGTGCGAAATTGCGCCCGCAGGTCTCCCATACAATGGATGCCAATCATGTCAAACGGATTCTGCTCCGGCGAACAAAATTTGCAGTGTTCCTGCGTTCGTACCAACATGAAATTTTGTATCCCCGAAAGTTGTCGTCCCGGATACATATAGCCCTTGATATAGACTTTACGCTGTTCCTCCGCCAGTTTCAAGATGTGTTCAGGCAACCGGTTCGTCTTTTCATCACGTCGCAGTTCCAAAAACTGCACTTCGGTATAGCCATAGGGAATACTGAAATAGTAGTGCCAAACTCCCCAGGTAGCCGCTGCAATTCCGAGGAGAAACGAAAAGACGATTCCACCGAGAGCAAAACCTCGCCCCGTGTAATCGAACGGACATGACAAAATGTTGTAAAGTCCAAAAATACCGCAGACCGCCCCGAACAACGGGAAAATCATAAACCAGTTGCTCAACAACATCAGCGGCGTGAAGAGGGAGAGAATAAAGGCAACCACCGCCAGGATGCTCACTGCCCGATACCCAACCACGATTCCCCTTCCACTGATCTCTTCCTTCGTGATCGTACTGATGCTTTCGTCAAATTCTTGCGACATGGCACATTCACTCTTGCGGAGGTGCAGTGTTGGGTATTGGAGTCGTTACATTGGAGTCTGCCGGGGCTTCGACCGCCGGAGTCGATGTTTTCCCGCCGCCAAATCCACCACCTTGGAAGCCGTCCCCTTGTTTCATCGCCAGCAGGAGAAGGATGCAGAAGGAAATCCAAAAACATACGGTAACGACCGTGATTTTGGTGAAGAGGTCGCCTGCTTTTGCTCCGAAGGCACTTTGTCCTCCGCCGCCGCCGAAGGCACCGACCAATCCCCCACCTCTTCCCCGCTGAACTAAAATCAGCAAGATCAGGAAAACGGACAAAATGGGTAACAGAATCGCCAAAATCGGCTTGAGGAACGCAAGAAGCATCGTAGTTTATCCAAAGTTTTCTCTTCTACCTACGGAGTATGTTACACTTTATTACGAAAATGTCAAGCACTATAGAGGACACCTTTAGGCTTTCGCCCGAAAAGTAATATACCGTCATTCCCGCGTAATATACCGTCATTCCCGCGAAAGCGGGAATCCAGAGAGTTGATATGAAAGTTTTCTGTCTGGATTCCTGCCTACGCAGGAATGACGAAAGCGGCATGACATTTTCAGGCGGAAGCCTTAGGGCATATCGACTTCAATGTCTTCCAGTGACACCGCTTCGCCGGGCTTCTCCGGGACGAACGACTTCAAAACCACTCGCGGCACGTCCGGCGGGACACTGCCGTAAAAATTCTCCATGCCCGGTACGATGAACAACTCGTACTGAACACCGGCGACAATATAAACCTGATAATTGCCACTACCATCGGTCTTCGCCGCAAGCGGCATCGGGTCCGTTTGTTTGGGATTGGCAACGTTGCTTCTCTCCAAGAGAACCAACTGGTCGGCGAGCGGCTTTTTCGTTGCCGAATCAATCAATCGTCCCCTGATACTGCATGCCTTGTGTAGTTGGAAAACCTTTTCGCCCGTTTTCGGCAGATCATCGTCGAACCAACCCATGAAGGCTTCATACGTACCCGGAAATCCCGTGGGCGACTGCAACCAAATCGTGCAAAAGACGTGTTGCGGACGCTCTGCCAAGTAGAACATCCCGTTTTCGTCCGTGTTGGCAGCATCGTAGGTATGATAACCGGGTCGATTGGAATGCGCTTGAAAGCACACATTTGCGGCGGGAGAACCATCGGCACGAAGCACTTTGCCGACAAAAGGATCCGATAGTCGGAAATCATTGAGTTTGACAACCGGCTGACCATCGAAAGAAACCTTTTGCAAGAGTTTTGCGCGGTACTCTTGCCTCTGAACACTTTCTATCAGCCGATGAATCGGTATCGTGCCGACACTGACGTACACGTCATCAGTTGGCAGCGCAGCAAATTCGTATTCCCCCTTTTCATCAGTCTTGATCTTGAAGAAGGTTTGGTTGCTGTCATTGGTTTCATTTTCATAAAACGCAATAGAAATGTCGATATTGGGCAGCGGCTTGCCCGACGTGCCGTCAACAACTTTGCCAGTGATGCAGATTCCTTCTTTGAGTTGGAACACAATTTTTTCGACGTATTCGTCGTCATCGTTGAGCGAAAGAGACTGACTCGGTGCCGCCCACTTGCCTTTGGGATCAAAAATCGAGAGCATGCTCTCGGCAGGTACAAAAGCGTTGATGAAGAACCTGCCGTCCGCTTGGGTAAAGGAGTTCGACGCACCAGCGGTAGGAGGGTTTGTCTTCATGCGTCCACTGACGAGCAAACGCATATCGGCGGCGGGAGAGCCATCCGGCAGCAACGCCATGCCTGTAATTTTGGTCAACTTGGGATTGAACAAAGGAGCCGGATTTTTAGCCGGTACTCCGGGTTCATCCGGTCGCTCCACTGCGTTGCGCTCCCGGCTTGCATTGTTGGACTCCTGCTGTGCAACAAGCCGCACACGCACGAACACGGCGGCGAACAACAATACCACGATGGTAAACAAAAATACTTTTTTCATGATTGACTCCTTTTTGTTAAGGGTGCTTTCAAAACTCGAAATTCGGGCGACACGTCGGGAACTGTCCCGACTGAAAATGCCATGCCCACACAAAACTTTCGGCATAGAAACGTTCAGCGATTTGTTCAGCGACACCAGTGCCGAAGCAAAGGTTTTCGTCGATTCGCCGCGTTTTCCCAGTGCCGCTTCATCGCAAGCCCACTCCGCTGCGTCCTCAAAACGGAAGAGCGAAAAATAGGCAAGCGGATTGAACCAATGAATGAGCGTAATCAGTCTCGCAATCGCCGAAGTCCAAACATCACCGCGACGGTAGTGTTCCAACTCGTGCCGCATCACGCTCTTCCGCTGGGTTTCGGAAAGATTGTCCCACCCTTCGAGCGGCACGACGAAAACGTAATCGAACCATCGCCGCACCAGCACTGGTCCGTGAGTGTCGCTCGTGAGCATCGGAATCGGTCGCCGGACACTGAGTGCGGTTTGCATGGCATTCCACGCATTTGTCCAATCGTCTCCTGCCGGTTCCGCTTCACGTAGTAAATAGTGAAAACGGAAGGAATAAAATAGCGTGCGGGCAAGAACGATGATGATGCCGAAAAACCAGAGAACAAACAGAGCCGCAATCGTAAGATTGCGCTGGGGTGGTTTTACTATTTCGATGGGCGGCGGCGTATCATGAAAGCCGGAAACGAAGGCGATAGCCGGAGTGACTGGATCAACGGCGGGTTCATCCGGTCGCTCCACTGCGTTGCGCTCCCGGCTTGCATGACGGCTTGCATGAGATTCTTCCGCAATCTGAAGATTGCGACTCTGTTCTTCCAAAACCGGCACGTCCACCGTCCATTGCAAACCGCAGAGCGGTACAATACCGAGGAGCAACACGACACTCCAAACGAAACGCCGCAACCACCAAGATCGGCAACGCGTTGCACCGAGCAACACGACGGCAATCAAACAACCGGCGGACAATAGCAACGTTGAATAGCTAAGTGAAATAAGTATTTCAGTCATGAGAACCTCCTTTCTTATTCGTCCCCTCTGGGAAAGGTGACGTGGTTTTCTTCCGTTCAACGAGTCTTTCCAATTCGGCGATTTCCGCTGATGTGAAGGGATGGTCTTTCATCAGTTGTGCGATGAGCGGCACGACGTTTCCGCCGCTGACTCGTTGCACGAGCAGACCGAGATGACCGGCAGAGACGGCTTCGGGCGCAACGGCGGAGCGATAGAGTGTTGGACGTTCCGGCGATTTTTGGGCGAGTCCTTTATCGACCAGCCGATTGAGCCGGGTTTGTACCGTCGTGTAACCGATGGGTCGTCCCAGTGCCGACTGGGCTTGACTGATCGTAACGCCGTCCCGTTGCCAAAGGACTTGCATAATTTCCATTTCCCACGCCGAAATCGGCGAGACGCTCCGATGTTGTGTTTTCCGTTTTTTCATAATGACGTTGCCGTTCAATGACGAATGTAGTAGTATTGTAACGACGTTCGTCATAGTTGTCAAGAGGGAAATTTGCTGGGCGTTCTAAATAGGGTGCATAAAAAAATTCCTGCTTGATTTGCCGACATGGGCGGCGCACAAGTGACCGGGGGTCCGCTATCGCTCACCCCGGCTACCTTGCATTGCCCCATCGGGGCAATGTGACTAATCGCCAAAATCCGCAACCGAAAATTGAGACTCCTGAACGGACTGGGTGTTGATGCGGGGGGCTTTATCGCAACCTGAAAAAAGGGTACAATGATAATCCTGAAAACAAACTCTGTCCGTACGTCAATTCTGTGAAGACCAACTATCGCCTCATTTGTTGTGCCATTGTTCTCATCGTTCTCCTGCGCATCGGTATCGGCTGGCACTTTTTCTACGAAGGTGTCCACAAGTTTGACCCTGCCGATAAGTTTTCCGCCGAAGGTTTTCTCGGTATCGCCAAAGGTCCCACCGCCGAACTCTACTACTGGATGCTGCCCGACCTCGAGGGCATCTTGCGAATCGAAATCGGCAAAGTCAAAGACGAAAACGACAAGGAACATACCACGTTCGTCGTTTACGAAACCGCATGGAAGGAGTACTACGAAGAATATCTGAAAAAGTACCCCGATGTCAACAAAGACGAAGCGGCGGCAATTTTCAATCGTTATCTCAAAGCCCTGCGGGCAGAAGCGGCAGATTCGGAAACCGCTGTCAAAGCCTTTTTGGCAAGCCGGGATCGATTCTTGGAAACAAAGAGAACCATCCGAAACAGTACCTCGTTTGAACAGCAACGCCGCTGGAATCAGATGATGGGATACCGTGTTGAAGCCGCTGCTTGGACAAAATTACTGACCGGGATGGGCAATGGCTTACAATCGGACTTGGGACGTTTGGCTGATCCCGAACTCGCCGGTTTGCGTGGAGAGATCGTGACCGCACCGGAGAGGGAACTCATTCCGCCGATTCCGCCGAATCAATTTATTGACGCACAGATACAGTATCCTATTCCTCCGATAGAGTTTTCCCTACCTCCGAAGAATGAGTACACGAAGAGTTTAGACGTGTCCGTCAAGAACCGAATGAATGCAATGGATACTGCAGTGATGTTCGGACTCTCTGCCATAGGACTTTGCATGATGATCGGCTTTTGTACCCGTTTGGCATGTCTCGGTGGGGCGGCGTTTTTGGTGAACGTCATTTTGACGACTTATCCTGTGCCGGGCGTGTATCCAGAAATTCCGTCGATGGTCGGAAACTTTATGTTCGTCAGCAAAGATGTGGTCGAACTGCTTGCCCTGCTGTTCCTTGCTTTGGTTCCTTCAGGACGTTGGGGGGGATTCGATTATTTCCTTTGGAACTACGGCGGAAAACAAATTTGCGGACTGTTTTGTCCTTGTTGCCGCTCCGATGAGTGCCGGACAGCCTAATCAGCCCGATTGATTATCTGCGCCGGTTTTGGTAGAATGAGGAGCATGGTCGAGGAGTCAGGTGAACAACTGGAACGTGGGCAAACAACCGAAGCGAGACGGAATCGAAGGTCTTCGTCCGCCCCCACACTAGGTGTGCGCGAAAAACTGATCGCCATCTTCTTGATCGTAAAAGTTCTTCCGCTTATCCTACTGGCGTACATCGCTTGGCAAGCATTGGTTCAACTCGGAACCATTTTGCGTGAAACCGCCGTTACCGATTCCCGGCATGCTTTGACCGTCATGGCGGTAGAAAACATTGAACGTATCACGACCAGTGCCGCCGAAAGAGTGGCAGTATTTCTGTATCATCGCGACGCAGATATTACTTTCCTTGCAGAACATTGCACACACTATTTTGCGGACACGGAAAGTTTACGGCAGTCAACGGAATCCTTTTTTGCCGATTTCTGCCGCAATAAAACTGCTTTAGTCCGACAATATGGGGACTGGAACGTCGACGAACAATACGGAATGTCGTGGGTGCAAACCGATCCCCATGTCCCTCATGTTCCTCCGACGGAAACAGAGGATCGCTCCGGCAACCTGGAAAACAATGACAAAATTGATGGAGCCACTTTTAATTACCGTCCGCCCTTTGGTTTCGGCGATAACTTCGAACATTTCATTGCCGCACCGATCTACGATGAAATCGCTCTCCTAGACAAGAACGGCATGCAGATCGCCAAGTGGGTTACTCCCGACTCCACGAAAAGCCGCTTCCCATTCCCCAATGAGTTGTTGGATGTTTCTGACCCAAAAAATACTTTCGTCAGGGCGGAACGCTATTTTGAGGAGGTTCAAAAACTGGACAAAGGCGGTATTTATGTGTCCGATGTCATTGGGGCGTACACACCGACCCGATTTGTCGGAATGTACACACCGGATTCCCTCGCTGCAAAACGCATCAATGATAAAATTACCGCACTTGAAAAAGAGGCGGACGGCAAGATTACCGAAACAACTTGGCACCTGCGGGTACTCAGTGCTGAACTCAGAAACGACGAAAAAGGTTTTAACAGCACCGCTGGTATCAACAAGCCAGTATGCGACGAGATTGCCCGCCGACAAGGGGAAGGGACAATCTGGAACATTGAAAATAAATCTCTCCGAACGATTTCCGAGGAATTGAAAACGTTGGGATTCCCGGAACTGGCGGAGGAGATTCTGAACATTTCATTTGAGCCGGAGAAAGAAGCCTACGCCGGTGCTGAAAATCCCAAGGGTATCCGGTTTGAGGGAATCATCCGTTGGGCAAAACCGGTGCTCGGTGCCGACGGCGAAGTTGCTGGCTATGTCACGTTTGCGCTCAATCACGACCACATCATGGAAATGATCGACCACATTACGCCGATGACCGCTCGCTATACGGAATTGTCGGATGCGTTCGAGGGAAATTATGCGTTTATCTGGGACTACCAGTGCCGAAGTATCGTGCATCCGCGACACCATTCGATTTGCGGCTACAATCCTGAGACGGGCATTGCAGAGACCCCGTGGCTTGAAAGTGCCCTTTACAAGGGGATGATTGCGGCGGGCTATGATCGGGCGGACTGGCAGGATTATATTGCTACGCTTTCCGATTACAAACCTTGGCCTCGCACACCCGACTGGGACTGGGTCAAAGAAAAACTCGACAAAAAGGAAAAGTGGTCTCCTGAAGAGGTTGCCCAATTGCCGCTCGATTATCAAGGACGCATGAAGGCACCCGCCCTTGATTTGACCAAACAGGGGTTGGTCGGCTTGGATGGACGCTATCTGAACAATGCCCCTCAGTGTACCGGCTGGATGGATTTGACCCGCGACGGCGGCTCCGGTTCATTCTACATTTTGTGGAGTGGTCTGTACAAATTGACAACGGCGGCGGCGATTCCCTACTATACCGGTCAATACAGCCCGGAGGTGCAAGGCAACCGGCGCGGCTTCGGATTCGTCGCCGTTGGGGCGGGCATCGACGATTTCAGCCGTCCCGCCAATGACATGGGCATCCTGCTGGACAACATGGTGAGCGAAAACGTCCAAAACACGACGTTCTATTTGGTTTGGACAACGGTAGCCTTGTCCGTCTTGGTGATTTTCATCGCTGTTTGGATGGCATCATACCTGTCCAAAAAACTTCAGTGGCTCATCGACGGTATCACCAAATTTCGGCGGGGATACCGGTACTTCCGTTTTGATGCCGCCACCAGGGATGAGTTCGGTCGTTTGGCACATTCGTTTGACGAAATGGCGGAAAACATTGTCCACAGTGTCCATACTCCGCTGGTCATTACGGACATGAATTTGAACATCATTTACGCCAACGATCAGGCACAGAAGGCGATAGGGGCGGTCGAAATCAAAGATATTATTGGGCACTCCTATAGAGAGAGAAGCATCTATCATTACGGTTCCCCCACATGTCCGGTAACGGCATTAGAGGAAGGAAGGAAGGTCGAGGTGCTGTATTTGGAAAAGACCGATTGCTATTTGGTGGGGAATGCCAACTATCTCTTGAGCGAACTTGGGGAAAAACAGGGATATATCATCACGAGTAATGACGTGACGGAATTGTCGCTTAAGCAGATAGAGTTAGAGCGGGCAAAACATGAGGCGGAGTTGGCGAGTCAGCACAAGAGCCGGTTCTTGGCACGAATGAGCCACGAATTGCGTACGCCGATGAACGCCATTATCGGAATCAACGAAGTCACGCAATCGAAGATCGCAAACATTCACGGCTTGGATGATCAACAGGAATTGCGTAGCAATTTGGAAAATTTGATGCGTTCGTCACGTCATCTCCTCGTATTGTTGAACGACATTCTGGAGGCATCCAATTTGGAAAGCGAAACAGTGGCGTTGATCGAAAAACCGCTGGAACTGGGAGACATGCTCGAAAAAATTTCCATGAGTATGCAACCGGAATGTGCCGAGAAACAATTGGAGTGGATCACCAATTTTGAGTTTAAGTCTAATCGTTTTTTGGCGGACGGCTTGCGGCTACGACAGGTATTGCACCAGTTGTTAGACAATGCCATCAAATATACACCGGAGGGGGGGAAGATTACGTTTATTGTTGAACAGACGGGTTCACAGGACGGTAAGATTTTGATCCTATTCGCCGTTCGGGATACCGGACGTGGCATCCCAATGGACAAACTGGCAACGATTTACAATCCCTTTGAGCAGGTGGGAGCGGAAGAGGAATTCACGGGCGGCAGTGGGCTGGGACTGACGATTGTCCGAAAAATTTTGACACTGTTCGGTACCCACCTTTCCGTCCATAGCGAAGTGGGGAAGGGAAGCGAGTTTTCTTTCGGCGTTTGGCTTCAGGAAGAACGCGTAGCCGAAAAGGTGGACTTTGACTCTTTCAAAGGACGTTTTGCAGGTCAAAAGGTGATGGTGGTGGACGATGTGCGGATCAATAGGGTTGTTTTAGGCAATTTTCTCAAGGAAGTTGGTTTCACTGTGGACGAAGCCCAAAACGGGCAGGAATGCGTTGATATGTTCACAAACTCCCCGGAAAACACGTACAGTGCTATTTTCATGGACATTCAGATGCCAGTGATGGACGGTTGGGAGTCGGCGCAGGTGATCCGCAACCTGCCGCGTCAAGACGCACAGATGATCCCTATTATAACGATCAGTGCGAATGCGTTTGATGCGGACGTGCAAAAATCTCTTGCCAGCGGGATGGATTCGCACTATGCCAAACCGATTCAGAAAAATATGTTGTCAGAAATTTTGGCACTGCACTGTACCCCGACGAGTTAAAAAGTTCAGCCCAGGTACGGGACAACGTTGCAACTCTCTGCCATTCCGATTATACTAGAGCGAGGTTCCTTTGCTCTGTATATTGATTTTTCCTCCGATGAACGACTTGAAGGTATTTTCCGGTCGAGCCAACGTTGTCCTAACAAAGAAGATTTGCGACTATCTCGGTTTTTCTCCTGGTCAGATAACCATCGGCAATTTTCCCGACGGCGAGACTCGGTGTAAAATTGATCAGGATGTTCGGGGACAAGATATTTTCATTGTCCAACCGACATGTCCGCCGGTGAATGACAACCTGATGGAACTCCTGATTCTCGTTGAGAGTTTCCGTCGGGCAAGTGCGGAGCGGATTACCGCCGTGATTCCCTATTTCGGTTATGCCCGGCAAGACCGAAAAGACGAAGGACGTGTGCCGATTACCGCCAAGTTGGTCGCCAATTTACTGATCCACGCCGGGGCAAGCCGCATTTTGGCGATGGACCTGCATGCCGCTCAAATTCAGGGATTTTTCGACATTCCGGTCGATCATCTGACGGCTTCTCCGGTTTTGGAGCATTACATCCGGTCGCTTAATATTCCGGCGGACCAGTTGGTTGTCGTGAGTCCCGACGTGGGGAGTATTAAACGTGCCGCTTCCCATGCGGAATCACTCGGCGGGAGGTTGGCGTATATTGACAAGCGTCGTTCCGGCAATCGGGTTGAGCAAGTCAAACTCATTGCGGATGGTCCAATGGAAGGTAAAACTGCTATTTTGCTTGACGATATGATTAGCACAGCCGGTTCTATTTGCGGTGCCGCTCATCTTGTCCATAAACATGGAGCGGAAAAAATATACATCGGTGCCACTCACGGCATTCTCTGTGGAAGTGCCATTGAGAATTTGAGAAGTGCGCCCGTCGAGAACATCATCTTGACGGACACGATCCCGTTGCCGGACGAGTTATTGCCGAATCTGAAAGTATTGAGTGTGGCACCGTTACTGGGAGAAGCGATCCGGCGCATCCATTGCCATGAATCGGTCAGCAGACTCTTTGCAGATAGTATGCTTCTTTGGTCGGGAAAAGACAGCATGCAACTTTGGGCAGAGAATTAGCGCGTAGTAAAAATTAGTCTGGAATGGCATTATCCATGAAGCCCTAACCCGCGTCTGAAAAGACCCTCCAGTGGGAGAGGCGACAACGAGGTAACACCAGACTTTTTTATACGTTCTGGAATTGAGTCTGTAGGCTACAACATACAACCCGCGAGTGCCCCAACAAACAGTTCCGGTTGCTCCATTGGAGGTAAATGTCCCGCATCCGGTATTTCGATATATGCACCCTGTGTTGCCCTATTCGCAAGTTCACGCATTTCCGAGGGGGGCGAAAACTGGTCTTCCGCTCCGCAGACCGCCAACACTGGCACATTCAACTGTCTCAACACCTCCGTCGTGTCTGGTCGTTCTGCCATCCCCAATGTTGCGGCAGCAATCCCCCGAATGTGCGGCTGAGATTCGATAATGCTGCGCAATTCTGCGATCAATTCCGGCTTCTGTTCCTGTGACGTTGCCGAAAACAGTTTCGGAATCATCATGTCGGCAATGTCCATCATGGAAAGTGAACCGTCCAGCAAAGCGGCAGCCTGTTTACGACGGGTTTCTGCCATTTGCGGCGGGTCAGCAACTGTTTTTGTGCCGCAAAGAACGATGCCCGACAGTTGATCCGCATACTTCCCGGCAATCTGCATCGTAATGTACCCGCCCATCGAAAGACCGACAACAAGAACCTTTTCGGTAACACCGATCCGATGCAACAAAAGGTGCAGATCGTCAGCAAACTGTTCCATTGTTGTTACTGTGCTGTCATTCGGCGGTGCGCTCTGTCCCAATCCTCGAAGGTCAGGAGCGATGACTCGCCAGCCCTTGGACGCCAGCAAATCTCTTGACCTCTTCCAAATTTTTGAGGTAAAGGGAAAGCCGTGAACAAGCAACACCGGCATTCCCGATCCTTGATCGTGATAGGCTATCCGAATGTTTCCTAAATCGCACTGTTTCATTGTTGTTCACACCCTGCCCAATGGCATTGTCTTTGTACTTCGCGGTAGCAACATTGTTTTACCACAAAGTCCAAAATGGTAAAGAACCAGATCGGGTGGTCCCGGGAATTACTCCTCTGGGGCTCCCACATCCGAGCGTGCGGTTTTCCCGGAACCGCCGTGTCCGCAAAGAGCGATGTTACGAATATCCGATGACGCGTACTTGGGCATGTTGTCTTACCGACTTCGTCGGGCGTGGAGATTCGCAAGCGTTGCGTGACTCGTCCGACGGAGCATCAGGAGATTCTGCTTCAGTATCTGGGGCTGAAAATCCATCGACCGTTCAAAAAATAATTTTAGAATCCGATGTAGTGAAGATTTTGGGACTCAAACCCAAGAAAACAAGGGAAATTTAAGGATGACTGTCGAACTTGGGTTAGATTACGGCTCTGACTTATTCGCTCTGATTGCCCGTACCCGGTATCGGTTCAGTGAGATTTCTCCCTCCGCTTCGCTGCGGTCGAAATGACAACCTATTTTGAAACTTGCTATCGGACTGATCCCATGTTACAATGACCCTGTGTCGCAGTTGACCCCGCTCAAAATCAGGACGTTCAAAACAGAGGGACGCAAGATCGTTGCGCTGACGGTCTATGACTACCCGAGTGCCAAGATGCTCGACTCCGCCGGAATCGATATTTTGCTCGTCGGCGATAGTCTCGGCAATGTCGTACAAGGCAAGCCGACCACACTTTCGGTAACGCTTGACCACGTCATTTACCACGCCGAAATGGTCGCCCGATCCGCTCAAAAGGCACTGGTTGTGGTCGATCTTCCCTTTCCGTACTGCCAACTGGGAGGAGACGAGGCGGTACGCGCAGGAGCCCGAATTTTGAAAGAAACGCTTGCGGGTGCCGTCAAACTTGAAGGGGGAGAAAATCGGGCGGGAACCATTGCGGCTCTCGTCGAGGCAGGTATTCCCGTTATGGGACATTGCGGTCTGCGTCCGCAAGAGATTCGGCAAACGGGCGGTTATTTTGTCCAACGTCAAAAGGAACAACTCTTTCGGGACATTCAGGCAGTGGAGCAGGCAGGAGCGTTTGCTGTCGTCTTGGAGTGTCTTGAAGCGGAACTCGCCCAGGAGGCAACGCAAGCGGTTTCCATTCCGACCATCGGCATCGGCTCGGGACAGCACTGCGACGGACAGGTACTCGTGTTTCATGACGTTCTCGGTTACACACCGGAACGGAGACACGCCTTGAAACATGTCAAACAGTATGCGGACTTGCACACGGTCATTTCTGATGCCGTCCAAAAATATGCCGAAGAAGTTCGAAACTGCATGTTTCCCGATGAAGAACACTCACTCCGATAGTTTTTCGTCTCTCGCCATTCATTAGACCAAATTCTGATAGGCACTATTGCTTTGTCAATTTTTAAGGATTACAAAGCACTAGCGATAAAAAGCCTTGATGGTATCCCACGCTTCTTGCGGGGAATCCGTGAAATGGAACAGTTCGAGATCGTCCCGATTGATGACACCGGTTTCGACCAGATAATCAAAATTCACGCACTTCTTCCAAAACTCGGTGCCGAGCAAAATGATCGGAATGAGTTGCATCCGTTCCGTCTGCCGCAACGTCAAGCCTTCGAAAAGTTCGTCGAACGTTCCAAACCCGCCGGGACAAGCGACCAGTGCCTTTGCCCGGAGCATAAAATGGAGTTTTCGCACATTGAAATAGTGAAATTGAAAGCAAAGGTGCGGGGAAGTATAAGGATTGGGACGCTGCTCGTAGGGCAGTTGGATATTCAAACCGATAGACTGCGCTTTGGCATCGTGTGCTCCTCGATTTGCCGCTTCCATGATGCCGGGACCTCCGCCAGTGCAGATCACGTAATCGAACGGTCCTTGATAGTTCGGCGGATACTGCGCTGTGATTTCTTCCGAAACGATCCGGGCAAACTCACGCGCTAACTCATAATAGACGCTGGTTTCCACCTGTCGTCTCGCTTTTGCGACGGCATCTTGTGCCTCTTCGCTGTTCGGAGAAGCAACAAGTTGCGCGTTGGCTTCCTCTAAATTCCGATGTGCCCGATTATGAGAAACAAACCGCGCACTGCCGAAGACGATGACCGTGGAACGGATCTTCGCCTGTTGCATGAAGTGTTCCGGCTTGTCCATTTCCAACTGGATACGTGCGGACCGGGCATAGTTGCTACTGATAAAGTTTTGATCCTGAAAGGCAATTTCGTAACTCGGCGAATCGATGTGCGATTGGACATCACCGACAATGGATTCTTCAGGCGAAGGACCGAAGATTGCCGTTTGTTCAAATGACTCGGCAAAGGGAACAAGAATATCGGGCATGGCGTTTGGTATTATCCGCAACGAAGCGGGAAAAAATATCATCGTAGCGGTTAATTATACTCTTCGATTTGAAAAAAGATAGATGAACTCAAAAGTGGTGGCAATAAGGGTGCGATGCTTTACTTTCGGAGCCGAGTCCGTTATCCTTTCCGTAATGCCTTTTTCATTCCTTCTCCGCTCGCTCTGGTACGACCGCTGGATGAACACTGCCGTAGTGGTTGGGGTGGTGTGCGCCATTGCTGTATTGACCGGTGCACTGCTCGTCGGCGATTCCATGCAAGGAAGTCTTAAAGCACTTACGCTCGACCGACTGGGAAACATCGACACGATACTGTTTGCACCGCAGTTTATCAATGAAAGCCGGGATCGCAATGAAGTGGAACGACCAGATCAACCCGTAGCACGTCCGGTCACTCCGCTCCGCTCCGTTCCCGGCTTTCATTCTGAAGGCGTAATCCTTCTCCCCGCCGCTGTTGAATACGACGGCAAAATTAGCGGTGTGCAACTGCTCGGACGCGCTCCTCATCCTAGCCCACGCCAGTCCGGCTCGGATATCCCAGTGGGAGAGGGGACAAAGACATTTGCCAACCAAGCCCTCGCCGATAAGATCGGACTGCAACCGGGCGACACTCTGTCGCTACGTTTGATGTCGCCGCAGAGTATCCCCCCAGAAAGTTCGCTCGGTCGTAAAGACCAACTGATCCGAACGCGAATCAACGTCGATGAAATCGTCCCCAACCGCGGCATCGGGCGTTTTTCGCTCAAAATGGACCAGCAAGCCGAACCGCTACTTATTGTGCCGCTCGCCCAAATGCAACGGTTGCTCAAGATCGGTGATAAAGTCAATGCCGTGTTTTACAAGACCGATTCGCCGGAAACACTTCTTTCTGCCACACAGCGCAAAGCGATCAAGGAAGCGTTCACGCCATCATTCGAGGATTTGGGAATCAATACGGAATATCACAACGCCCAATGGTACATCAAATCGGCACGGATGCTCTTTACGGATGAGCAGGTTGAAGCACTTCTAAATGAGACGGCAGACGGCAGAAGGCAGACGGTAGCAGAGGTTGGGTTACTCTATTTGGCAACGTCCATACGTGCCGTCAAAAATAATCGGAAAACACCTTACTCGACGATTTATGCGACGGGAGACCCTCACCCTAACCCTCTCCCAGAGGGAGAGGGGGCTGAAAACGGCGACGTAGTCGCAGGCTCTCTGCTGCCGTCTGCCGTCTGCCGTCTGCCGTCTATCGCTCTCAATCGCTGGACGGCAGACGATCTTGACGTGGAAATCGGCGATGAAATCGAACTGACTTGGTTTGATCCCGATAACGTTGCCGTAACACATTCCCAAACATTCACCTTGACAAAAATTTTGCCGATGGAAGGGCTCGGTGCCGATCCGCATCTTGTGCCAACGGTGGAAGGTTTTACCGACGAAGCCTCCATTGCCGACTGGGATCCGCCATTTCCGTTTGATGCAAAGAAAATCCGCCAGAAGGATGAGGACTATTGGAAAGAGTACCGCGCCGCTCCGAAAGCGTTCGCCTCGCTGGCAACGGGACAGGAGTTATTCGGCAGTCGGTTCGGGAAAATCACGACGATTGTGTACCAAACAGAGCCGCAATCTTTAGATTGCAACATGTTGCGCAATCTGAAGATTGCGGCTCTGTTTGGATTAAATTTCGTTCCGGTGAAGGAGCAAGGACTTGCCGCTTCGTCGGGAACAACACCCTTTTCGGTGCTCTTTTTGGCATTCAGTTTTTTCATCATTGCTTCGGCACTAATGCTCGTCATGATGCTGTTCCGTCTCTCGGTCGAAATGAAGGCGGAGCGAATCGGCATTTTATTAGCGGTCGGTTGGACATCCCAGCAGACGGCAAGATTGCTGATTACCGAAGGGTTTTTACTCTCGTTGCTCGGTTCATTTTTCGGCATGCTCTTGGGAATCGGCTATGCCGCAGTGATGATTTATGGCTTGACGACGTGGTGGGTCGGTGCTATTACAGTACCGTTTTTGACGCTGCATATTAGTCCGATCAGTCTTGTCATCGGCTTCATCAGTGGTGTGTGCTTGGCAATGTTGACGATTGTCTGGTCGGTACATGGGATTACAAAGGTGCCGCTGCGGGCATTGTTGCATGGCAATATACAAACGCAACAAGGCGCAAGAGCGGGGAACGTAAGCCCTCCGATGAGTTCCAACCGACACGTCCAAAACCGGCGGGCTAGTGCCACGCCGCTCTTATGCAAAAAAGTTGTTTTTCGCCTCCTCGCCGAATTTTTCCTTTTGCTTTTCATCGTTCTGGTATTGAAATGGAATATCGCTTTTGCCTTTTTTGTTTTTGGCACAACAATTCTTTTTGAAGGTGTTATGTGGTTTCGAACGCGGGTACAGAGTCCGCCGCATAAACAAGGATATAACATTTCATCCCTTGCTTACGCTTCGGGCTCTGTGTTGCCGCTCAATACCATCAACTCATCCCTCTCCTTCGCCCAATCCAACGTCAAACGTAACCCTACTCGCAGTTTACTCTGTGTCGCTCTCGTTGCTTCGACAACGTTTCTCGTGCTTTCCATCAGTGCGTTTCGTTTGGACCCGTTAGAATCACAAAAATTCTGGCGGAACTCCAGCGGCAAGTATTCTTTTATCGCAGAAACAATGTTTCCCGTCTTCTTTGACATCGGAACGACAGAAGGGCGCGAACAACTCTCGATTCAACCCGACGATGAAAAATATATTCAAGAAAAATGGTTCGGCAACAACGTTTTTTCCATTCGTATGAAAAGCGGCGACAGTACCAGTTGCTTGAATTTGTACCAGACAGGAAATCCCCGCATCCTCGGTTTGCCAAAATCAATGCTGGAAACGGAAACTTGGTTTGATTTTGCCCCCCAACCCAAATTATGGTTTCCGCTCTTGCACCCGATTACCATCGACCCGGATGGTGTGCGGCGAGTTCCCGTCATGATGGACGCTAATACGGCAATGTACGCTTTGCATCTTTACGGCGGTATCGGTGACGTGTACGAATACGATGAGGGTCCCAATGGAAAGGTTCGTTGCGAAATCGTCGGACTTTTGCAAAACTCGGTGTTGCAAGGAGAAATCTTGATGAGCGAAGAGAATCTGTTGCAACTTTTTCCCGAAGTCGGCGGATACCGCTATTTTTTGTTCAACTCGCCAATGGACGACCGCTCGCTTCGCATCGTCCACGACCTTCTCGGTGATTACGGTTTTCAAGGAGAGCCGACGGCGGATCGGCTGCGGAAATTGTTTGCCATCCAAAACACGTATCTTTCGACGTTCCAGAGTCTCGGCGGTATTGGACTTTTGCTCGGCATCTTCGGACTGGCAGTGATTCAAAGCCGAAACGTGTTAGAACGCCGAAAGGAACTCGCCTTATTGTTGGCGGTTGGTTTTACGAAGAGCCGCGTTATTCTGCTGCTTCTGTATGAAAGTTTCACCCTGCTCGCTTGGGGACTCGGTTTGGCAAGTCTCGCCTCGGCATTTGCCTTGTTCCCCTTTTTCATCGGCGGTATGCAACAGGTCAGTGCGGTGTCAGTGTTGCACCAGTTTGTCATTCTCGTCGGCGGACTGCTGTTCGTAGGGGTTGTCTCCAACGTTGCCGTTGCCCTCGCGGTGCTAAAAATACCAGTGGCAAGGGAATTGGCAGAGGAGCGGTAACTATTTTGCCGGTACACCGGTTACTCCGGCAAAATCTATTGCACCCGATAAAGCGGGGTCTCATTTCGGTATTGTTGCGGCGGCGGATTGGCAATCTGCGGTTGCGCCATCGCTGCTGTGGGAGAAGGTTGTTCGAGTGCCCAATCGTGAACTTCTTTTTTCCAACCGGAGGGGGTCTCTGGGACAAAAAATGATTTAATATCGGACACAATTTTGTCCAGTTGATTATCAATCTTCGTAGATTTCAAACTATACGCCTTGTATGCCTTGTCGTTGATGTCCCACTGCCTTAATCCTTGTGCCCTTAAATCTTTTCCGAGCAAAATTTCGAGTTCCTTAAACTCTTTTTGATCTTCAATCAAAAGCGGTCGGGCGAACAAACGGATAATCCCGCTCTGCTCAATGACGACTTTCATACTAAAGCGTTGCTTGAGTTCATCCGCTTTCGCTCCAAAAATCAATGGTAGCGGACTGTCGGCAATGCCTTTTCCAATCACTTCGCGAGGAACGTTGATATGATGCACCGTTTTCGCATTGTAGTCGTACTTAGAGACGGTCTTTTCATCAATGATGATTTTTTCGGCGAAAATATGCGGATTCTTGTCCCCATCCCGCTTCACATATTTTCCGTCTCGGTATTCCCCTTCGACGACATAAAGAAACCGTTTCGGATTGGCAATGTATTTGAAATGTCCGAATGAAATTCTGTGCGGCTTGTTCGGTAACGCACCCGGTATCGTTGGGTCATATTCGAACATATCAAATTCCACATCATACCGCTTGATAGCAGTACTGTATTTTTCCCAACGGCTGAGAAATTCGTCCAATTCCTGCTGTTCGGCGGGATTCAAAAAGAAGGGAATGATTCGGCTTGCCGGTTCGGCACGTCCTATATGCACCATCCCCTGGGGTATTTCTGGCGATGGGGGAGGTTGGATTGTCTGCGGTACTTGGTTTATCGCACCGCGATCGTAAAGCGAAATGGGTTGTCCTGACGGCGGTGAAGCGGGGGGATTGGTCGATGCCACCCGAAAAATCGGCTGTGTATTTGCCGGTACATTCGGGGCGGCAGGCTGCGCTGTCGGCTGACGTTGTTGAGCGGTCGTGCCATTCTGCGTCCCGAACAGGGGAGTCTGCATGGGCTGCGCCTGAATCGGTTGCTGTTGAAGAGGGGATTGTTGAACTCTCGGTTGTGCCATCGTCTGGGGCTGTACCTGAATTGTTTGAGCCGAAAGATGAACTCCCCAGCAGAGAGCCAAGAGCGAAACCAATAGGAAAGGTCGGGACAAAAACATTGTTGACTATTTATGAACAATACTGGCGGAGTATAGCAATTACGCCCTGAGTGGTAAAGGGCAATTTTTTGGATCGGAAACTGTCCTCATGGCTTGATTTTTTCACGATTTTTCCTTACAATGGTAATGCAAGACGGTTTTTTCAGAGCAAAGAACAAATAGGTAATCGAGCCGAATTTTGTCCCGTGTGAACTTTTTTATCGCCCGGACAGTGGAAGTATGTATGACATTGGAATCATTGGAGCCGGACCGGCGGGAGCGACTCTCGCACGATTGTTAGCCAAACGGTATCGGATTCTTCTTCTTAATAGTGGTCGCCAAAAATGTTGCGGCGGAATTCTTACGCCGAGAACGCAAATGATGCTTGCCAAATTGGATATTGCTCTTCCCAAACAAGTCCTCGTTGATCCGCAACCCTTTGCCGTGAGCATTATGGATTGGGATAATCATCTGGTCCGAAGTTATGCCCGGAGGTACGTCAACATTGACCGAGCCGCCTTTGACCACTGGCTCATGTCGCTTGTGCCGCCAACGGTTGACGTTCGGAATCATGCTCTCTATCAAAAATCGGAAGCGAGTAGCGAAGGGTTGAAACTCCATTTCACGGAAAGCGGAGAGCCGAAAACAGCTCTTGTCCGCTGGATCGTTGGAGCGGACGGGGCGTTTTCGACAGTTCGCCGTGAATTTTTCCCCAACGCCCCCATGCCCAAACGCTACGTTGCCGTACAGCATTGGTTTGAGCAGGATGCGGTGTCCGTCTCGCCGAAATTAGGGATCAATCTTTGGAACGATTATGTTGGAATTTTCGATTCTGCTTTGACCGATTTTTATATTTGGACGATTCCCAAGACTCCACAGTTAATTCTGGGCGGAGCATTTCCGTTGGGAACGAACGTTTCGCCGGTGATGCAAATCGTCAAGGAAAAATTAGAATCGTTGGGACTTCATCTCGGCTCTCCCTTCAAACGTGAGGCGGGTCAAATTCTCCGTCCGTTTTTTCAGTCTTCCCTTTGTTTTGGTAATGATCGAGTCATCCTTGTGGGGGAGGCTTCAGGACTCATCAGTCCGAGTTCGGGAGAAGGGGTCAGCGGTGCTCTCATCAGTGCGTTTCATTTAGCCGAGGCATTTCAACACTCGGATGCGGAAAAGCGGGGATTCGTTCCATCATTGTACCGCCGCCTGCTTCGTCAGCGATTATGGAAACTCTGGTTGTACAAGGTAAAAATCCCATTGATGTTCAATCCTTTGTTGAGAAATTACGTCATGCGCTCCAAGATCACGGCACTAGAGAGCGGGGGACGTTAGTTTCCCGGTGAGTCACAATCGAAACATTATAAACCGGCGGACTTGCGTCCGCCGCTCTTTGATCTGGTCTCTTCCCGGCATCCGTTACGGTCTTCCGACGGTTAGGCTTGCATCAAGCAGTTTCTTGATCCTATCCCGCAACATCGTCAGGTGCGCCGCCGAAGCAGCGTCCCACTTTGTATTGCTGGTGAGTGCCGCTTGAATCTTCGACTCAAGTTTCACCAACTCCTGCCGAGCCAATGCCCGACACGAGTTCACGTCCGGGTAAAAACTATAGTAATAGGACATCATATTCCCCCCAGGTCCCGATGCATAGAAAGCCAACAACTTGTAGCAATACTCTTGAAGCACCTGTCGCGGAGCCGGAATCGCCGGTTTCCGGGAAGAAAACTCTCCCTCCTTTACGGTGTCCAATTCGCTGAACACCGATGCGATGACGGTGCTGAACAACTCATCCACCGTATAGGCATCTTCCGATTCAGGAACACGCAACATCGTATCCGACAGAGCATCAACCACCCACGGATTCAACAAATCTTCCAATGTGTAACACTGAATATCTGCGATAACACCACTCAAAGGAATTGTCCGGGTTCGCTCAATCCAGTCGCCGCCGTCGCTCAACCACGTTTCCCCGCCGAACCGATTGTAGATTTCCGGGGCAATTTGGAACGCCTCCGCACCAAACGTGTTGTCGCAAAGGAATTGCACCGATTCTCGCTTCGTTTTGGCATCGACTACCTCTATCGGCAAACGATCACCAGGGTCTCCCTTGCGGTCGCGGTTACGGTACAAGCCCTCAAGGTTACGCGCCAAAAGGTAATTGCTCTGATACCGCTGACGAACCAATAGCAGGTAAAACCGTCCCACATCCCGATAGCGACCATCCTCTCGAACCGCTCTCTCCAATATCTCCGGCAGTAATTGATTGTACAATTCCAATCCCCACTGAGAGAACGTCAGCGGGTCCGTCCCCAAATCACGTTGTCCCGTTCGCGGGTCGGTACTGTTGCCAAACCACAAATCTTCGTCGGTGGCAAAATTATTCCCTTTTTCCGCCTGCCGGGAAGCAATGACGGCAAGTTCCTTCTTCTCGCCGTCCGTACCGCCGCCGAGGACTTTATAACCGTACTCAATGGCAAGATAGTCATACGGTCCCAACGTCGTCATAAAATAGTCCCCTTGCGGTTTGCCTTTGGGAGCAATGTTAATGGGATTATAGTCCATCACGGAACCGGAAAAACCGTATTCTTTGGAGCGGTTCGGATCGTTGATTTCGTCCAGCGTCAACCAACTGCTCGCCTGAAAATTGTGCCGCAGACCGAGCGTGTGACCGACTTCGTGCATAATCACGTCTTTGATCCCGTCAAGAAGCAATCGCTCAAACTTTTCATTGCGCTCCTTTTCTTTTTCCTGTCGGGAAGGTTTTTTCTCCTCTTTTTGTTCTTCCTTTCCCTTTTCGTCGTCCTTTTTTTCTCCCTCTTCTTTCTTTTCGGCATCCGGTTTTTCTTGTTCTTCCTTTTCTTCTTCACCGTTTGCCTCTTTGCCGTTTTCCTCCGACTTTTTTTCGTCTCCGTTTTCTTGGGCACTTTCTTCGGGCTTGGCTTCCTCCGTTTCTTTGCATTCCTCTTTTGCCTCTTCGGCATCACCATCGTCGGTAGCAAAAGCCAGCGATGCCAACGCAAAGTGTGCCGCTTTTTCCTGAATGTAACTGCACGTACAGTCGTTCATCGAACATGAATGTTCTTCGTCTTCCTGTTTTGGAGGAGTCATCCGTGCTTTATGCCGGGAAAATGGAACATCCTTATCCTTATCTTTCCCCGATTCCACTGGGAACACGTCGCCAATCGTGTAGTCAAATCTGTCCCGCCAGTAATCAATCCAACCTGCGTCCATGATGATGTCGGCATCAAGGATTTCTCCCGTCAGCGGATTCACCCGGCTGGGTCCCATCGCGAAGCCAGCATCACTGGTAATCCAGCGAATCGTGTTGTAATTGATGTCTTCGGCATCCCAAGTGTCCGTGTCGGCTTGCTGGCGAACTTCGATAGCATTGACGATTCCGACTTTTTCAAAGGCTTTGTTCCATTCCAAAACCCCTTCGCGCACCGCATTGCGATATTTGAACGGGACGGTTTTTTCGATCCAGAAAATGATCGGCTTTTTGGGCGGCGAAAGAGCGGCGGACGGATCGGCTTTTTGAAGATTCCAACGGGTGACGTACCGGATCATGTGGTCGTCCTCGGCGGCTCGCGAAAAATTCTTGTGCGACACCGTGAAATAGCCGACTCGCTGGTCGGCAAGACGCGGCGAGTATCCTGACGAGGGCAATTTGCTAATCGAGTAATGGAGCGTAACGCCGGTGGCACTCGGATCGGGAGAACTGGAACTGCCGCCATACCCCATCATACCGTAACTGGAACCGGAATAGGTGGCGGCGACCCGGAACTCCATATTGTTCGGAAAACCTTTGACATCTCCCCAAGTGGATCGGCTCCGGTCAAAAAAGCCGATACGCAGTTTAGGCAAATCCGCCATGAAAATGGAAGCGAGATCAATCACGTCACCGCCGCCTTCGCCGGTAGCGATGACTGGCAAACTGTACAAAATACTGTCGGAGTAGCCCACCTCGACGGCTTTGGCTTCCGGCGTTCCCGAATCGGCTTTGAATCGGATATTACGTCGGACAACCTGAATGTTGTCATTGACTTTTCGGAACTGCCAAAGCCAATCGCCGCCGTTGGATTGAAGAGTATAGCCACCGATTGCCGTCCAACCGGAACCTTTGGCAATCGCCATTGCGATCAGGTAATCGGTATTGAGGTTGTTTCCTTTGATTTCGGCGTACAGTTTGTCCTTCTTTTGGTAGAATGTGAAGAGTCCTTCGATTTTTTTGTAATCGGATAGGACATCTTTTATTGGTCGCGGCTTGTCCTTATCCTGAGCCGATGGGGAGGGGGGCATTGCGCCGGAAGGAACCGGCGAAGGTATTTCCTGTGCGAAAAGGAGGGATAGGAAAAGTACCGGCACAAATAACAGGAGAAGCGGCAGTTTTTTCATAGGAACGACCTCGGATGAAGACGAAAAACGTCAAAATAGGGAATATACGCAAACTATTCTAGTGCGTTTTTCCGAAAAGTCAAGAAAATAAGAAAAAGATTTTGGTCTATAGGACACCTCACTGTACCACACAACTTTTTTATTGTGTCGGAGTCCTCAGTCAGAAAGTGTCCCAGCCCCACGCCAAATCTCTCATTCGTTGCAAGCCCTTCCAAACAGTTTCCACGCCTGGCGGGTCAGGACGATTCGGTCGATCCACATAACCGCCCAGGCCAGCAATCAATTGCACCATCATCGACAACGGAGGAGGCTTCGTCGGCAATACCGGAGTACCTGCCGACCAGATGCCCCCCCTTTACCACACCCTTCTTTGGAATATAATGGGGCTGTTTCTGCCCGGTGAACTTCTTTTCCCAATGATTGAAGAACTTAAAGATGAAGAACTGATCCACAAGATTGGCGGTCGGTTCAAACTTTCCGCCTTGATTCAGAAAAGGCTCGTTGCTCTGAACGAAGGGACTCCTTCGGCAATTGATTATGGGCGCAGCAGTTCAACTGCAACCCGAGATCGGCTCAACACTACTGTCCAGGAGATTCTTCAAGACAAAATTTACCTCAGTTCCGAAAGCAACAAACGAGTCCATCATGACGAAGGAGTCAGTATGGTGCTGGACACTGAATTCACCGAAGGGTTTTAAGGCGGCGTAACAATCACCCCGTCCACCATTTGGACGGTTCGGTCAGCGATCGTGGCAATGTTGTGATCGTGGGTGACCATGATGACGGTGAGTTTGTGCAGTGTGCATAATTGTCGTAGCAGTTGAATAACCTCCTTTGCCGATGCCGCATCGAGATTGCCTGTTGGTTCGTCCGCTAATAGAATTTGCGGTTCCGAGACGAGAGCCCTTGCGATTGCCGTCCGTTGCATTTCCCCACCTGAAAGTTCGCTCGGCTTGTGTTTCAAGCGGTGTGACAGTCCGACCTGTTCCAATAGTGATCGGGCTTTCTCGTGGAATCTTCGCCGCTTGAGCATGTATTCGAACATTCCCGTGCGAATCATCAGCGGCGAGAGGACGTTTTCCAATGCCGTCAATTCCGGCAAGAGATGGTAAAACTGGAAGATGAATCCGATGACGTGATTCCGCAGCCAATCCCTCCGGACAATGGGAAGCGAGTCGATTCGTTCACCGCCAAAGTATATTTCACCGGAGTCGGGAGCATCGAGTGTGCCGAGCAGATGAAGGAGCGTACTCTTGCCGGAACCGCTTTGCCCGACAATCGAGACAAACTCTCCCTTATGGACGGAAAAATTAACCCCCTTCAATACAGGAATGGTCAAACGCTTTTTGGAGTACGATTTCGTGATTCCCTTGACGAGGAGCATATTGGAGAGGAAACGAATAAACCAGGAGCGAAGTGTAGTGTTTTTTTTCATTGGGGGCAAGAGCAAGCGATTTCCTATTCAACACGAACCACACGAAAAGACGAAAACACATAATTTTCATCGTTACGTTCTTCTTTTTTCGCGATTTTCGTGTATTTCGTGTTCAAAAAACACTTTCATCCAGTTCGGTTTTTTCCCTTTTTTTCTATTTTTTTTATTTTTTCTATTCCACCCCTATTGACTATTTTACTTTTTCATTGTAAAATACCCAAACACTTGACGGACGACTGTCCGTAGAGTTGAATTTTACATTTCCAAAATACCCCCCTTGACACACGTCGTTAATAAGGGTAAAATGGGATAGTTAGAATAAATAAAACGAATAGATAAATTATTCCTATCACATAAATCGTAACAGTGAGAGAAATAACAAATCACTTCACCACCGCCCCCGTCGATTTTGGCACTGTCCGAACGGACAATGTCAACTTGGGAGTTTTAAGTAAGACTGGGGGGGGGGGGGGCTTGCGCAAATTGTAAAAATTCCCCTTTTTTTTGGGGTTTTTTTTCTACCTCTTTTTATTCCCTTCTTTGGCTTTCTTGCGGGTGTTCTTCCCCG
>Ga0082212_10002434_pt1 | contig 27123 bp, 23 predicted proteins | sample TergutNt197P3_FD_71548 | JGI IMG/M metagenome (GOLD analysis project Ga0082212, IMG submission 71548) | Neocapritermes taracua P3 segment gut microbial communities from Petit-Saut dam, French Guiana - Nt197 P3 | ecosystem: Host-associated > Arthropoda: Insects > Digestive system > Gut ...
AGCCGTCTCTGTGTTCAGGCGCATCACCGAAGGCTGGATCGAAGAAGCCGGTGCGACGATACCCGGGACTCTGCCGGAAGCGGAGCATTGCCGGGTTTTGCTCCTCACCGAGGAGGTAGCCGATTGGCTGGGCGGCCTTTTGATCGATTGGCAGATCTCATGCCGCTACCCCCTGATTGTGGAGATACCCGGCATTACCGGCCGGCTCCCGGGCAGAAAAACGCTTGTCGATTCAATTAGGGAAGCGATAGGGATTCACGTGTAAAGAGTATTTATGTTCCGGGTTTTAAAGTTTTACCAAAAAAGATATTGACAAGAAATACAGATGTCGTTAAAATCTTGTAGTTAATTACATTCCTTTGTAATATATAAATCCGGAGGTTGTTTATGAAGATTAAAAGATTGGCTTTGGCTATTGTTATTGGCTTTTTTTGTTTTTACCCGTTATTCTCTCAGGGTTTTTATAGAGTTTTGGAAGTACGGGATCCCAGAATGAACGGACCTGATGTATCAGCTCTTCAAAACAGACTATTGAACTTAAACTTTTCTGAACTAGGCAGGGCGGATGGTTATTATGGGCCGGTGAATGAAAATGTAATAAAAAATATTCAGAAATCCATAGGAATGGTCGTTACCGGAAAAGTTGATAAAGTTTTGTGGAATATTATTTTTGACGATAATAATTCCAAATTGTTGCGAAATATTGGTCAGGCAAATGCTATGAATAATTTAGAAGCGGATTATTACATCACCTCTGCAGGTAAAAGATGGAATATTATACAACTGGGCGGATATCCGGCTAATGGAATTATTCATAATACCGGTGGAGATTCTATAAATGTACGAAGTGCACCCGGTATCAAAAACAGTGTCCTTTATTCTGTTAGAGGAGGTTTTACCGTACAGTGGACATCATACACAATAGAGCTTGACAATATATCCGGGATCAGTGAACGATGGTATAGAATTATTTTTAATGATCAACCCGGGTGGATATTTGGCAGATATCTTAACAGGATGTATAATGATTAAAAATTTGCATATAAAAGGACTGTCGGAAAAGTAAAAACATTATATTACTTAATCCGCTCAATTTTCGCTTGACCGGGAATGTGCATATTTTTCGATAAATTCCTGTTTTACCCGCAACAGTTCTTCACCCGGCAGCTCCGATAAAACCTGCCAGCCCAGATCAAGGGTGCGATCGATCGTGCGGTTTTCGTTTTCACCCTGGTTAAGAAAAACCTGTTCAAAGTTTTCACCGAATTTTAAATAACGCTTGTCACTGTCTGAAAGTTCTTCCTCCCCGATAATCGACGCAAGGTTGCGTATCTGTTTTACTTTTGAATACGCCGCAAAAAGCTGGGCGGACAGATCCTTGTGATCCTCCCGCGTCATGCCGGGACCGATGCCGTCTTTCATCAACCTGGAAAGACTGGGCAGGCCGGCCACCGGCGGGTAAATGCCCCGCTGAAACAGTTCACGGTCCAGGACGATCTGACCCTCGGTGATGTAACCTGAAAGGTCGGGAATGGGGTGGCTGATATCGTCGTTGGGCATGGAAAGAATCGGCAACTGGGTAATGGAACCCGAAGAACCTTTAATTTTTCCCGCCCTTTCGTATAACGATGCAAGGTCCGAGTAAAGGTAGCCGGGGTAGCCCTTGCGGCCGGGAACTTCCCCGCGTATCGAAGAAACTTCCCGCAGGGCCTCGCAGTAGTTGGTCATATCGGTCATCACCACCAGAACGTGCATATCTTTTTCGTAGGCCAGATATTCCGCGGCGGTAAGGGCGCATCGGGGAGCGACAAGCCGCTCAAGTGAAGGGGCATCGGCCAGAGAAAGGAAAACCACAACATTGGAAAGCACACCGGATCGTTCAAAACCGTCAAGGAAAAAACGGGCCACATCGTACTTTACACCCATCGCACAGAAAACCACCACAAACGATTCAACATGACATGCGGCCCTGCCGTCGGCACTTTGCCCGCTTTCTCCGTTCGTTTTTACATTGAGAATCTTCGCCTGCCTGACAATTTGGGCGGCAAGGCGGTTGTGGGGAAGACCGCTCCCGGAAAAAATAGGCAGTTTCTGACCCCGAATTAAAGTGTTCATACCGTCAATGGCCGAAATGCCGGTCTGGATAAAATCACGGGGATATGTTCGGGCGTAGGGGTTAATGGGCAGGCCGTTAACATCAAATGTAGTTGAAGAAAAAATATCGCCGTAACCGTCAAACGGCTCGCCCAGGCCGTTAAAAACCCGCCCCAACAGATCGGGGCCAACCCTCAGTTCCATGGGTTTTTCCAAAAACTCAACCCTCGAATCATCGGCGGAAAGGCCGGAACTGCTGCCGAAAATTTGAACGGCGGCCCAGTCCTCGCTTAAATCCACCACACGGCCCAGCCGCCTGCCCCCGCCGCGATCATAGACGGCAGCCACCTCGTTAAAGCCCACATTGCGGCTGCGGGCGGTAATCACCACAGGACCTTCAATCCTTGTAAGCCCCTTGTATTCTATGCCCCTCATTAGGGTAAAGTGTACCTTTTCGGCAAACTCTGTTCAACGGGCGGGGTTGTTGAATTTCAGGCAAAATGTATACGCAATATATTGACTAAATTGATAAAATATGCGATTAAGAAGCAGATAAATACAGAATTTTATTCTGATACAATTGGCCTGCCAGGAGAGTTTGCATGGAAAAAAAGAGACGCTATGTTCCAACCAAAATAATCGCCTTTATGTTGTTGTGTGTATCGGGTCTTCCGTTTTTTTCCTGTGCGACAAAATCCGATGTTTACAAAGAAATTGACCATGAGGTAAACCGGGAAAATTTCAAAGCAGGGGTGGCTGCGATTGAACACGGGCAAAAAAGGAAGGAAAAGCCCGTTTACCACGAAAAAAATGCCGTTTCGCTTTTTCTGGACAAGGGGCTTCTCGAACACTATGCGGGGAACTATGAAGTTTCCTCACAGAATTTACAGGAAGCCGAACGGTTAATTCAGGAGGCTTTTACCAAAAGTATAACCGCCGATGTAGCTTCGTTTGTTGTTAACGATAATACAAAGGAGTACCCGGGTGAGGATTTTGAGGATATTTACATAAATATTTTTAACGCTCTGAATTACTACAACCGGGGGGATATTGAAGGCGCAATGGTTGAGATTCGTAAACTGACCATTTCCAGCGGAAAGCTGGATATGCTTTCACGGAAATATGAAGACGCACGCCAGGGGTTGGGGGACGGAGTTCTCGGGACGCTTAATAAGTTTGGAATCTCGATGAATGACGCTCTGCCTCAGGGAGATCCCGTCAATTTTTCCAATTCCGCGCTTGCCCGGTATTTAAGCGTCCTGTTCTATCTCGCTGACGGAAATACGGACGGGGCCCGCATCGAACTTGAGCAGCTGCAGACGGCCTTTAAGTCCAATGCCAAAGTATATTACAACTCTGTCCCGCAATCGGTGGCGGAATTGCAGAACGTTCCGGACGGAAAAGCGCGGCTGAATGTTATCGGGTTTTCGGGATTATCTCCGAATAAAGAAGAAGGAAAGTTCATCGGGGCTTTCCCGTTCTTTGCAAACAAGGAATTATGGGCACCTGTTTTCAAGCTTCCCAAAATGGTAAAGAGGCCGAGCCGTATAAACAGGATTGAAGTTGTCACAGAAGGACACGGAAGCTTCGATCTCGAACTGCTTGAAGATATGGGGGCTGTTGTCGAAGAGACCTATAACGCCCGCTTCGCAAATATTTTTTTTAAAACATTTATCCGTGTGCTTTTAAAATATTCAGCCGTCGATATTGCGGCGACAGCGGCAGCCGAAAAGGGGGGTGATTGGGCCAATCTCGCCAGACTGGGCACTGCTGCTGCGGGTAGGATAACGGCTGACGCCACCGAAGCGGCCGACATCAGGATGTCGCGGTACATGCCTGACAAGGCGTATGTCGGCGGTATCAATCTTGATCCCGGAATCTATAATGTTACGGTTCATTACTATTCCGGCAATCAGCATATTGCAAAAAACGAATACCGGAATGTCTATGTCAGGGCCAAAGCGCTTAATCTTATTGAAGCCGTCAGCCTGAGGTGACAGCAACATATTATCAGGAGGTTTGTATGAAAAAGTATTTGTTTATTTTCGGGGCGGTTGTTCTTCTGTTGTTTTCCTGCGCTTCCGGGCCGCAGGTTCAAAGGGTGGATGCCGGTAAACAAACCGATTTAAGCGGTTATTGGAATGACACCGATGTAAGAATCGTCAGTGAAACCCTGATTAACGACTGCCTTAATTCGCCCAGAGTCGACCAGGCGATACGGACAATGCGCGGCAGAACACCAACCGTAATTGTCGGCAGATTCAGAAACGATTCCAGCGAGCATATCGACACTTCCATCATTTCAGCCGCTTTGGAGCGGACAATATTCAACAGCGGTAAGATGGATTTTGTCGCCGGGGGCAGCACAAGGGACGAACTCCGCACCGAGCGGCTGGATCAGCTCGGTAACGCCAGTGAAGAGACGGCTGCCGCAATCGGAAAAGAAACCGGAGCGGATTTCATGCTTACCGGATCGATAAAGACGATTGTTGACAAGGCGGGCAATCAAACGGTAAGAACATATTTTGTATCCGCCGAAATGTCACATATCGAAACCAACCAGCGGATATGGATGGGAGAGAATAGCGAAATAAAGAAGATAATCGTACAGCCCAAGAACAAACTGTAGCGGTTACAATACTTCCTTTGTGCGGTAGCTCCGTTCCAGTTCTTCCAGCAAAGCGCGCATCTTGGTTTCAAACGAATTAAGATCGGCGGGCGCTTCATTGGGTACGGAGCTTTTAAGCCGGGACAATTCCTCCTTCAAACCGGTGGCGGAAATTTTGGAAAGCGGCGCGCCCAGTCTGACGCAGGTTTTGGCGCGTTCGTGGAATTCCATGATCAGTTCCAAAAGCCGCACCTGTTTCGCGGGAACACAGTACATATCAATTTCATCAAACGAATTTTGCTGTAAAAAACCGTCCTTGATAATTTCCGCCGTCATCAGTATCAATTTTTGATCATCGGGCAGGGCATCGGGACCGATGAGGCGGACAATCTCAGCCAGTCTTTGCTCTCGTTTCAGCAAATCGAAGCTGCTTTGACGCACCTGTGCCCAAAGGGGGTTCACCCTCTCCCACCAGGGCTTTACCTCTTCGGCGTATTCGGAGTAGCTGTCGATCCAGCTTATTGCCGGGTAATGCCGGGCGTTGGCAAGGTCACGGTCCAGGGCCCAAAAACAGCGAACAAAACGTTTGGTATGCTGTGTTACCGGCTCGGAAAAGTCACCGCCCGGCGGGGAAACCGCCCCGATAATCGAGACCGAACCTTCACCGCCGGAAAGGGTACGGATACGACCGGCCCTCTCGTAGAATTCGGCAAGACGGGTGGGCAGGTAGGCGGGAAAGCCTTCTTCGGCGGGCATCTCTTCCATACGGCCGGAAAGCTCACGCAGGGCCTCCGCCCAGCGGCTGGTGGAGTCCGCCATTATCGCAACGTGATAACCCATGTCGCGGTAAAATTCGGCGAGCGTAACGCCGGTGTAAATCGAAACTTCCCGTGCCGCCACCGGCATATTGGACGTGTTTGCAATGAGCAGGGTCCTTTCCATAAGGCTGCGCCCTGTTCGCGGATCCTGCAATTCCGGGAATTCGTTTAACACATCGGTCATTTCGTTGCCCCGCTCGCCGCAGCCTATGTAAACGATCACGTCGGCATCACACCATTTGGCAACAGCATGCTGTGTCATGGTTTTACCCGTGCCGAAACCGCCGGGAATTGCCGCCGAACCGCCCTTGGACAGGGGAAAAAAAACATCGATGACACGCTGACCTGTAACCAGGGGTTGATCCGGCGGGAGCCTTTCCGCAACCGGCCGCCCCAGCCGCACCGGCCACCACTGGGCCAGCGGTATTTCTTCGCCGTGATCTGTTTTTGCCACGGTTTGCAAAACCGTGTAATCGCCTTCGGTACCGAGATATACAATCCCACCGCCTTTAATGTCGGGGGGAACCATTATTTTGCAGATAACGCTTTCGGTTTCTTTTACCGTTCCCAGTACAAGCCCCGGAGCGGCGGGAACTTTTTTACCGGAGGCAAGTTTCCCGGCTAATACAACATCGGGAACAAAGCGCCATTTTTTTTCCGTGTCCAGAGGATCGCCCCTTTCGCCCGGGGCCATAAACGCCCCGCCCGTATCGTACAGGATTTCCAGGGGCCGTTGTATACCGTCATAAATATTCCCGATAAGGCCCGGACCGAGCAGGGCGGAAAGGGGCCGCCCCGTGGAACAGGCCGGTGCGCCGGCTTTTAGGCCGGTATTGTCCTCGTATACCTGAATTACCGCCTCATCGCCTTCCAGCCGGACTATCTCGCCGATGATCCGTTTATCCCCTACTTCGACAACATCAAAAAGCCCCGCTCCGCCCAGGCCCGCAGCCCGGATAATGGGGCCGGAGATCCGCCGTACTTTTCCCTCCGGCATTACGGCACCTCCTTACCCAGCAATGCTTCAATTAGCTCGGCGCGTTTTTCACTGAGGAAAAAATCAACAGTCTTCCACATTGATGCGTATATTCGAAAATCGTTATTTTCCAGGATCAACTCAGGGTAAAGAGCTGCCGGTTGTACTTCATCAATACGGCAGACAAGCCCGTCCGGTAAAACCTCTTTTAGTATTGATTCCGCTTCGGCCCGCGTTAGTTTGTGAATCACAACACGGTATTGTCCGCCGGTAGTCAACCCGCCACCACCCGGCAGCCCGGCACAAACAGCAAGACGTTTTTTCAACTCATTTTCTAGAAAGCCGAGGACCCTCTCGCGGCTCAAGCCGGCGTACCATGTTTCCACAGCTGAACGGATCAGACTTTCAATTTTTTCCGCTTTCGCCCTCCGCTTGTCCATGGGAAGAACCGCCATTATCTCATCCGAAGTAAATCTACCCTGTTCAATGAATTTTTTTTTAAGTTCTTCCAGAGCTGCGGCTGTTTTCTTTTCCCATTCTGCAGATTTAATTTTTACCGTTTCATCGGCGGTTTTAAGAATCCGTTGCGCTTTTTTCCTGGCATCCTCCAGGATCTCGCGCTCAAGATTTGCCGTTGATTTTAATTCTTCCATGACAATTTTTTTTCATGATAGAGAAAAATGAGGATATACGCAACACGGTGCAGGGAGTGATTGGCCCTAATTCCCCGCTTCTAATTCTTCATTAATTAAGGGGCGAACAAGGCGGAAACCAATGTAGAAGTACCGGTTGGACGGAGTGAAGTTATTCCTGTATGCGGAACGCGCATGCGCAGCCGAAAAGTTATAACCACCGCCGCGAAGCACGCGATCAGTCCCCGAGGACGCTCCGGCAGGATCAGCCTGCGCATCTTTTGGGTAATTTCCAAACCAGTCCCAACACCACTCCCACACATTCCCGTGCATATCGTACAGGCCCCACGTGTTCGGCGCAAAGTTCCCCACAGGGGTGGTCCTATTCCGGTAGTCCCCCTTGGCGTTGTTATTGTACGGGCTGTTGCCGTTGTAATTTGCCTGGCCTGTTGTGATGTTGTTCCCTCTGTAAAACGGCGTTGTTGTCCCGGCGCGGCAGGCGTATTCCCATTCCGCTTCCGTCGGCAGACGGTACCCGTCGGCATCCCGGTTCCACGTTACCGTCCACCGTATATTATCATTTACGCCGCTTTTGTTGTTCGGATCGTTATTGTCCTTGTCTATCGTGTATGCCGGTGTCAACCCTTCCCTCAGGCTCAATAAGTTGCAGTACTCCACCGCGTCATACCAACTCACATAATACATCGGGTGATTGTCCCCTTCACCGTTCAATGTCGAACCGCCCGCTATTTTTTGCTGCTGCCGCACCGTCTTCTCAGTCACCTCAAACCATTCCTTCTGCGTTACCGGATACTTCCCCATGTAAAACGCGCTTACCGTTACCCGTCGCTGCGGACCTTCGTTGTTTTTGCGTTGCGGCTCGTCATCGGGGCTGCCCATAGTAAAGGTACCGCCGTTTATACGCACAAAATTAGCCGAATTTGTCTGTGCATGCAGTGTAAACACCGCTGCGAGAAACATTACCAAAAACGCGCTTGTTCGTTTCATAATCATTCCTCCGTTTTTTACTTTTTTAAGAATACTACCGGCAGTTGGATAAGAATACAATACACAAGGTGAATGGTTACATACGATAAATGTTTTTTTCTTAACTCTTCCAGTATCCGGGGGAGAAAAGTATGAGTACGGTCCACAGTTCAAGCCGTCCGGCAATCATCACAAGGGAGTACAATAACTTTAGATGACCGGGAAACGAACTGTAGTCGTTAAACGGCCCCGCCGGGCTAAAGCCCGCACCCATATTGCCGGTAACGGAAAGGGACGCGCTGAATGATAAAAAAACATCAAAGCCCGATGCGGCGGTAACCAGAGTAGTTACAGCTACGATTATAAAATAAAGGAAAACAAAACCGGCGACACCGTACACCACATCCTTACGGCCCACCTTGTTGTTAAGGCGGATGCTGAATACCCCCTGCGGGTAGAGGATGCGCCGCAGTTCGTTTCCGGCCTGTTTAAAAAGAACCGTATGCCGGATAACTTTTATACCTCCGGCGGTCGAACTTGAGCAGCCCCCTATGAACATAAGACAGAAAAGTATCCCCTGGGCCAGATAGGGCCAATGTGAATAATCCGTCCGTATACTTCCGGTGGTGGTCAGAATAGACGCCGCCTGAAATGAACCGAAGCGGAGGGCATTGGTGAAAGATCCGTATTGGGGAATCAGGCACAGACTGATTACAAGGGCGGCTGTGAGAAAAATAAAAAAATAGACCCGGCTTTCGGTATTATTCAGCATATCCCGGAATTTTCCCCGTACAAGCCTGTAGTACATGTTAAAATTCAGCCCCCCGAGCAGCATAAAGATCACGGTGACCCAGTCGATAAACGGGGAGTCGAAAAAGGAAAAACCGTTGTTTTTGGTACTCACCCCGCCTGTGGCCATCACCGCAAAACCGTGGCAGAGGGCGTCAAACCACCCCATACCCCCAAACCGGTAGAGCAGGATCAGAACCGCCGTAAGGACACAGTACGAAAACCAGAGCACCTTTGCCGCATCGGTGATCCTGGGGGTGAGTTTTTCCTTTTCGGGCCCGGTCGTTTCGGCTTTGACAAGCTGAAAGCCACCGACCCCCAGCAGGGGCATCAGCGCGACGGTAAGGAGGATAATGCCCATACCTCCGGCCCAGTGACTCAGACTCCGCCAGAGCAAAAGGGATAGGGGAAGCATTTCAACATCGGTGACGGTTGTCGCCCCCGTGGTGGCAAAGCTGCAGGTACTTTCAAAAATCGCGTCGCTAAAACCCATTTCAACCGGGGAAAAATAATAGGGAAGGCTGCCGGCGAGGCTTGCGAGAATCCAGGTAAAAGACACCAGCAGAAACCCGTCCCTGACACGGAGTTTCGGCAAAGTGCCGGGGATGAAGATCGCCGCTAACAAAGCCGGGACAATTCCCGCCGTCATGGGGATCAGAAAGGCCCGAACCATACCCGGCTCTCCCAGGGCAAAAGCCGTCACCAGAGACGGAAGCATAAGGAGGGTAACACCTCCCGTAGTCATTGCGAGAAGGCGGAACAGCGCCAGCCGCCTCATAACAACCTCCGTTTCACTTCATTCCTTTCCCGGCGGTTTTGCCTTACCGAAATACTTTTCAAGTTCCGATTCGCTGCCGTTTTTGGCTATAAGGATAATCTTATCCCCAATTTGAAAAACATAATCCCCCCGGGGGATAAAGGAAGCTTCCCCCCGGCTGACCATCATAATGAGTCCGCCCGTTGACAGCTTGAATTCGGTTACGGCTTTATCCGCAACGGGGGAATCGCCTGAAATTTCCACCTCCAGTATTTGCAGAGTCCCGTCCCCCAGATGGTGGACCTCCCGTAAACCTTTTCCTATTAAATTGGAAAGAATGGTATCCGCAACCACGGATTGTGTTGATATAACCACATCCACCCCTAGTTTACGGGCGATGTTTTCGTAACCCGGACCGCTTACCATGGCAATAGCCCGTTTCACCCCCAGGGATTTCAGGTAAACGGCGGTAATTATATTTAGTTCCTGGTTTGCCGTAGCGGTGATAATAAGATCCAGGTTTCCCAGGTGCTCTTCCGCGACAAAATTTTCATCGGATATATCTTCGTTAAGAATCAGGACTCCGGGAAGACGGGCGGCCAGTTCCTTGCAGAGAGCGTAGTTCTGTTCTATTAGAGTTATCCGCCGCCTGCTTTGGGGATTGAAAAACCGCAATAAAGAACCCTGGGGGCCGCTTTTTATAATTGAATCGGGATCCCTGCCGGCGTTGAGGATTCCTTCGGCAACGAGGACGCCGATATGCCCGCCGCCGACTATGCCGATACGCCGAAGGGGCTTTTCATAATGCCCCGCAAGGCTGAAGATTAGATCCATATCCGCTTCCCGGGCCAGGATGTAGATCCGATCCCCCTTCCCCAGAACGGTGGAACCTTTGGGAAGGGTAAACTCATAGGAAGAACCGGCCTCCCTTTCCAACAGAGTCACCAGACAGTCTATTTTAACGAGAGATCGAAAATCTTTAAGGCAAAGCCCGTCAAAGTTACTGCCTTCGGTCACGGTGACCGACGCCAGTTCGTAGGATGTTCCTGCAAAGTCAAGAATATTTCCCAGGGCTTTATGGGAAAGCGCCTTCAATACCGCCCGCGCCGCCTCCACGTCGGGATGAATAAAACAATCTATACCCAGTATTTTTGTTTCCTGCGGGTAATTCCCCTTTTTTACCCTACCCTGCTCCGAGACGTGTTGGTTAAGCCGTAAATAATCTTCATTTCTTACCCTGGCAATTTTCAACAGTTCCGGATACCTGGAAGCGGCCAGGCCGCAGATGATCATATTTGTTTCGTCTGAATCGGTGACACAAACCAGGGCCTGGGCCTGGGCGACTCCTGCTTCTTCCAGGGCGGCAAGACTGTTGCCCTCGTCCCGGAGTACCAGGCAGTCCAGCCTGTTTGAGGCATGCCTGGCACGTTCTTCATTCATTTCAATCAGGGAAACTTCGTGTTTTTCCTGTATCAGGTATCGGGTAAGTTGAATACCTGTACGCCCCGCCCCGACAATGACGATACGCATTATTTTCACATTATATACCAAATTCGTAATTGTTTCTCAATTCAAAATTCTGTATATTATTTTAAAAGGAGAAGACAGGGTTACCGATGTCGCGTGAACATATAGCCCCAACCAAAAGCAACCTCCTGCGGATCAAAGAAAGACTGGCAATCGCCGGGGAAGGTTATGATCTTCTGGAGCAGAAGCGGGAGATCCTCGTCATGGAATTGATGCGGAGGCTGGAACAGGTAAAGATGCTGGAACAGGATCTGAACGCCAAAATTGCCACCGCCTACCCCTGTCTCAAGCGGATGCTGGTGGTTGTGGGCAGGGAACGTGCCCTGCGGCTGGCACAAAACATCAGTTACCGTTTTGAAATGCGGGAAAAACAGGTTACCGCAGCCGGAATCAGGCTGCCGGGGCTGGAAATCAAGCTTCCCAATGCGGAATTGAAGTATTCTCCGATAAATTCATTTGCCGAATGCGATGAAACCGTGCTAGAATTTTTCGAAATGCTCAAAATATGCACCGAGTTGGCGGCGGTGCGGACTATTACCTGGCGGCTGGCACGAGAAGTCCGCAAAACCCAGCGACGGGTTAACGCTCTGGAAAAAATGGTAATCCCGGCCGCCGGTGAAACTAAGGCTTATATAGAGTCGGTACTGGAAGAAAGGGACAGGGACTCCTTTTTTACCGTAAAATTGCTCAAGAAAAAAGGAGTTGCCGGTATGGCCGCCGGCACACCCAAATGAAACCTTTTATCTCCAACATTATTACCGGCGTTACCGGATCGGATGCCTCAATAATGGCGGCCAAGTATGCAATTGTCATGGCCAAAACCTACCGCTGTCATTTAAGCGCGGTGTATGTGGTGGATACGGCGACGATCAAACAGCTAACCCTGAGCAGGATATTCATTCAGGAGGAAAGTGTCGAATACGAAAAAAGCCTTGAAGCAAACGGTGAGCGCTATCTTTCTTTTATAGAGGAGCTTGCCCGCGCCAAAGGCGTCAAAATCGATAAGGAGATCCGCAGGGGAGCGGTATACACGGAGATCCTCACCGCCGCCGTCGAGCGAAAAGCGGATCTAATTATAATGGGGGGCTGGGAAAAAGACCGCAGTGCCAGTGACATCATTGGTCATGCCCACCGCGAAATCATGTACAACTCAAAATGTTCGGTGCTCGTTGTAAAAGATCCGAGTATCGACCAAATATACAAAAAGGCATAAGAAAATTCAGGTAACGGGGGGAAGACAATGTTAAAGGGACGGTCTCTTATCGAGCCGGGTAATTTCAGCCTTGAGGAAACGGAAAGCCTTTTCAGCCTGGCGGAAAAAATTGAAGATGACGAACAATACCTGCGGGAAAGCTGCCGCGGGAAGCTGCTGGCGACGCTTTTTTTTGAACCAAGCACCCGGACGCGTCTGAGTTTTGAGGCGGCCATGCTGCGTTTGGGGGGAAGCTACCTTGGTTTTGCCGAACCCGGCTCCAGTTCCGCCGCCAAAGGGGAAAGCCTGGCTGATACGATCCGTACCGTTTCCTGCTATGCCGACGCCATTGTTATGCGCAACCCGAAAGAAGGCGCCGCACTGCTCGCCTCCCGTTATTCAACCGTCCCGGTTATCAACGCCGGCGATGGGGGTCATCATCACCCCACCCAGACATTGACAGACCTTTTAACAATCAAACGGCTTCGTGGGGAGATAAAAAACCTGACCGTCGGTTTTTGCGGCGACCTGAAATTCGGACGTACCGTCCATTCACTGGCAAAGACCCTGGCCCGTTATGAAAATATCAGGTTGATCTTTATTTCCCCCGAAGAACTGGTCATCCCCGAATATATCACCCGGCAACTGCAAAAACAAAAAGTTCCGTTCACGGAAACCAGGAACCTTGAAGAGGCCATGCCCCGGCTTGATGTCTTGTACATGACGCGGGTGCAGAGGGAACGTTTTTTCAACGAGGAGGATTATATCCGCCTGAAAGACATATACGTCCTGAACGGGGAAAAAATGGCAACGGGTAAAAATAACCTTATCGTGCTTCACCCCCTTCCCCGTGTGAATGAAATTGCCGTCGAGGTTGATAACGATCCCCGTGCGGCCTATTTCAAACAGGCAAAATACGGTATGTACGTGCGTATGGCATTACTGGCATCTATTTTAGGAGTGATTTAATATGCTTAACATTGATAATATCAAAAACGGAATCGTTATCGATCATATTAAGGCCGGGCAGGGCATCCGCATCTTTAACTGGCTCGGTCTTGACAAAGCGCCCTATACCGTCGCCTTTGTGGTAAACGCCACTTCGCAGGAAATGGGAAAAAAAGACATTATCAAAATTGATAACACCATTGATATTAACTTTGATTTACTCGGCCTCATAGATCCCAATATCACGGTGAATATTATTGTAGACGAGCGTGTTACCAAAAAAATAAAACTCCAGCTTCCGGATCGGGTTGAGGATGTGTTGATCTGCAAAAATCCCCGCTGCATTACATCCACGGAAAAGTACATTCCCCATATATTTCATCTTGATAACCATGAACTGCGGCTTTACCGTTGCGAATATTGTGATGATATTAAATCGGCGGATGATTTCAAGTACGCCTGACATCGGAGCAAAGTTTGCTAATATTAAAAAATTTCAGGATTGTCGATGAAACAGCCGATTTTACCGGTTCTCTTATAATTGAAAACGGCATCATCAAAGAAATTCTTACCGGTATTGATAATTTCCCCGGTGCCGGCATTGTTATTGACGGTAACAATTTTGGTTCCGATGCGGTGTTAATGCCGGCTTTTGTTGACCTTCACGCCCACTTCCGCGAGCCGGGTTCACCGGCGGAAGGTGCACCTCCAAAGGAGGCGTCGTTTCCTGCGGAAACATTGGAGTCCGCTTCCCTTGCCGCCGTTGCAGGAGGGTACGGAACCGTGGTCTGTATGGCCAACACCAAACCGCCAATCGACACGATTGAAAAAGCCCGTAATTTAAAAACACGCTGCGACACCCTCGGCCTTATCGATCTGTACCCGGTTTTATCGCTGACAAAAAACATGGAAGGCCGGGAATTATCGGAAATTAAAAATCTTACCGCCCCTTTGCGGCTGCCGCTCATGCTCTCCGAAGACGGCAAAGACGTGACCGATGACGGCCTGTTTCTTGCGGCGATGGCAGAAGGAAAACGGCTGGGCCTTCCCGTTTCCTGCCACTGCGATTTCGGCGGGCCGGAGGCGGAAGCGGCAAAAAAAGAAGGCCGCCCCAGGGCCGAGTGGTCGCGCATTGAAGAGGTAAACGCCGTCCGCCGTGTAATTGAACTGGGAAAAAAAGCCGGATGCCATATCCACATCGACCATGTTTCTGCAAAAGAATCCGTGGAAATAATCCGTGAAGCAAAAAAAAACCTGACAGGCGGTTCCGGTTTTTCCCTTACCTGTGAGGTGACACCCCACCATATCGGTGCAACCGAAAATGACGCACGACGTATGGGGAATGAAGGTTTCGGCAGGGTAAACCCGCCGTTGCGGACCGAGGAGGATCGGCTGGCGCTTATCGGTGCATTAACTGACGGAACAATTGACGCCATTGCAACCGATCACGCCCCGCACAGTGAAGCAGACAAGGCCGCCAGTTCGCCGGGCTTTATCGGTTTGGAAACATCCTTCACCGCCTGCTTGACACACTTAACATCCGGTATTACTTTACAGCGGCTTTCGGCTCTGTTAAGCGCAAACCCGGCCCGGATACTCGGTTTACAGGACAGGGGAAAAATAAAAGCCGGGCTGCGGGCGGACCTTACCATCGTTGATACCGGGGCGGTTTGGAAAATCGAACCGGAAAAATTCAAATCACGGGGAAAATGCACCCCCTTTGCAGGCCGGGAACTGCGGGGAAGGATTCTTATGACACTTAACGCCGGAAAAATTGTTTTTACGGGAGCGGGATGTGCATAACATCGACAGGCTTTTTGAAGCCGTATCCGAAAAAGGCCATGTCTGTGTCGGCCTGGATACTTCCGCCGACTACATCCCGCCGGCGGAACGAGAGCGGGCCGTTTCCGATCCTGAAGCGGTTTTGGCATTTAACAGGGCGATCATCGACTCCACCTTTGACGTTGCCGCCTGCTACAAGGTGCAGATCGCCTATTACGAGGAAGCGGGTTTGGCGGGACTTGCCGTTTACGTACAGACACTGCGGTATATATGCGAAAAAGGCGGCCTCGCCATCGCCGACATCAAACGCGGAGACATTGCCGATACCGCCGCCCGTTATGCAAAAGCCCATTTTGAAGGGGAATTCAAGGCGGATTTTGTCACCCTTTCCCCCTACATGGGCATGGACTCCGTTGAACCGTGGCTTGCCTATGCCAAGGACAAAGGCAAAGGGGCCTTTGTGCTGATGCGGACCAGCAACAAGGGTATGCGGGATTTTGAATACCTACCTATCATGCCAGACAGTTTGTCCGGCACCATGCAAAATAACCGTCTGTACCATGCAGTGGGTAATAAACTCTCCGAACTCGCCGCCGCGCATTCCGGTCAATACGGCTACGGGGTATTCGGCGCTGTTGTCGGCTGTACCGAAAGGGAGGAAGCCGCCGAAATACGCAAAAATTACCCACGGCTGTTTTTCCTTATTCCCGGCTACGGGGCGCAGGGAGGCGCGGCCGACGATGCGGCCCTCCTGCTGAGGGAAGGAAACGGCGGCGTGGTAAACGCCTCGCGTTCCATACTAAAAGCGTGGAACGAGGAAATTAAAAATTCCGGAGATGATACAGCATCGGCAACAAACAGATTCGCAGGAGATGCGGCCCGCAGGGCGGCGGTAACAATGCGTGATGCAATACGGGCAGCAGCGGACAAATGAACGAAAGTCAAAACATTAAAAGTTTATCATGCGAATTGATTAACAATATTTCTGTTAACAAAGAAATTTTCTGTCTTGATTTTATCTGGAAAGATGAAAAGCCTAAAGCGGGACAGTTTTTTATGGTAAAACCGAAACAAAGTACCGTGTTTCTCGCAAGACCGATCAGCGTCGCGCTATGGGAATCAAATACTGTTAAATTTTTAATAGCACGTCGCGGCAGAGGGACACAGGAACTTGCCGCCATGCATCCCGGCGAAGAAGCCGAGTTAACAGGTCCTTTGGGAAACGCCTGGGAAAGTTTTTTACCGAAAAGTGGCGGCAAGCCAGTCGCCTTGGTCGGCGGCGGCATCGGGATTGCCCCGCTAGTGGCTCTTATTGGCGGATCGTCGGGGCATGTTTTTCATTTCCACGCCGGTTTCAGAACAGGCTTGAACACAGATGAAAAGATCGCCGCCTTACTGGAAACGGTTTTCTCCGGTTCACATGAAACAACTATCGCAACGGAAGACGGCAAAAGCGGAAAAAGGGGCCTAATCACCGATTTTCTTGAACCGGCAAAATACGCCGCCGTTTGCGCCTGCGGGCCGGAACCCATGTTAAAGGCCGTTGCAGAAAAATGCAAAACCGCAAAAGTTCCCTGTTTTGTCAGCACGGAACGGCGGATGGCCTGCGGCGTGGGGGCCTGCCTGGGCTGTACGGTAAAAACCATAAACGGAAACCGCCGCTGCTGTGCCGACGGGCCTATTTTCAACGCGGATGAGGTTATCTTCGATGGCTAAACAACATACGCCGCCGGACCTTTCCGTAAACCTTGCCGGCCTGCGTTTGAAAAACCCCGTGATTGCCGCATCGGGGACATTCGGCTACGGCAGGGAATACGCCCAAATTTTTGATGTGTCCCTATTGGGCGGTATTTGCACGAAAGGGCTTACACTGAACCCCAGACCCGGCAATAACGGAATCCGCATTTGGGAAACCCCGGCGGGAATGTTAAATTCCATCGGGCTTGAAAATCCGGGCATACCGGCCTTTATCGAAAATGAATTGCCCTATATGCGAAAACTCGCCTTCAAAGAAGGCGCCGGTACGGCGATCATTGCAAACCTTTCAGGCTCCACCGTAGAAGAATACACGGAAGGGGCGGTTCTGCTTAATGCAAGCTCCGTTGACATGGTTGAGCTTAACATCTCCTGCCCCAATGTAAAGGCCGGCGGCATGATGTTCGGTCTTGACCCCGAAACGGCGGCATCTGTTGTAACGCTGGTACGCCGGGCTTTAAACGCCAAGCCCCTCATGGTGAAACTTTCGCCTAACGCACCCGATATTATCGCCGTTGCCCGGGCCTGCGTCAATGCCGGGGCCGATGCTCTTTCGCTGGTAAATACCTTCAAGGCGATGGCCATAGACTTACAAAACCACCGGCCGGTTTTTGACAATGTAAGTGCGGGACTCTCCGGCCCGGCAATCAAACCCATAGCTCTACGTATGGTGTGGGAACTTTGCGATGAATTCAAATCGGTTCCCGTTGCGGGAATGGGGGGCATCGCCTGCGCCGATGACGCGCTGGAATTTTTGGCGGCCGGCGCAACGGCGGTACAAGTCGGTTCCGCCACATTCGCCCGGCCTCAAACAATGCCGGAAATTATCGAAGGTATTGAAAATTACATGCACCGCCTGGGTATTGCATCTGTGGAAGAAATCCCCATTCGCAGGTAATTAATTCAAAATGTTTTTATCCAAAGGATCGCGCCAATTTTTTTTAAGGGTGTGCAAGGCAGAATCGACAGTGCCTTTGGAAATGCCGAGTAACTGTGCTATTTGGGAATTGGAAGGCCCGGTACGCATTTTGGCGTGTTTTATTCTCATTTTTAGCAACCGTTTCCTCCCCCGTTCAAGCCTGTCTTTCTGACGCTGAAAAACAGTTTCATCCGATATCGAAAGGAAGGTTTTTTCGTACACCATGCAACGGCAGAACAGACGGTTAATTTTTTCCTGCAACAGTTCTTTTTTTTTAATACACATAACGCTGTCATCTTTTAATCGGTTGATCATATTTTCCAATACATCCGCTTCAATACCCAGTCGGGGAGGAACCCTTTTCAAAAAATCATCGGATACAAAATTACAACACTTAAGAACCAGAATTAAAAGTTGACGGGAGTTCTTTGAATTTCGGGTTATTTTTTTTATGCTTTCCGTTGAGGGGTCTTCGTCATATTCAGGTATGCTCTCAGACACAAACATATCGGTACTGCTTATATTCCAGGCAACAGTTTCATTTATATAATCTCGCACCTGATGGTTACGGTATTCCTTAACAGTCATACGTACAAGGGTTCCGATATAGCTTTCAAACGATGAACCTGTTTCCCTGTACGTGTCAATTGCTTTGCATATTTTGGGATAAAGCCACGATATATAATCGTCATAATCTTCCGCTTCCCGGATCGGCAATTTAATAGAACGAATTTCTTTTCGAATTGTTTCAAAAACCAGTATCTCGAGTTCCTCCCTACCCAGCAACCCAACCAAATAATGCGCGTAATAATCGTTGAGTGATATTGTATTTTGCATAAAATCTCCTGCCCGAGTATTAACAGTAAAAAGGTGTTTTCTTAAGATTTTTTGGACTTTTGATGATTTTTATAATCTGTAAATTTTATTTCTTACTAAAAGCAGTTTCTCGGTTTTAAAATTGATATATAAAGCCGTTACGCTTGAAGACAATTAGCAGCTTTGCCGCCACTATAGCCTGGCAAGACTCATGGAACCTATAGCTTCACGAAAGGGGTGCAGTCTGACGGCGTCAATAAAGGGCGATATTCCCGTAATACCCGGCGACACGGACAGTTTAACCCAGCTTTTATGGAACCTTTTACAGAACGCCATCACACATTCCAATTGCAATAACGTGGAACTGACCGTCGAAGCGGCTAACCGGTCAGGTACCGGCACCTGCGTTACCGTTGTTTTGCACGGCATAGTCGGAGGATAATGTGTCTAAAAAGGGAATCGTCCTGCTCGTTGAAGATAATGCAAAGATACTGACAATAAATCACAGGGTGCTGGAGAAAGAAGGCCTCGTGGTTCTCACCGAAAAAAACCTCGCGGAGGCGCGGGAACGGATCAGGATCGCCCTTCCGGATGTCGTAGTTCTGGATATAATGCTGCCCGATGGAAACGGTCTTGATTTCCTCCCGAAACTCCACCGGCTATGCTCTTCTCCTGTACTTGTCTTATCGGCAAAAGCCAAATCCGATGACATAATAGCCGGACTCCGCGCCGGCGGAGACGATTACATGACAAAACCCTACAATATTTCCGAATTCCGCACCCGCGTAACCGGCTTCCTGCAACCCTGCAGGAAATGAAAAAGGATTTACGCAATCGAATTTAAGGTTTAATCTTAGATAGGAGGTGAAAAAACAATGAAAACTTATCTTTTTGCAGCCGTCGCCGTAATCCTGACGCTGGTTTTCCCGTCATGTAAAAAAGAATGGAAACCGGGAATACCCCTGGCAAAGGAGAAGGTAAAAATCGCCGTGATTCATATAAACGACCCTTTCTCGGATACATACAGTTATTCCTACGCCCATGAAACCGGCATTAAGGAAATGCAGGAAAACATCGGCCTTGAGAATGAGCAGATTATCCGCAAAACCAATGTATATGACGGAGACCTGTTGGAGGTGGAGGGGGCTATGCTGGACAGCATTGCCGAAGGGGCCAATATAATTATCGCCACGAGTTGGGGCTATATGGATGCGTGTGAAAAACTGGCCGCAAAATTTCCATCGGTGATCTTTGCCCATGCCACGGGCAACAAATACAACAGCTTTAATTTTACTAATTATTCAATCCGGTTCTACCAGGCCCGCTACCTCGCCGGAATTGTTGCGGGTCTGCAAACAAAAACCGGAAAAATAGGGTATGTGGCGGCTATGGGAAAAAACAACAGCGAAGTGACCGGGGGAATAAACGCCTTTGCCCTCGGCGTTGAAGAGGTAAACCCCGAAGCCCGGGTTTACGTGCGGGTAACCTTCAGTTGGTACGATCCCATGGGCGAAACCGACGCGGCCAATGCCCTTATCGCTGCGGGTTGCGACATAATCACCCAGCACTCCAACACCCCTTATCCGCAGATGGCCTCTCAACGGGCCGGTGTTTGGGGCATCGGCTATGGCAGAGACATGCTCGATGACGCACCGGACGCGGTACTCACTTCGGTGGTTCCCCGTTGGGGCGCGTTGTATACCCGACTCGTAGGCAACATCATAAAGGGAACCTTCAGCCCGACGCTGTATTTTGACGGCCTTGCCGAAGGGGCTGTGGACATTACACCCTTAAACGAAGAACTTGTCGTACCGGGAATTGAAACGGCGGTGGAAACGGCCCGGCAGCGCATCGCCCGAGGCGACTTTAACGTCTTCAACGGCGTATTGGAAACAAACGACAAAACATTTATAGGGGAAGCGGGAAAAACCCTTTCAGACGAGGTTATCCTTAACGGCATAAACTGGTACTATAGAAACGTTATTGAATAAGCTGATATCAGGGAAAATACAGTACGGTTCCCTCCGGAGTTGCAGTTTGTGAAAAAAAATATTAGTTTTGCATCGTTGTACAATTACCTCCAGCTGCTGGTTGTTTTTGCGGCTTTCGCGATAATGGCTCTGGCGGCCTATTTCTTTATCGGAAACATTCTGCGGGACCGCCTGAACAGAGCGGCGGAAGAACTGCTCACCACCGCCGAGATAAGTGTAAAAACGAATCTTTCCGAGGCAAATACCGTCTTCCTCAGTTCCTATTACGTTGTTGAGAGCATGGTGCGGCGGGGCGCTTCACAACAAGATATCCTCGATTACCTTACCTCTACCTCCAAATCCATGCTTATGCGGTTGCGAAACCAGGGCCTACTGAATTATTACGGTATTTACGGATACATTAACGGGGAATTTTACGACGGCATCGGACTGTATCCCGATATTACTTACATTCCCCAAACGCGGCCGTGGTATCAGACGGGAATAAGGAACGGTAACGTCCTGGCCTATACCACACCCTATAAAGATGCCCGTACCGGTGACACCATTATCTCCGTAGTACGGGCTGTCAACGTTGACGGCAAAATGGCGGGGATCCTCGCCATGGATGTCAACTTCAAATGGTTGGTGGAATATATCGGTTCTCTGTCCCTGACCGCCGACGGCTACGGTATTCTCCTTAATCAGGACATGGCCCTTATAGCCCATCCGTATGATAATTTTATCGGCCTTGGATTTCAGGAACTGGGCAGATCTTACGAGCAGATCGTCCGCACCCTGCGCACCGGAGGCAATGTGTATGCCCATAAAGGCAGGAATCCTGACGGCAGCTCGGTCATCATTTTTTTTAAGGAAATGTTTAACGGCTGGTATGTGGGAATCGCAAGTCCCTATTCCCAGTTTTATCAGGATCTCCATTCTTCCGCCCAGGTTCTGACCGTATTGGGGATCGGTCTTTCTCTGCTCCTCTGCTTCATACTGCTGCGTCTCTCCGCAGCAAGAATGCGCGCCGATGAAGAAAGTAAATCCAAGTCTTCATTTCTTGCCAGTATGAGTCACGAGATCCGCACGCCCATGAACGCCATTACCGGTATGGCGGAACTGCTGTTGAGGGAAGAACTTTCCGAAGAAGCCCGGAGCTACGCCCAGGACATCAAACAGGCCGGGAATAATCTCATTTCCATTATTAACGATATTTTGGATTTTTCCAAAATCGAGGCGGGCAAGCTGGAAATCACCCCTGTCAAATACATGCTATCATCCCTTGTCAACGACACGGTTAACATTATCCGTATGCGCATGATAGGAAAGCCTATACGGTTTTTCACCAACATCGACGGAAGTATCCCCAACAACCTAATCGGAGATGAAGTACGGATGCGGCAGATACTCCTTAACTTACTTTCCAACGCGGTAAAGTATTCCGAAAAAGGACATATCGGTTTGTCCATTGCCGTAGAGAAAAAAGAAAATACACAGGTTTGGCTTAAGATCGCCGTAAGCGATACCGGCAAGGGCATTAAGCCGGAGGATGTGGCAAAACTTTTCGGCAGCTTTGTCCAGGTGGATGCGAAAAAAAACAGAGGCATCGAGGGAACGGGCCTTGGCCTGGCAATTACCAAACGTCTCTGCCTCGCCATGAACGGGGACATCGGTGTGGAAAGTGAATACGGATCCGGCAGCGTGTTTACCGCTGTCATCCCCCAGATCATAGAGTCTGAAGTTCCCTTTGCAGCGGTGGAGAACCCGAAACAAAAAAAAGTTCTGGTTTACGAGGGCAGGGCCGTTTACATCAAGTCGATGTGTTGGTCCTTGGACAATATGAAGGTTCCTTATATATTGGCAACGAATTTTGATGACTTTGCCGAAGCCTTGACCCGGGAAGAATGGTTCTATGTGTTTTCCAGTTACGGCCTCTATGAAAAGATCAAACCCGCGATGGATCAACCTGATACATCTTTCCCGGGGGGAAAGAAACCACCGCTGGCTCTGATGGTGGAATGGGGAACTGAATCTTACATTTCCAATATACGTTTTTTACATTTACCTGTGCAGTCCCTGTCCATTGCGAATATTCTCAACGGCAGGGCGGACAGTAAAGGTTATGCCGAAAGCTCCGGCGCTGTCAGAGCGATCTTCCCGAAAGCGCGTCTTTTGGTGGTGGACGATATTTCCACAAACCTCAAAGTGGCCGAGGGCCTCATGGCTCCTTACAAAACTACGGTGGATACCTGTCTCAGCGGTCTGCAGGCAATAGAATTGGTAAAACAACATGAATACGACATCGTGTTTATGGATCACATGATGCCCGAAATGGACGGCATCGAAGCGACCACGACCATTAGGACGCTGGACGGTGAACAATTCAAAACCCTACCGATAATAGCGTTAACGGCCAACGCTGTTGTGGGGATGAGGGAAATGTTTATTGAAAAAGGCTTCAACGATTTCCTTGCCAAACCCATAGACATATCCAAGCTGGACGAAATGCTTAACCGCTGGATTCCGAAAAATAAAAGAGAAAGTAGAAAACGGAAAGTAGAGAGTGGGGATTGTAATTCAAATAACGATCTTGCTTCCGGGTCGTACCCCAATAGTTCTGACTACAACACCTACTCTCCACTTTCTACTCTCCATTCCTCATTGATAAACATTCCCGGTGTGGATACCGCAAAGGGTATTGCAATGACCGGCGGAACGGAGGCTCTTTACCGCCAGGTTCTGGCCCTTTTCCGTAAAGACGCGGAAGAAAGACTGCCTGTGTTGCAAACCGTACCGGAAGTAAACGCCCTACCTGCGTTTGTTACCCAGGTTCACGCCCTTAAAAGCGCATCGGCAAGTTTGGGTGCGGCAGAAATTTCTGCGGAAGCCGCACGGCTTGAGGCCGCCGGCAAGTCCGGTGATTTGGCTATCATTCAGGAAAACTTAAGCGGTTTTGCAGAGCATCTGACAGAACTGGTGAAGAACATCAACTCTGTTCTTGACCTCCCCCCTGCCGATAAAGGCGTTTCAACGGACAAAAATCAGAAAACAGATATTTCCACATATCTTTCCATTTTCCATACTCTCGCCGAAGCGTTGAAATCTCAAGACGCATCCGAAATTGACCACATTCTTGATGAACTCACAAAAAAACCGCTGGATTCAAAAACACGGGAAATTGTTGAAAAAATATCTGACGATGTACTGATGGCTGAATTTGAAAGTGCTATAATGGACATTGAAAAATTAATTGCTGCAAAGAATTGAGTTTTATCATTGCAGACGGATTGAAAGAGAATAAGGAGGAGCAAATAATGAAAACTTATCTTTTTGTAACCATTGCCGTCATTCTGGCGCTGGCTTTTCCGTCTTGCAAAAAGGAAACCGTCTGGAAACCGGGAATGCCCCTGGCTAAAGAGAAGGTAAAAGTAGGGGTAATCCATATCACCGAGCCTTTTTTGGAAAGCAGCGGTTATTCCTACGCCCATCAAATGGGCATAGAGGAGATGAAACAAGCCTTAAGCCTTCAGGACAGCCAAGTACTCTACAAAACCCATGTGGACGATTTGGATTCTCTGAGTACTGAGAACGCCATGAGGGAACTTATCGCCCAGGGAGCCAACATCATCTTTGCCACAAGCTGGGGTTACATGGACTCATGCGAAAAACTGGCCGTAGAATTTCCATTTGTTATCTTTGCACACGCTTCAGGCTATAAATATAATGACAGCAATTTTACCAACTATTTTGGCAGGGTTTACCAGGCGCGTTACCTTTCCGGCATTGTTGCGGGCATGAAAACAAAGTCCAACAGGATCGGCTTTGTAGCCGCCTGGGGAACGGAGAACAGTGAGGTAACAGGTGGACTTAACGCCTTTGCCATGGGGGTGGAAAAGGTGAACCCCGGCGCGAGAGTCTATTTCAAAATAACCTATAGCTGGTATGACCCCATGGGAGAAGCGGCGGCAGCCCGGGCTCTCATTGCCGCAGGCTGCGATGTTATTGCCCAGCACTGCGATACGCCCACACCACAGATAGAGGCTGAAAAAATGGGTGTGTATGGTGTCGGCTACAATACTGATATGCGCCTGGACGCTCCGGGCATGGTACTCACTTCGGTAATCTGGCATTGGGGTGTGTACTATACCGCCCTGACACAGAGCGTTATAAACGGGACGTTTACCACCGCACCTTATTTCGGTTCCCTGAAAGACGGCGTTGTGGCTGTTTCCTCCCTGAACGAAAACATCAGTTGGGATCCGGAAACTATCACTATGCTTGAGGAAGAAAGAAAGCGAATCGAATCCGGAACATTTGACGTGTTCAGCGGATTAATTGAAACCAATGACGGCAGACGCGTCGGCAGAGAAGGGGGAAATCTGTCAAGCGATGAAATCCGTAACAGCATTAACTGGTATTACCGAACGATCATGGAGTAATAAATGGGGGAAATTATGCGCAAGCGTATTTGCATTCATTATTATTTGTTATTTTTTCTTTTTCTTTCTCTTGCCGTTGTTAGCTGTAAAAAAGAAATTATCTGGAAGCCGGGAATACCCCTGGCGAAAGAAAAACTCAAGATAGCGGTGATCCACCTAAACGATCCTTTCACGGAAAGTTCCGGTTATTCCTATGCACATGAAGATGGTATTCAGGAAATGAAACGGAATATCGGTCTTGCCGATACCCAGATTATTCACAAAGTCAATGTATCAAACGGTGATCTTGCTGAAATAGAAGAGACAATACGGGATTGTATTGCAGAGAGTCCCAACATCATTATTGCTACCGCAGACGGTTATGAAAAAATATGCAAAAAACTGGCTGGTGAATATCCAAATATTATTTTTACCCAAATATACGGGAATTCACATAACAACTCCAACCTTACCGCTTATTTCGGACGTGTCTATCAGGCACGGTACTTGAGCGGGATTGTAGCCGGGCTTAGGACAAGGACTGATAAAATCGGTTTTGTGGCAGCCTGGGGAAAAGACAACAGCCAGGTTACAAGCGGGCTCAATGCCTTTGCCCTTGGAGTGGAAAAGGTAAACCCCCGGGCGAAAATCCATGTCAAGATTACCCATAGCTGGTTTGATCCCATGGGAGAAACCCTGGCGGCCCGCACTCTCATTGCCAAGGGCTGCGATATCGTTGCCCAGCACTGCGATACGCATAACCCCCAGGTAGAGGCGGAAAAGGCCGGCGTGTGGGGTATCGGTTATAACACCGACATGAAAGCCGATGCGCCAGGCGCGGTGCTCACTTCGGTGATCTGGCAGTGGGGTGCTTACTATACCGCCCTGGTGCAAAGTGTAATTGACGGCACATTTACCACCGCGCCTTACTACGGTTCTCTGAAGGACGGTGTTTTTGACCTTTCCCCGTTAAACGAAAACATCAGTTGGGATCCAAAAACCGGCGGACCTTCGGTACGGCGTTTACTTGAAGAAGAACGGCTGCGAATCGAATCCGGAGCCTTCGATGTATTCAACGGAATAATGGAAACAAACGACGGGCGGCATATCGGCAGGGAAGGAGAAAATCTTTCCATCGGCGAAATACACAGCGGCACCGACTGGTACTACCGGAATGTTGCGGAGATAAAATAAAAGACGATGGTTAAAAAAATTAAAACCGGTACGGTGCTGCGGAGCAATTACCGCGAGATGCTGTTTGTCTTGGCGGCTTTCACACTGATGGCGTTGGCGGCTTATTTTTTTATCGGGCGTATACTCCGGGGCCGCCTTTTGGACCGGGCGGAAGAAATGATCCACACCGCCGAGGCAAATGTCAGAGCCGGTCTTTCGGAAGCGGAAACCACCCTTCTCAATTCTTATCATATTGTGCTGGGCATGATAGAACAGGATACCCCCCAGCAGGAGATTTTTAATTACCTTACCGGCACCACCGAATGGGTACGGCAGCGGGATCGGGGGTTATTTGGATTTTACGGCATTTATGGTTATATCAACGGAGAATTCTACGATACCCTCGATCTCAATCCCGGCGACGATTATATTCCCCAGAGACGACCGTGGTACCAGACAGCGGTACGGAGCGGCAACGCTGTAGCATATACCGCTCCCTATATCGACGCCCGTACCGGAGATATCGTTGTTTCCGCGGTACGAAACATTGACCTAAAAAATGGTGACATAGCGGGTATTCTCGTTGTAGACATTAACATCAACTGGATGGCGGAATATGTCGATTCTCTGTCGTTGGCCTCCGGCGGCTACGGTATACTCCTCAGCCAGAATATGACCCTCATGGCCCACCAGAACAGTACGTTCATTGGCCGTCAGCTTCAGGATTTGGGCGGCCCGTATTCGGAAATCGCCCGCAACCTGCGCAGCGGCGAAGATGTGTTTGCCCGCCGGATAATCGATCCAAGAGGAACTTCCGATATTGTTTTTTTTACCCGTATTTTTAACGGCTGGTATGTGGGAATTATAATTCACTATTTTACGTTTTATAAGGATCTTAATATCTCCGCGGCAATCCTTGTTTTATTGGGGCTTACCTTCTCCCTGTCGCTCTGCTATAT
>Ga0082212_10002435_pt1 | contig 27116 bp, 21 predicted proteins | sample TergutNt197P3_FD_71548 | JGI IMG/M metagenome (GOLD analysis project Ga0082212, IMG submission 71548) | Neocapritermes taracua P3 segment gut microbial communities from Petit-Saut dam, French Guiana - Nt197 P3 | ecosystem: Host-associated > Arthropoda: Insects > Digestive system > Gut ...
AATAAAAAGAGATGAAGTAAAGGCGACACTGTAAAGCGTTGAGGTATAAACACGCATCGGTTCCTGTTCGTCGTTTTTGTTGATGAAACGGAAAAAGCCCGTTTCCATGCCATACGTCAGGATAACCATCAACAATGCCACCCACCCGTAAATGTTTGTTACTATGCCATATTCTCCGGTACTGTCGAGCACACGGGTGTACATCGGCACAAGCGTCCAGTTCAGGAAGCGTACGATGATATTAGGCAATCCGTAGATGGCGGTATCCTTTGCTAATTTTTTTATTCCGTCCGACACAACGTTTCCCTGATCATTTTTAATTAAACAAGTATCCTTGTTCCGGTTTGCGCGTTTTGCCCAGATGGTCGTAAGCCAAAGCGGTAGCTTCGCGCCCGCGTGGCGTCCGTTTGATAAAACCTTCCTGAATCAGGAAAGGCTCGTAAACTTCTTCCAAAGTACCCGGATCTTCACTCAATGCTGTTGCAATCGTGGTCAGCCCGACAGGCCCGCCGTTGAATTTATCAATGATTAGCGTAAGGAGCTTATTGTCAATCTGATCAAGTCCATATTTGTCGATATGCAATGCCTCCAAAGCGTAACGGGCTATCGCTGTGTCTATTTTCCCGCTCCCTTTCACTTGGGCAAAATCGCGCACACGGCGCAACAGCGCATTGGCGATACGCGGTGTGCCGCGGCTACGGCTTGCAATCTCATGCGCAGCATCCGGCGCACATGCGATATTCAACAGCCCGGCGCTGCGTGTTACGATTTTCGTAAGTGTCTTGACATCATAATATTCTAAATGCATATTAATCCCAAATCGCGCTCGTAACGGCCCTGTCAACAGGCCGCTTCGGGTTGTCGCGCCAACGAGCGTAAACGGCGACAGGTCAATCTGAATCGATCGGGCGCTTGGCCCTTTGTCAATCATGATATCAATCCTGAAATCTTCCATAGCAGAATAAAGATATTCCTCCACAATAGGACTTAAGCGATGAATCTCGTCAATAAACAGGACGTCGTTTTTCTCTAACGAAGTAAGCAATCCGGCCAGATCGCCCGGTTTATCCAAAACCGGACCCGAAGTTACCTTAAAGCCCACATTCAGTTCGTTCGAAATAATATTGGCTAACGTTGTTTTTCCCAAGCCCGGCGGCCCGTGCAGCAACACATGATCGAGCGCTTCCTTCCGCATACAAGCGGCGGCTACAAAAACTTTTAGATTTTCAACCACAGCAGATTGCCCGCTGAAATGCCTGAATGAGAGCGGTCGCAACGCATTTTCAAATTCACGCTCTGTCTCCGGTTGCTTTCCCGAATTGCGAATATCAAAATCTTCCTCCATACACGGATTGTTTCTTTAAACGGCAAAGATACGAAATCAATTGACAATTGACAATTGACAATGGACAATTATTTCAAACTGTCGTACATCATCTCCATTCGTATTGACAGAAATGCGACTTTTAATCGGTAGTTAAATACATTTATACCGACGTTATTCCGGATTGTTTCGTTGGAGGATTTCAGAAACCTGTTCAGGTGTTAATCCGGTGACGGACGAAATGACTTCTTTTGAAAGACCTGCTCTGTGGCTGTTGATAACTACATTTTCCTGTACGATGGCGACACCTTTTTCCAATCCGATAGCTTCGCCTTCAGCTCTTCCTTCAACTCTTCCTTCAGCTCTTCCTTCTACTCTTCCTTCAGCTCTTCCTTTGATTTCGCCATCGCTGTACGCTGAGACGACTTCCGAATCCCTGATGCGTCGGTTTTCCACTTCACGCCAGTATTCTTTTTTTTCCGCATCGGAAAGGTTGTCAAAAGCCAGCAATTCGCGCGCCATGACAAAACCCTGAGCCGTAAAACTATCGCGTATCTGGTTGTTTTTCAGATAAAATATCCATTCGTCGAGGGTATTTTTCGCCACATCGTCGAAATTGTTTACTTTGATAAGGTAGTATTCGGGATGCAGTTCGCTCAGGTACTTTTTCCCGTAAATCGTCTGCTGTTTTTCCGTCAGAATCAGTTCGTCGTGCGCGTGCAGGCCCCTGAAAACGGTCGTGCCGTGATATACATAATCACTGCCCTCTCCAAGGTTGAAATACACGATGTTGACCGAATAAACCTTGCGAATAGCTGAGTACGGGTTTCCCGCGTGGATATGCTCCGTGATGGATTTGCTCACGCCGTACAGCATCCGCTGGAAATAATCGTCCTGGGTGTCGTACTGAAGTTCGATGATGACTACCTCCCTGTCGTCAGCCTCAACCAGAATATCCACCCTGTTGGTTTTATCTTTCGCGTGTGTGGCGTTGCTTTCACTTTCGCCAATGTTTTTGATGATAATCTTTCGATGCAGCAATTCGCTCAGAAAGCCTTCTAACACCTCAAAATTGGCTTTATTGCGAAGCAGGCGTTTCATCGCCCAATCGAACGAGATCATACTGCGTGTTGTTGTCGACATCTTTTCCCGAATTAAAAATTAATCAGTGCAAAGTTACATAAAATATTTGAAATACACTTCCACCTAATAGCGAAAAAAAGTGAAAAAATGTTTTGAAATAATAATTTATTTATACTTTTGTAACATTTATGTAACAATTATGTAATTAATATTTTTATGAATAAACAAACTGAATTTTTTTTGAAGAAAGGCATCTCGGTTTTAGCTGCTTTTCTTCTGTTGATGTGTACGGCGACGGTTTTTGGTCAAAGCCGTCAGATTACAGGTACAGTCACAGATACAAGCGGAGAGCCGTTAATTGGCGTAAACGTCTTAGTAAAAGGGACTACCAATGGAGCTATCACTGACATAAACGGAAATTACTCGATTCAGCAGGTACCGCCTCAATCTGCTTTGGTATTTTCTTATATCGGTTTTATTCCGCAGGAGATTGTTTTAGGAAATCAATCGGTAATCAATGTACAGTTAAGGGAAGACTCTCAACGGTTGGACGAAGTGGTGGTGGTCGGATATGGAATTCAAAAGAAGGTAAATCTGACAGGTTCAGTCGATCAGGTGACCAGCGAAGTATTTGAAAACCGTCCCATCACAAACATCTCACAAGGATTAGTGGGCGCTGTCCCTAACCTGAATATCCAATTGACTGATGGCAAACCGACCCAATCGCCTTCGTACAATGTTCGTGGAACGACATCAATCGGACAGGGCGGGAGCGCTCTTATCCTGATAGATGGTGTAGAAGGCGATCCGCGTATGTTAAATCCCAACGATATCGAAAGCGTTTCGGTATTGAAAGATGCGGCATCGGCATCCATCTACGGAGCGCGTGGCGCTTTCGGTGTTGTGCTGATCACCACCAAATCGGCTTCAAAGGGAAAAACAACCATCTCTTATACGGCCAATTTTTCATCAAAAAAGCCGACTTCCGTCCCCGACAACATTGTGGATTCGTATCCATGGGCGCAAGCTTTTAGCGACGCATGGTCGCGATGGAACGACAACGGAAGTACGCCTACTGCTGTGAACAAAACGCTCACATTCTCGCCGGCTTATTTGGCTGAAATAAAGCGGCGGTGGGAAAACCCCGGCTTACCCAGAATAGAAGTTGACCCTGCTACCGGCGCTTACGAATACTATTACAGTACAGACTGGTACAAAGAACTCTACAAGGATCAGTATTTTGCGCAGGATCATAATATAGCTGTTTCAGGAGGCTCCGATATTGCTTCGTTCTATCTGACCGGACGATATAACGGCGAAGATGGATTGTATCGCTATAATACGGATAATTACTCCATGTACAACCTTCGGGCGAAAGGTACTATTCAGCTGACGAACTGGTTACAGGTCGACAATAATATCGAGTACTCATCAATGAAGTATCATCAACCCATCAATGTAGGCGAAGGCGCCAATATCTGGCGTAATATTGCCGACGAAGCCCACCCGATGGCTCCGCTCTTAAACCCCGATGGAACACTCTCATTCTCAGCTGCATATACTGTTGGTGATATGTATTTGGGTAAAAATGGCGCTGATCTCCGCCAGAATGTATTGAAAAACAAGACAGCCTTTAAAGCAGAGTTTTTTGATAAAAGTCTTACGTTGCGCGCCGACTTTTCCTTCCAGAACACCGAATATGGTCATCAAGCTAAACGTATTCAGACGCCATATAGTCGTATTCAAGGTGTAATCGGTTATACAGGTACCAATACAAATGATATGGAAGAACGCAGATACACAACCGATTACATCGCTACCAATGTATATGCCAATTATGTAAAATCGATCAATCAAACGCACAATTTTGATGTTTTGGTAGGATATAATTACGAACAATCCATCTACAGAAATGTAACAATGACACGCAATGGTATTGTGTATGAAGACGCCAAAGACATTAACCTGATGTTGGGAAGTAATATCATCACAAGGGGTGGATACCGTAAATGGCGGCTTGCCGGCGGTTTCTTCCGTGTGAATTACAATTTCAAGGAACGCTACCTGCTTGAAGTCAATGGCCGGTACGACGGATCGTCCAAATTTCCGGAAACGCAACAATGGGCTTTCTTCCCTTCCGTATCAGTCGGATGGCGTCTGTCGGAAGAATCTTTCTGGAAAGTGGATCCATCGGCTGTTTCCAACCTGAAAATCCGTGCTTCATACGGTTCATTGGGAAATGGTTCCATCAATCCATATACGTTTAGTGAGAATTTCAGTATTGCCCAGTCGGAGCGCATTTTGGGAGAATCACGCCCACAGCGCACCCGTCAACCGAATGTTGTACCGAACAGTCTGACCTGGGAAACAGCAACGACCGGAAATATCGGCTTGGATATCAGTAGCCTGAATAACCGATTGAACTTTTCAGGCGATTTATATCGTCGCTGGACAAAGAATATGTATACCGTAGGACCCAGTGTTCCTGCTATTTTCGGAACAGATGTCCCCAAAGGGAATTATGCTTCGTTGGAAACAACCGGATGGGAAATATCGCTGAATTGGATAGACGGATTTAATGTGGCAGGTAAGCCATTCCATTACAACCTTCGCTTTACGCTTGCCGACTACGTTGCCACGATCACCGATTACTACAACCCTGAAAAAAACCTGACCGACTATTATACCGGTCAAAGGGTTGGCGAGATTTGGGGTTACCGCGTAGAAGGACTGTTTAGGTCGGAAGAAGAGATTGCCAATTCGCCCTCTCAGTCCAATATCCTGGCGCACAATACCCGTAGAAATTATGTAGGCGACTTGAAATTTAAGAATTTGAATGGCGACGATGTGATCTATCAGGGATTAAATCGTGTAGGTGATTCGGGCGATAAAACGATTATCGGCAATAAAGAGCCTCGTTTTATGTATGGTTTGACCTTAGGCGCCGATTGGAACGGATTCTTTTTCACCACATTCTTCCAAGGTGTAGGCAAACAGCAATGGTACCCATCGCCCGAATCGCGTTTTTGGGGTCAATATAACCGTCCCTACAATGCGTATCCGCGATGGCAGGAACATAATCAGTTCCGTCCGGAATTGAATAATTTTGACGCCTACCTGCCACTGTTAACAGGCTATTGCGCCCGTGAGACAAACGGTCAGCTCGGACAAGCGAACGACCGCTATTTGCAGAACGTTGCGTACATCCGTTTGCGTACACTGAACTTTGGATACACGCTTCCGAAAAGTATTTCATCCAAAATCAATGCCAACGACCTGAAAATCTATATTTCAGGCGAAAATCTATGGACATGGTCGCCCTTGTATAAATGGACTAAAGATACAGACGTGACCAATATCTGGAGAGCCGGAACGGAATTGACAGACTTCAACAACTTAGATACACGCGGCGATGGGGATGGATTCAACTATCCGATGCTTCGTGCGTTCACTCTTGGTTTATCAATTAATTTTTAATATATAGAAAGGATGAAAAATATGAAAAAATATATGCAATATCTGATGAGTTTGTTGCTTCTCTGTTCTTTCCTCAGCAGTTGCGATCTGAACGAATATCCTCAGGACACAGCCTCGCGTCTCGCCATATTCGGTTCGGCAAGTGGATTGGAACTGTACACTAACTCTTTTTATGAACTACTGCCTACGCCTTACGATGGCGTTTTCCTGATTGATGATAATTCCGACCTGATTGCTCCCAAAGGCATTGAACTCAGGCTGATGCCGAATGCGTTAAGCCCTGTAACAAGCAGTGGATGGAGTAATAGCGGTTATATGGAAAGCTGGAGAGGTCTGCGCAACATCAACTATTTTATTGAGAATTGCGAAAACAGTACGGTACCCGAAAAGAATCATTATGTAGGATTAGCCCGTTTTTTTCGCGCTTATTTCTATTTTGAAAAAGTGAAACGTTTCGGCGATGTGCCATGGATTGAACGTACGATTGAGGTTGATGATGATGAAACGCTTTATGGGCCTCGCGACGATCGTTTCTTTGTGATGGATCAGGTATTGAAAGACCTTGATTATGCCATTGAAAATATAACAATGACGTCCGATCCTTCCTGTTCGCGTATCACAAAAAATGTTGTACGGGCTTATAAAACACGTATTTGCCTGTATGAAGCCTCTTTCAGGAAATACCATACCCAATACAATAAGCAAAGTACGGCCGATACCTGGTATGATGAAGTGATCAAAGCAGCCAATGCCATCGAAGGCTTTTCATTACGACAAGGCGCCAACGCTTATCGTCAATTGTTTTTGCAAAAAGCGCCATACACCGACGAAACAATCCTTTCCGTTCGATTGGATGCTGCTTTGCAAACCTTCAGCTCAAGGAACCGAAAGACCATCAGTCCGACTTATGGCAACAGACCTGCTTTGACACGCCATTTCGTCAATACATATCTGAATATAGACGGTACGCCGTTTACGAACAATCCGAATTACAAGACGACGCCGTTTGTAGAGGAGGTAAAGAATCGTGACCTGCGACTGGGTCAAACCATTCGCGTGGGTAACTATATGCGTACCGAAAACGGCGTTCCCATCATTGCCCCGCCGAATCTCGACCAGTCATATACAGGTTATCAGATTATCAAAGGGTGTTATGACGAACGGTTCCCGTACGATGACGAAAGCCGGAATGAGAATGCACACCTGATTCTGCGTTATGCGGAAATCTTGCTCAATAAAGCTGAAGCGTTGGCTGAGTTGGGACGCATGACGGACGGTGATTGGGCGGCTACTATCGGCGCTTTACGTACGCGTGCAGGCATCACAGGAGCTACTTTGACGCAAAAACCAACGGTAGCCGATCCTTATATGATGGAGTTTTATAAAGGGAAGTTCACTGATCCGGTTATGCTCGAAGTAATGCGTGAACGCGCTGTCGAAATGATTACCGAAGGGTTGCGTCCCGATGATCTGATCCGCTGGTATTTGGGTGAATTGCTGGCCGAAGCGCCGATGAATGGCATATATGTGCCGGCTTTGGGCGAATATGACCTGAACGGGAATGGCGTCATGGACGTCTGTTTCTACCAAGGTGAAAGGCCGACTGCGGCCACAGCATTGGTTTTTGTGGATGTATCGTCCGAAGGCGTTGGAAGACGCGTACTATCGAATGGCACTTCGGGTGAACTTATCTGGAACCCCGGCCCGCGGGAATGGTTGGATAAGAAATATTTGTATCCCATTCCGGAAGCAGATAGGGTTAAGAATCCGGCGCTGGGACAGAATCCGGGATGGTAGATGCTAATTAAAAATTAAGAATTAGGAATTATTTGTCCTGCCGGATTGCAATTCGGCAGGACTTAAACTATTGCCATATTAACGTTAAAATGGCGCCAAATTCCCCCTTTGAAGGGGGATAAGGGGGATGTTATAAAACATTTCACGATTAACATAACACTAATTAATTTTATGGATATGAAAAAATATATAAGTTTAGCAATTATATTGCTTGTCGTTTTTTCGGCTTGCGATAAGCAGGATGGCCTGACATTGCGTGTGGCCTCCTATAACCTGCGTATGGATACGCCGGCTGACAGTCTAAATTCATGGACGTACCGCAAAGACAAGGTTAATGCGTTGATCCGGTTTCACGACTGGGATATTTTCGGGACGCAGGAAGGATTTCTGCATCAGTTGCAGGATATGAGCCGCATGGCCGAATATGCGTATATAGGCGCCGGACGAGATGATGGACTGACTGCCGGCGAACATTCCGCCATTTTTTACAAGACAGAACGTTTTGAGGTGCTTGACAAAGGTGATTTCTGGTTAAGTCAAACGCCCGATGTGCCGGGAAAAGGATGGGATGCAACTTGCTGCAACAGGATTTGTTCGTGGGGGAAGTTTAAAGAAAAACAGTCGGGCACGATTTTTTATTTCTTTAGCGTCCACTTCGACCATCAAGGGGTCGTTGCACGGCAGGAATCAGGCAAACTGATGGTTTCAAAGATAAAAGAGATAGCTGGAGACAATCATTTTATTTTTGTCGGCGACCTTAACTCCACGCCCGAAACAGAACAGGTCAAGTTGCTTTCAAGCCATTTCAAAGATGCGAAGACCGCGACAAAACTTCCCCCCTACGGACCGGACGGAACGTTCAACAGACGATTCGGAAATCCGATAGGAGCAGGGCGGATTGATTATATCTTTGTAAGCAACGGATTTGACGTCCTCAAGTATGCCGGCCTGACCGACAATGACGGCATGTACTATCCATCCGACCATATACCGGTCATGGCGGATGTTGTGTTGAAGTAATTTTTGCACGCTAAAATGTAGTGGCAAGGCATGCCTTGCCACTACATCTATACCGTCATTTTGAAACATTTTTCTGGTTTTAAACCATTTTTTAATTTCCACAAACCTTAAAATGCTTTCTTTTTCCACATAACAATCTGTTTATAAAAATTATGTGGACAATATAAAATTTTTTTCAAAGAATTAGTTTTGTAACTAAAAAACAGTTACCTTTGCAACCACAAACCTCATCAGGGGAAAATCTTAAAACCCTATCAGATGACGGACATTTTGGATTTTCTGAAAAGAATTATGGTTATTAAAGATGAAACAAATAATTAAAAAAATGGATAATATACTAAAATACAATGATTTTATTGCTTCTGTAAAATACAGTGAAGAAGATGAATCGTTTATCGGGAGAATAGAGGGTATTAACTCAATTGTTTCATTTGAAGGCCAAAGTGTGAAAGAATTAAAACTGGCTTTTCAGCAGGCGACAGAAAGTTATTTGGACTTTTGCAGCCGGAAAGGAATTTTAGAGCCCCAAAAATCATATTCAGGCTTGTTTAATGTCAGAATTGACGCTGATTTACACCGTAGGGCGGCTATTAAGGCAAAAACACAAGGCAACACGCTTAACGCTTTTGTAAAAAAAGCAATTGAACGTGATTTGGAACTTGCTTATTAAAGATGCCATCGGACTATCCATGCAGCGCATTTTCTATGATTATTGAGAATTACAACTTCCCGCATACTTTTGCAAAAGGACAATTCGTGCATAATTTAGTATTGACAGTTTGTGAAAAGGGAATAGCCGTATCAAACAGACTATCCAAACACGTACGCAAACAATCCTCAAAATGATCCTGATAGATGGCAAAATCGCAAACCGGCTGTTTTTCTTTTCCGTAATAAATAACAGGGTTAAAATCGGTCGAAAAAAGGTCGCGTATATAATATAATGCAGGTTGAATACCACTGTAGGGGCAAGGTTTGCTTGCCCCATCATATAATGCGGGGAAGGATGAAACCATATTGGCATACATAAATACTTGCATCACGGCTGATTGTCGTTTTTCGTCAGCGGCATCAAAAAGACTTTCCATCGACTTGAATTGCAGCGCTTTCTTTGCACCCGACTTATAATCGACAACCCGGAGAATCCCATTGACTTCATCTATCCTGTCAATAAAACCTTTCAATTGTATTTCCATTCCGTTTGTCAACCGAAACGGTAACTGTATCTTTTCTTCCGAACTGATATACCTGAATGGAGTCAACTTGCAGTCATACTCAATTAGTTTCAACACATACTTCCGAATCATTTCACCTGTCAGATAATGCTGTCCGCTTAACGGTCGCACCTCTTTCGACCGGAAGAATTTTTCGGAAAACGCCTGTTGAATGGCTTCCGTCAATAACGGCTCTTTTGCTTGATGCTTCAATAAATCCGCCGTCACAATAGCGCCATAAAAAGGTTTGTATATCAATTCGGCCACATAGTGAAAGATTGTACCAAAATCTTTGTTGTCAACGTATTCGGCTACGTTTTCTTCATCATCCAAACATTCGATTGATGCAAAGTAAAACTTTAGCGGGCAATCTAAGTATGTATTGATGGTGCTTGCCGAAAGGGCTTTTCCACCACCTGTAAGGTAGGTTGCCATTTTAGCCATCACTTCTTCCGTCTTTTCAATCTGAATCGGAACACGCTTGGTTGAAGAAATAGTGGAAACCACCAATTTTTCTTTTACCGGAACGCCATATTGATATTTCAGCTGATGCACAAAACGGCTTACCTCGCCTGTTTGTAAACCTTCCGTACGGGTATCGTAGAGCATGGTTACCTTTTTGGCGCGGGCAATCATACGGTAAAAATGATAGGCCCAAACACTATCCTGGTGTTCGTAGGTCGGCAAACCGAATCCCCTTCGTAAATTATACGGTATAAACGAACCGGTCGTTGTCTTTACCGGAAAAACACCCTCATTCATCGACAAAATGATAAGCCGTTCGAAATCCAATACCCTGGTTTCCAGTACGCCCATAACCTGTATGCCGGAAAGAGGCCTTCCATAAAACGGTATGGTTATGGCATCGGTCAACCGCTTCAGCAACCGTGAAAAAGTGTCAAGCGTCATTTGCATTGCATAATCCCTGATCATATCATTTAACCGGTTGACCATCGTAAAATAATGATACACAAACTCCTGACTAATCTCTCCCATTGTAGAACCCTCATCCTCCTCTTTTTCGGTTTGGCTATGCATGGAGGTTAATACCCTGTTCAATTCCTTTAGAATCCGAATAAGATAATCTGATATGGTATTGACTTCGGTAGCCGGTTGAAAAATCATTTCCAACAATGGCGTGGTGTTTAATTCGGACGCCGGAATAAAAACAATATTATGGTTAATAATTTCTTTTATTAATAAGAAAACTTCGTCAGGGCAGGCTGAAAATACATATTGATGATTCAAGACGGCAAGGACTTCGCGGTGGTAAAAAAACGGTCGATTATCTATCTGTCGCATCTTTTTTTGCAAATTCAGGATTGATTCCATCAGAGAAGCGACAGGGGCGTCTGATAATGGATAACCAAGCGTCACATTGATCCGGGAAAACTCTTCCGGAATCGAATGTAACACAGGCATCAACAACTGTTCGTCGGGCAAAACAATGGCTGTTTGGAGGGCTTCTTCAGGGTCGGCTTCGATTCTTCCGGCCAGCATTTCCTTCAATACCGGATACACTTGTTTTGCCATGCCAATACGCGACGAAATACCTATCAGTTCAATTTCCGGCCAACAATTCGATTCTTCGGGCAACGGGAATACGGAAGGAAACGCTTTTATGTTTTCACGGATAAAAAAGGATGCTTTGTTTTCTGTGTCTAAAACAGGGGAAGTAATGGGAGTCGAGGTAGCGTCGGGCGCGGGCCCACAATCCCAGTAAAAATCGGCAATTCCCTGTTTTTGAAGCGCTCGCATCAGTTTTTTTTCGGCGGTAGAAAGCGCATTAAATCCGACAAAGACAATTTTCTCGTAAGGCAACGTTATTAATTGAGAATTGAGAATTGAGAATTGAGAATTAAAAAAATCTCCTAATTCCGCAAATCCTCCTCTATTGGAAGGGGCAGGGGAGAGGTGTTCCACCACCTCCCTGAAAATCATCCCGTCATATCCTCTGCCTTCGGCTGCAAGTTCTTGTCGAAAATCCGTATAAATCGCATACAGATGCTGCCAGATATCTAAGAAAGACTTTTCGGCCCCCTCAACCCCCCCCAATGGGGGAGGCCCAAACGTTGACCAAAAGCTACGTATTGCCTCAATCTGTTCGGGTTGCAGATAACTGAATTTCTTGTCAATCTGATGAAGATCCCTTACATTGGTAAATAAATGCGATGCATCGACAAGGTATTTATCAATATCATTAAAATCATTGAGAAGCAACTCACCCCAAAAAACAAAGTCATCAAAACTCTCGGACGAATGGCTATGGCGGATGTAAATCCGGTAAAGCATAAATAACATGCGGATACGATCAGCAGGTTGTCTGTCACTCAACCGTTGAAACAGTTCGTTGATAGTCAGGATGTCAGGCGAAAAAAGCGGCTTCTCGGTTTGCTGCGACAGGTATTTGCGAAAAAACAACCCCGACCGCTGATTGGGAAACACAAACACGAACCGGTGTATCGCCGTCCCATACCTTTCATAAAACAAGGTAGCTATCTGCTGCAAAAAAGGCGTCATGCTTTAGTGATTTTACGTACAAAGTTAGTTTTTTTTAAAAAAAACGCTAACTTTGTACGTTTAAATAGTTGATAATTTTCAAAAACAAAAATATGAAACGATTGAAATTTCTTTTTACCATTCCCATGATGTTGTTGACTATTACTTGCTCAAATGCGCAATCTAAGGGTGACGGCGAAGTGGTAGTATTGAAAAAAGCAGATTTTCTTACGAAAGTTTTTAATTACGAAAAACAATCGGACGAATGGGTATATGAAGGGGATAAACCTTGTATAATAGACTTTTATGCGGACTGGTGCGGGCCATGTAAGATGGTAGCTCCCATTATGAAAGAGTTGGCCGGCACGTACAAAGACGAAGTGATTTTCTACAAAATCGACGTCGATGTAGAAAAGGAATTGGCTGCCGTTTTTGGTGTGAGCAGTATTCCGACGATTTTGTTTGTACCGATGGAAGGTATGCCTATGAAAGCAGTGGGCGCTTTGCCCAAAGAAACAATGGTAGAGCAGATTAAGCTGGTTTTATTGGACAAAAAAATCTAACCGCACATGAAACACACCCTTTTTGTTTGTTGCCTTTCATTATTGTCAAGCCTGTTTTTGCTTCAACCGGCGCACTCTCAAAAGTCTGTTTATCAGATTGATATCAGAAAAGATATTAACCGCACAACCCAGATTTATGTCAGTCGCGGTTTGGCCGAAGCCCAATCGCTTGGAGCAGAAGTGGTCTTACTCAACCTCAACACGTATGGAGGTCTGTTGGATTCGGCCGATTCGATCCGCACAGCCATCTTATACTTTCCGATTCCGGTCTATGTGTTTATCAATAACAATGCGGCGTCTGCCGGTGCATTAATATCGTTGGCCTGCGAGCGGATTTATATGCGCAAAGGCGCCAGCATGGGTGCGGCAACGGTCGTTGAACAGACAGGCGAAGCGGCTCCCGACAAATACCAGTCGTATATGCGTTCGATGATGCGTTCCACAGCCGAAGCTCACGGAAAAGACACGATTATTCACGGAAAAGACACGACCTATCGGTGGAAACGCGATCCGTTGATAGCAGAAGCGATGGTAGACAACAGGGTTGTCATTCCAAACCTGATAGACTCGGCAAGGACATTGACATTGACAGCCGACGAGGCGATCCGATGGGGTTATTGTGAAGGAATAGCCGAATCGGTCGATGAGATTATTACCCAATATGTAGGCTATGAATCCTACAAACTGACAAGTTTCCGGCCTTCGTGGCTCTATAATTTACTTGGTTTTTTGATGAATCCCATATTTCAGTCTATATTGATATTAATTATTATTGGCGGGATATATTTTGAGTTGCAAACGCCGGGTATTGGTTTTCCGCTACTTGCGGCAATCGTTGCGGCGATACTCTACTTTTCGCCGCTTTATATCGAAGGACTGGCGGAGAACTGGGAAATCCTGTTGTTTGTGGTAGGGATTTTATTGGTTTTGATTGAAGTATTTGTCATTCCCGGGTTCGGGATTGTCGGCATAGCTGGCATTATATTATTGATTGCAGGTCTTGTACTCAGTTTGTTAGATAATGTTGTATTTGATTTTAGCGGTGTAAACGCTACGGATTCCGGAAGGGCGGTTATGACGGTTTTGACCGGCGTCGTACTCGGTTTGGCGGGCATGGTTTGGTTATCGAGCCGCATCGGTACACAAGGCATTTTCCGCCGGATAGCGCTACAAACGGATTTGGAAAATGCGTTTTCGTCGCCTGTATTGACTTCATTAGTAGGGAAAACGGGGGTTGCCAATACGGTCTTGCGACCTTCGGGAAAAGTAAACATAGATGGCGAGGTGTACGATGGCATTGCCGAAATAGGTTTTATTGACAAAGGCTCGAAAGTGCGGGTAGTCAGGTTTGAAAATGCACAGGTATATGTAGAGATTATGTAGGGCACTTCTAATAATCCCAAACTCTACGTTACGCTCCCCTCTGCAAAATGCTCATTTACTACATGTAAACTCCGCTTTTGCCTCAGTCGCAAGCCTTGATTTTTGAATTATTAGATGCGCCCTGCAGATAATGCGCTATTCATGCATTGTAATACCTCTTCGTTAGTGGCTTGTGCCGGTCCGAAATTTTCAATTTTCAAGGTTGCCAATGCTGCCGCAAAGTGTCCGGCCTCTTCCATACCTGATCCTTTGGCACGCTGATAGAGATAACCGGCCATATAGGTATCGCCACACCCGGTCGCATCTACTATTGCCACAGGTTTATAAGCAGGAATCCGGTAAAAATCAGTTCCGTCATACAACACAGAACCTTCACTTCCCAGCGTAATCAACACCTCTTTGACGCCCCAATCATATAATTGCCTTGCAGCCGCATAAACGTCTGAAAAACCGGTCAGTACCTCCATCTCATGCTCATTCGCTTTCAAAAAATGGATATGCTCCATTGCTGCGTGTTTATCTTTCCAGTCGATGGCATGTACCTGCGTTTCCCTTACCTCACGTAAATAACCTTGCGAATCGACCGAAACACGTCCTTTACGTGACAGAAAACGGATGGCTTCGAGCGATATATCATCGGCCAACAAGGCGCCAAGATGATAAACGTCTGCTTCAATTTCAGAAAGTTGTTCGATGGTAAAACTATCGGCCTTAGCCAGCACATTTTGCCGGCGGTTGTTTTGATTATCCTCGTAAATATTTTCAAAACAGACGGAATGTTTGCTTGGAAAGACGTTTACCTCAACGCCTTTCGCTCGCAAATCTTCAACGACATTCATTTCAGGCGAACCCACAGCTGTCACCAACAGAAAATCAGGATTATCCAAATGACGGATAGCGTTGGCGACATAGTAGGACGTCCCTCCCGGCATGTGAACCGTTTGGCGTGGAGTAACCACTTTATCCAATGTGATATGGCCGATACAGCAAAATTTATATCTTTTCATCATAATAGTTTTTAAATTTAGGGTGTAAAAATAAAAAAAAATGAACAACAATCATGTTGTTTGAACAAAAATCACTATGTTTGTGCTTGCTCAGAATCGGATTCAAGTATAACAGATAATATTATTAATATGAAAAAAACAGTATTTCTTTTTGGCATCTTCGCTTTTGCGATATGTATAGGCGCTCAGGCTCAGTGGAAACCGGCAGGTGATAAGATGAAAACCCCTTGGGCTGAAAAGGTCGATCCGGCCAATGTGTTGCCCGAATATCCGCGTCCGCAGTTGGAACGACCGGTATGGTTGAACCTGAACGGAGAATGGGAATATGCCATTCTCGACAGGGGGATGGCCGAACCGGCACAGTTTGACGGAAAAATTTTAGTGCCGTTTGCCATCGAATCATCGTTATCAGGCGTGCAAAAGGAAGTAGGAGAGAAACAGGAACTTTGGTACAAACGTTCGTTTACGATTCCTGCTTCATGGAAAGGCAAAAATATTATGTTGAATTTCGGGGCAGTAGACTGGTTAGCCGAAGTCTTTGTGAATGATATCCTGATTGGTTCGCACAAAGGCGGTTACACTCCTTTTTCGTTCGATGTCACGCCATTCCTGATAGGTAACAGCGCACAAAAATTGGTGGTTCGCGTATGGGATCCGACGAACAGGGGTTTTCAACCGCGAGGTAAGCAGGTTGCCGATCCTAACGGGATATGGTATACGGCTGTAACCGGTATATGGCAGACGGTTTGGTTAGAACCCGTTGCTGCCAACCATGTAACAGCCATCCGCAGTATTCCGAACGTAGATACCGAGACGGTGGAAGTGACGGTTTGTACTTCCGATAACAGCCAAGCCAACGACTGGGTGGAAGTGACAATCATAGATGCCGGCAAAGCCATAGCTTCTGCTAAGGGATTGGCAGGAACGACATTGCGTTTGCCTGTCCGCAACGCTAAGTTATGGAGTCCTGAAACGCCTGTATTATATGCGATGAAAGTAACATTATTTCGTGCAGGCAAAACGATTGACGAAGTGTCATCCTATACGGCCATGCGCAAGATATCAACCAAACGCGACGCCAACGGTATTATGCGGATGCAGTTGAATAACAAGGATTATTTCCATTACGGCCCGTTGGATCAGGGCTGGTGGCCTGACGGACTTTACACGGCGCCGACCGATGAGGCTTTGCGCTATGATATCGTGAAAACCAAAGATTTCGGATTTAATATGATTCGCAAGCATGTGAAAGTTGAACCGGCACGATGGTATTATCATTGCGACAAGGAAGGAATCCTGGTTTGGCAGGATATGCCGAGCGGCGATATGGGCAATCAGTGGGCGCCGAGCGTATATAATGGCGGAACGGATAAAAACCGCACGCAGGAGTCAATCGACAATTATTACCGTGAATGGCAGGAGATTATGGAATTGTGTATTTCCAACCCATCCGTTGTTGTGTGGGTGCCCTTCAACGAAGGATGGGGGCAGTTCGATACCGAAAAGGTAGCCGCACACACCGCCCGCTTTGATCCTTCCCGTTTGGTCAATCCGGCCAGTGGCGGTAATCATCGTCCCTGCGGAGATATGATGGATGTGCATAATTATCCCGGCCCCTTAATGGCGCTGTTCGATCCGCAACGTGTAAACGTTCTGGGCGAATATGGTGGAATCGGTCTGGCTTTGGAAGATCATCTTTGGTGGGACAAACGCAACTGGGGCTATATCCAATTTAAAGATAAACGTGAGGTGACAGACGAGTATATAAAATTTGCCAAAGAATTGCAGGATATGGTAAAACGCGGCTTTTCGGCAGCGGTTTATACACAGACGACGGATGTAGAAGGCGAAGTCAACGGCTTGATGACCTACGACCGGAAAGAAATAAAACTGATTGAAAGCGAAGTGAGGGTGATTAATCAGGCTGTTATCAGGACACTTAATGAGCACTGAGACCTCCCCCAACCCTATCCAAAGGGGAATAATTCGAAAATAACTAACTATTAATATATTAAATATGAAAAAATTATCATTTGCATTAGGCTCGGCCTACACTGCTTTACTTGCTTTTATCATTGTTTGCATCGACCAGCTCATCAAACAATATATGCCCATTGGCGCGACAACCGGATTTACCTACATTGCGTTTGTAGCGTGGGCTGTGTATTTCTTTTCGGGATGTACCGGTAAAGGCGGCATTCGTGCGGCTATCGGTTATGTTATCGGTATCACTTTCTCTATCGGGATTATATTGATTGCTGGTTTATTTTCATTTACACCATTCTTTGCCGTCCCGATAGCCGTATTTATTGTGGTTTTCTTCGTTCTCTATCTCGAAAAGGTACCCTGGGTCGACCTGATTCCTGCCATGTTTGTTGCATCGGGTTGTTACTTCGGGATTATGACCTACGTTCCTGAGGCGACATTCTGTACGGCGGCAACCGTAGAGATCACCTATGGCTTTATCGGCTTATTATTCGGATGGATAACGATAACCGGCAAAACATACATTTCGAAAGCAGTCGAAAAATAAGAAAAAACATTACACGGCTTTCAGCCTAAAAATGTGCCACAAATTAAAGCTGAAGGCCTGATAATCAATAGCATTTGGCTTTGCCCAATTGCCTTATATTAAGGCTGAAAGCCGTGTAATCAATAGCATTTAGCTTTGCCCAATTGCCTTATATTAAGGCTGAAAGCCTGATAATCAATAGCGTAGGGTGAAGCCCTACGGATTGAATGTCCCCTCTCGAAAAAGCCTTGAAAGGGCGAAATCACGATCACGCCCTTTCAAGGCAATTATTATTGAAACGCCTGAATAATAGGGCGATGCCCTATCCTGATGCTGTTGCCCTTTCAGGGCAATCCAATAATGAGAAAGTTTAATGCAACAAATTGAAATGCACCCCTTGATCAAATATAATTTGGTTTATGTAGTAAAAAGGTTTTATATTTGTCATCCGAAATCAAGAAAAAACTTTGGATATGGAAGATAAGAAACTAAATATCTACAATACCCTTACCAGAAAAAAAGAAGTTTTCACGCCGTTAAATCCTTATTATGTAGGGATGTATGTATGCGGCCCGACTGTATATGGCGATCCGCATCTGGGACATGCCCGTCCGGCTATCACGTTTGATGTATTGTTTCGCTACCTGCGTTACATGGGATATAAAGTGCGTTATGTGCGAAATATCACGGATGTAGGTCATTTAGAACAGGATGCGGATAGCGGCGAAGATAAAATTGCCAAGAAAGCGCGCCTTGACAGTGTAGAGCCGATGGAGGTGGTTCAATACTATCTGAACCGCTATCGCGATGCGATGCAGGCGCTTAATGTGCTTCCGCCAAGCATTGAGCCACATGCTTCCGGACATATCATCGAACAGATAGCTTTGGTGCAACAGCTATTGGAAAACGGTTATGCTTACGAAAGCGAAGGCTCTGTCTATTTTGATGTGATCAAATACAACAAAGATCATCCATACGGGATTCTATCAAACCGGAATATCGACGATATGCTGCATACGACCCGCGAATTAGAAGGGCAGGAAGAAAAACGCAGTCCGGTTGATTTCGCCTTATGGAAAAAAGCGCAACCCGAACATATCATGCGATGGCCGTCTCCATGGAGCGACGGTTTCCCCGGCTGGCATTGTGAATGTACGGCCATGGGCAAGAAATACTTAGGCGAACAGTTTGATATTCACGGCGGAGGGATGGATTTGATTTTTCCTCATCATGAATGTGAAATTGCACAGGCGGTCGCTTCGCAGGGCAGTGAAATGGTTCGCTACTGGATGCATAATAATATGATTACGGTCAACGGGCAGAAAATGGGTAAGTCGTTGGGCAATTTCATTACATTGGAACAGTTTTTTACCGGCCAACACCCGATGCTGACACAAGCCTATTCGCCGATGACCATCCGTTTCTTTATCTTGCAAGCGCACTATCGAAGCACGGTGGACTTTAGCGACGAGGCATTACGCGCCTCCGAAAAAGGATTGGAGCGTTTGTTTGAAGCGGTCGGCCGGTTGCAGCGAATAAAGGCTTCGGAAAGTTCAACGGTTGATGTGAAGGGATTGCAGCATCGGTGCGACGAAGCTTTATGTGATGATTTGAATACGCCGATTGTCATTGCCCATTTATTTGAGGCATGTAAAGCCATTAATCTGGTTACCGACGGAAAGGCTACGCTATCGGCCGGCGATTTGGCGGAATTGAAAGATGCGTTTCAATTGTTTATGGTAACTATCTTGGGGTTGCAGGAAAAAACGGATACCGGAGAAAATGTAGATGCTTATAAAAAAGCGATTGACTTATTACTGACGCTTCGGTTGGAAGCTAAACAAAACAAAGACTGGGTTACATCGGATAGGATACGCAATGAAATGGCCGGCTACGGATTTACAGTCAAAGACACGAAAGAGGGGTTTGAGTGGGTGTTGTGACGTAATTGTTTTTTTTTAAACGCAAAGGACACAAAGGGTTTTCGCAAAGGGCGCAAAGGATCAATAATTCAACAACTTGTGCCCTTTGCGCTTTCTTTGCGTCCTTTGCGGTAAAAAACATTTTGTAACCTTTTCTAAAACGATGCGTCAAAAGGGCATGAAATAAAATTATTCACTTTTAAAAATTGTAAAAATTATGATGGATTTTGTTGCTGCACCGTTGATTGTGTGGATAAGTGTATCGGGAGTGTATGGATTGTTTGAATTGTTTGCCCGCAGGAAAGAGCGTTTGGCTGTCATTGAAAAAATGGGTGATAAAATTGACAATTCGCTTTTGGATGGAAAGTTTAATATGATGAACATGTCGCTCAAATCTTTCAGTTCGCTGAAGATAGGTTGTTTATTGGCAGGGCTGGGATTGGGTTTATTAGTCGGATTGTTGATAAACACAACGCTGATCACCAAAGCTTTTCATGGAGGAATGGAACAATGGAGAGTTGACAGGTATTACGAAGTGGCTTATGGCGCTTCCGTTTTACTCTTTGGCGGAATCGGGCTGCTTATCTCTTTTGTGATCGAAAACAAGATGAATAAAAGCTAAGAACTTTAACACAAAGGGCACAATGGCTTTTCACAAAGGGCACAAAGAATTAATTGATTTGTGTCCTTTGCGTTTTCTTTGTGCCTGTTGTGTTAAAAAAAATGTTTACAAATTTGATGATTGTTTGATATATTATTGTTACTTTTGCAGCAAATTTCAAAAATCTATTTTTTAATTATCATTATGGACGAAGGACCGTATCATAGTTGCAGTAAACAGGAGTATTAATATACTGTAAGGTCGTCGTTCGCTTCCTTACAGATAAATAAATGTAAGGAGGTATTATATGGTAAATAAAATCAAACATATCCATCAACTTGTTGAAGAAAGAGGTTGGAAGCGCCTGAAAGATGAACTGAACAATCTTACGCCTCAGGAAACGGCTGAGGTTATTGAGAATCTTTCCAAAACGGAACAAATCATCCTGTTTCGTTTATTGTCGCGCGGATCGGCCAAAGAGTCTTTTCAGTATCTCTCGATCGAAGATCAGGAGTCCATTATCGAGGGATTAGCCAAAGACAGTAAAAAACTGACGGATCTGTTGAACGACCTTGACCCCGACGACAGAACCGCTTTTTTTGAAGAGCTGCCGGGCAAAGTAAGCCAGCGGTTGATGCAAATGCTTTCGAAAGAAGAACGCGAGATTGCAACCCGCTTGCTGGGTTATCCCGAAGATAGCATTGGACGTTTGATGACGCCCGATTTTGTGGCTATCCGTTCTTATTTTACAATCAATCAGGCCTTGGAGCATATTCGGCAGTTCGGGCGCAATTCCGAAACGATGAATGTGATTTATATGATTGATGATCAGTGGCGGTTAGTCGATGACATCCGCATAAGGGAAATCATTTTGGCGTCGCCTGAGCAAACCCTAAACGATATAAGCGATCATCAATTCATCTCTCTCAATGCGTACGATGACCGCGAGGTGGCCATCAAGATATTTCAGGACAACGACCGCGTTGCTTTGCCGGTAACCGATACCGACGGTACGCTGTTGGGGATTGTTACCTTCGACGACGTGATGGATGTATTGGAAGAAGAAGCAACCGAAGACTTCCAGAAATTCGGTGGTACCGAAGGTTTGGATTTATCCTATACGAAAACTTCATTGTTTGAATTGATAAAAAAACGCTCAGGGTGGCTTGTCATTCTGTTTCTGGGCGAAATGCTTACGGCGTCGGCCATGGGATATTTCGAAAATGAGATTGAAAAAGCGGTCGTTCTTGCCCTGTTTGTTCCCTTGATCATCTCCAGCGGAGGCAATTCGGGATCACAGGCAGCCAGTTTGATTATCCGTTCCCTCGCGTTAGGAGAGCTAACGTTAAAAAACTGGTGGTATGTGATGCGTAAGGAGATTTTATCGGGCTTGTCGTTAGGGTCTATTCTGGGATTAGTAGGGCTTTTAAGAATCATCGTATGGCAAGTTGCCGGTTTTCACGATTATGGCGAATATTGGATGTGGATCGCCGTTACAGTGGCAATTTCATTGATTTTTGTGGTTCTATGGGGAACGCTGTCGGGTTCGATGATTCCTATTTTACTTAAACGAATTGGGTGGGACCCGGCCACGGCGTCCGCACCATTCGTGGCTACATTGGTGGATGTGACGGGATTGGTTATTTATTTCTCGATTGCATTGATCGTATTGGGGGGTAAATTGCTTTGAAATTATTTTAACACAAAGGCCACAAAGTTGTTTTACAAAGAACACAATAAAAAATAGATGCATTCATGGAATACAGAGAAATTGGACAAACAGGCATAAAGGCGTCGAACCTCAGTTTCGGGGCTTCATCACTTGGCGGTGTGTTTCACTCTTTTAATGAGGGAGAAGGCATAAAAGCTGTTCATACGGCCGTCGAAAACGGCATTAACTTTATTGATGTTTCGCCCTATTACGGCTACTATAAAGCCGAAACTGTTTTGGGGAAAGCATTGAAAGATATAGACAGGAAAGATTATTACCTTTCAACCAAAGTAGGACGATACGGTAGTAATGGCGTCAACCATTGGGATTACTCAGCACAAAAAGCAACGGAGAGTGTATACGAAAGCCTCGATCGACTGCATATAGATTATATAGATATAATTAATGTACACGATATAGAGTTTGCCGACTTGGATGTGGTTTGCAATGAGACACTTCCGGCATTGGTTGAACTGCGACACAAAGGCATTGTACGGCATGTTGGGATTACCAACCTCACACTGAGGCATTTCAAATATGTGATTGACCATGTACCGGACGGGACGGTTGAGTCTGTTCTCTCTTTTTGCCATTATTGCCTGAACGATGATGCGTTGACAGATTATTTAGATTATTTCGAAACGAAAGGCATCGGTGTGATCAATGCTTCGCCTTTTGCAATGGGATTGCTGACAGAGCGAGGCGTACCGGATTGGCATCCGGCGCCCAAGCCGTTGATTGATGTCTGTCACCGTGCAGCAGATTTTTGCCGGTCGGAAGGTAAATCAATCGAACAATTGGCTGTTAGATATGCTGTTGATAACGCACGCATTGCTACAACGCTGTTCAGTACCACCCGCTCCGAAGCCGTGTTGCATAATATCCGATGGGCAAATGAACCGTTGGATAAAGCGTTATTGGAGAAAGTAAGGCAAATCATTGAACCCCGCTTTCGCGATACATGGCTTAACAGTTGACATCCCATGAAAATAATTGATGCACATGCCCACCTCTGGCTTCATCAGGACACAGAAGTCAACGGACAAAAAATCAAAACGCTCGATGGAGGCAAATCCTTATTTATGGGCGAGGTACGCCAAATGATCCCGCCATTTATGATTGATGGCCGCAACACGGCCGAGATTTTTCTTTCTAATATGGATTATGCCCAAGTGTCGGCTGCCGTGATCACACAGGAATATATTGACGGACTTCAGAACGATTACCTTTGGGAGGTTCAACAAAAATATCCCGACCGTTTTTTATGCTGTGGAATGGTAGATGCACGAACCCCCGGTTATCTTGAACATGGAAAAGCAATTATTGACATGGGATTTAGAGGAATCAAGATTCCGGCCGAACGATTAATCATGCCTGACAAAAGGGTTTGGTTGACCTGTAATCAAATGATGGAACTGTTCAAAATAATGGAGGCCAACGACATATTTCTTTCAGTCGACCTTGCTTCCGGAACAACACAGGTTGCGGAAATGGAAGAAATCATTGCAGCCTTTCCCCGATTAAGAATTGCCATCGGACATTTTGCCATGGTAACGCGTTCCGGCTGGGAGCAACAGGTCAAATTAGCACGGCACAAAAATGTCAGGATTGAATCCGGAGGCATCACATGGTTGTTTAACGACGAGTTTTATCCGTTCACAGGCGCCATTCAGGCAATCAAAGAGGCAGCATCGATGGTTGGAATAGAGAAACTGATGTGGGGATCGGACTATCCACGCACAATCACAGCAATTACTTATCGTATGTCGTACGATTTTATTTTAAAATCAACCCTGCTAACCGAAACAGAAAAAAGATTGTTTCTGTGCGAAAACGCACTGGATTTTTACAGATTTACCCATCTCGTCGAATTACCCTATATTAAAAATATGTCGGAATAAAACGTAGGGGCGGGGTTTGCCCACCTCCTGGGGTCTGCCCGCCCGAAGTGTATAAATTAATCATATAAATCAAGAAAATCATCGTCAATGAAAGCCATTCAAATCACAGTCCCCGGAGAAATACAATTGACAGACATCCCTCAACCTGTCTTACAGCCGGACGAAGTAATAGTTAAAATCCTGTATGCCGGATTTTGCGGATCAGACTTGAATACCTGGTCGGGCAAAAATGTATTGGCCAAAATGCCTGTTATTCCGGGGCATGAAGTCGGTGGGATAATAGAAGCAGTCGGAGCAGATGTGCCGACGAACTGCTTAGCTTCCGGCAACGAAAAATCTTTACTTTCCGGCACTCCATGCACCATTAATCCCTATTCCGCATGTGGCAATTGTTCGTCGTGCCGGAACGGCCGATCCAATGCCTGTCGTTTCAATCAGACGCTTGGCGTTCAGCGCGATGGCGCCATGCGCGAATATATGGTTGTGCCTTATGAGAAAGTCATTGTCGATAAGGATATCTCACCAAAAGACTTCTGTTTGGTCGAACCAATGAGCGTTGGCTTTCACGCGGTCGATCGTGGGAAAGTGACAGAAAGAGACGTCGTCATGGTACTTGGATGCGGGATGATCGGCATTGGAGCGATTATATGCGCCTCACAACGCGGCGCACAGGTTGTAGCTGTTGATATTGATAACAACAAACTGGCTGTGGCCAAACAATTTGGAGCCACATTTACCATCAATTCGCTGACTGAAGATGTACATGCACGGCTGCAAGAACTAACATCCGATTCCGGCCCCGACGTGGTAATTGAAGCGGTCGGTTCGCCAGCAACCTACCTGTTGGCTGTAAATGAAGTCGCATTTACCGGACGGATGGTATGTATCGGCTATTCAAAAGAATCCATTCCTTTCGAAACGAAATATTTTGTACAAAAGGAACTCGACATACGTGGTTCGCGCAATGCCACCATGAAAGATTTCTATGCAGTGATGGACTATCTCAAACAGTGTCTCCATCCCTTAGACCTTTTAGTCAGCGGAATTTATCAACCCGAACAGGTCGAAGAAATTTTTCGTTTTTGGACTACCGAACAAGCCCGCATTTTCAGGCTTATTATCACCTTCAGATAAGATTATAAATTATTTATAAGTCACCTAACAACAATGATACTACGCCCAACAATGGTATAAAAGGCGTAACGAGGACGCTACGGCTAACGGGCGCCCGAAGCAAAATACGCTTGCATGACTTGACAGTTACGTTTGCCAAGACATCCTATTTTTAAAACGTTAATATTCAGAAATGTAGAACGAAAAAATCAACGATTTTTTGAAATAAAACTGAGATTATACGCCAAAGAAAATTGAATACATCGGTTTTTATGTAAAGGTAATTTCTTAATACTGTTACTCAACCCATGACAATAACGGGCAGAAAATGATAAACCATTGTTAAAATTATATCCAAGACCTCCTACAGCTGAAAAAACGATTTTTTTCCATTCGTTTAAGACATCATCTTTAAAGTCGTTATTGTCTAAACTATATTTCGATTTCAAATGATAGTCTAACTGAGGGCCAAACTCTAAATAAAAATGTGAATTTCCCAAATTACAGTTAACTAAAACAGGTAAATGTAAATATTGATAAGTGATTTTTAAACCATTAAAATACACATTACCACCATAATCAATGAGGGAAACATCAATAAAAGAACTTTGTTGAGAATACATCAACTCAGGCTGAACAGACAAAGAAGATGTGAAATTGTATTTAACAAAACCTCCGACATGAAAACCAAATTTAAAATTGGAGTCTATATCGGAATTGTATAATTTCGACATGTTTACTCCACTTTTAGGACCAATTGTAAATTGAGAATAACTCAATGAAACAAAAGAAGTTATCAAAAACAATATGATTGCATTTTTTCTCATTTTTTTTTAAATAATTTAAATAATTAAGCTAAGTAAAAACGAAATCCAAAATGAATTATTGTGTAAAAGCAAACAAATCAATTTAAAATTATCATGAAACCGGCACTTTCAAATCAGATGATGCCAATTAGCTGAATACATGTATATTACAAAAAAAAGTATCGAGAAAGTTATAAAGAGTTTTTAAGATTGATTTTCCGCGGGCGCCGTTTCCTCAGGATGCCAAGCAGTTCCGGGTGTTTGCATCATTGGGTGCAAGGTTGCGGCGGTTGCATTTGATAGGCCATTTGGATTTGAAATGGGTAGTAACAGAAGGCAGACGTGCCTATCCAAAACGCTCAAAGAACCGAAATAAAAACGAAGCATATATCCTTACGTTTCTAACAGTTAAACAAAATATTTGTGTGTATAAAAAGGTGCACTTATGCGTATATTTAGGCTTTGTGTGAAAGCGAACGAAATCACGTTGGATAATACTCAAAATAATTTTAGAACAAATGAAAATGACTGATTTTTGTAATTTAATTTCAAGGAAAAACAGACTGTGTGGGGATTTGAACCTGCCGATTCTGCAATCATTGCAAAAGATTTTTTTATGGAAGAGAAACTCAAAGACATATTGATTCCTGGTATTGGATACGGCAGAAATGCAAAAATTTTTCTTGATAATGGTATGAATGTAACAGGTATTGAGATTTCAAAAACAGCGATTGATTTAGCCCGAACACAAAATAAACTTGATATTTTGATTTATCACGGTTCGGTTACGTCAATGCCCTTCGATAGCAAATTGTATGACGGTATATTTAGTTATGCTCTTATTCATTTGTTAAATAAACATGAGCGGAAGAAATTTATCCGCGATTGTTATTGTCAATTAAAACCCGGCGGATTCATGATCTTTTCGGCTGTTTCAAAAAAAGATGCCTTATTTGCAAAAGGAAACCCTGCAGGAAAGGACAGATTCGAAGTAACGAAAGGGGCTAATCTGTTCTTTTACGATACGGCATCCATTAATAAAGAATTTTCCAAATACGGCTTAATGGATTTTTTTGAGATTGAAGAGCCTGTAAAATTTTGCAGGAATCTTCCATCAATGAAGTTTACAATAATAAAATGCAAAAAATGAAAGTTTTGTTTACAAGAAAAAAAAACGTACTTT
>Ga0082212_10002436_pt1 | contig 27112 bp, 16 predicted proteins | sample TergutNt197P3_FD_71548 | JGI IMG/M metagenome (GOLD analysis project Ga0082212, IMG submission 71548) | Neocapritermes taracua P3 segment gut microbial communities from Petit-Saut dam, French Guiana - Nt197 P3 | ecosystem: Host-associated > Arthropoda: Insects > Digestive system > Gut ...
TTCGCGGGCTTTTGGAGTCTCCCGCTCACCAAACCCTACCTCGGGACTGTTACGAGCCCACATAATATCCATCTCCATTCACCATTCGGTTGCGGGAGAACCCCGCAGTGGATATTTCTATTTATTTTTTTGTCGCTTCCTGCACTTTTAAAATATGCACCCTTCAATAAAAAACCGTTAGAAATATTCAGATTAATCTGTTATACTAGAAGTGAGATCTTATTCTAATCTTAGTTAAAATCACGCAAAGGATCAACACATGAATTACCCGAACAATAATGATAGTTCAAATATGCCCCCGAACCTTCATTTGTGCGATTCGCCTCAGCCTCTTAAGGAAGAAATGCCTGTTGTCCGCAGAGTGACTTTGCATGATCTGCCTGCTATTCTGTCTATAGAGCGGGCGTCTTTCAGCAACCCTTGGTCTATGACTTGCTTCCGGTCTGAATTACAGGATAACGAGGCCGCCCACTATTTTTGCCTTGTTCATAACGGCGAAATCATCGGTTATGTAGGGTATTGGGCGGTTTTTGATGAAGCTCACATCACCAATGTTGCCATCATACAGCCGTGGCGAGGAAAAGGGTTGGGGGAATACTTGATGGGCGCTATCATGCTGTATTGTTTGAAAACCGGTATCAGCCGAATGACTTTGGAGGTGCGCGTGTCCAATGTTATCGCGCAGCGGATGTACAACAAATTGGGCTTTGCCGCCGTGGGTATTCGGCCTAAGTATTATTCTGATAATCTGGAAGATGCCGTTGTTATGTGGGCAACACTCTGACAAGGGACACTGAATAATCTGTATAAGTTTGAGCCAGAAAGGGCTATTTGATTTTGAAGATTATGGAACAGGCTGAGCTTGTTTTGGGAATTGAGACCAGTTGTGACGAGACTTCCGCCGCTGTGTTGGCCGGTGGTCTTGATCTGCTGAGTCATGTGACGTCTTCGCAAATCGCTGTGCATCAGGTTTATGGCGGCGTTGTTCCGGAGATTGCTTCCCGGGAACATTGTCTTCATATCGACACTGTTGTGGAGAGCGCTTTGCGGGACGCGAATGTGGGGTTGAGGGATCTTGCGGCGGTTGCTGTGACTTTTGGGCCGGGGTTGGTGGGGTCTCTTTTGGTTGGGGTCGCCTATGCTAAGGCGCTGGCTTTTGCCGCCGGGTTGAAGTTTATCGGGGTTAATCATTTGGAGGCTCATGTTTTGGCTAATTTGCTTGAGAATCCCGCGTTGGAATTTCCTTTGCTGGCGTTGCTTGTGTCGGGAGGGCATACGAATTTACTTTTTTTTGAGAAGTGTTTATCGTACCGCGTGGTGGGACGTACCCTGGATGACGCGGCGGGGGAAGCTTTTGACAAGGTGGCGCGGGCGCTGAAGCTGGGGTATCCCGGAGGGCCTTACATAGAGAAAGCGGCGGCGTTGGGGCGGGAGGATGCTTTTGCGCTGCCCCGGGCGCTTCTGGAGCCGGGGAGTTTGGATTTTAGTTTCAGCGGTTTGAAGTCAGCTGTGCTGAATCAACTTAATTCGGCCCGCATGGGGGGGAATGAGGTTGATGTCAGCGATATGGCCGCTTCCTTTCAGCGGGCTGTAATTGACGTGTTGGTGGCGAAGTCGCGGCTGGCGCTGGAACGGTTTCCACAAGCGCGCTCTTTCGCCCTGGCCGGCGGGGTCGCGGCGAACGGAACTTTGCGGCGGGCTTTGGCTGAGGAGGCCGCGGGACGGGGCGTCGCGTTTTGCGCGCCTTCTCCGGCCTTTTGTACGGATAATGGGGCTATGGTGGCTGTTGCCGGGTCTTGTTGTTATCGGGCCGGGAAATTCTCGGCTTGGGATCTGAATGCTGTGCCGGGGCTGGATCTGTCAATTAACAAATGACAATTGACAAATGTCAGCCAGGAGGATCTGATGAAGGGTTCCCCTTACACAATGTTCTCGCCCAGATAAATCTTGGGCATTGTCGTCAGGCAGCGGTTCCATCTTTTGTAGAATTTCTCTAACCCAAGTACCGCAAGCTTCGCGTGGGCTTCTTCGTTTTCCAGGACTAAATAGAGCATGTATGTGACTTTTCCTATATTGCGGGTCAACCGGATGGGCACTTCCCCCGCTTTCACAGCGTTGAAGTCTTTTTGCCGGTGTGTGCGTTTAATGTACTTGACGTCAATAACACCTTCTTGCGCCATGTAGAATTCGGCAACTTCTTTCATTAAGGTTTCGATTTCCTCCTGTTTTTCGATCTTGGCTTCGTATATACAGATTTCGTTGAACATGATAAGGCCTCCTGTTCCTTGTCTTTATGGGAATCTTGGCTTAGGAGCTGAAACGAAATAACCCTGGTTCATGGCAGGTCGTCTCATAAGCTGATTTTATCATGGCTGACGGGCGATTGCCATTTTTATTTGAGGGAGATAGGATTATTTTCGGAACTGTAGCAGGAAAGGGATAATCAACGGCGTATTGATTAAAAGGATTAATAATGTGAAAAGAGGGAGCGTCTTGACCAGAGAAGAGATGTTAGAACTGCAATCCATGATTCAGACCGTTGTAAGTTCAAACCTTGAACCTATCAAAACCGACCTTTCCGATGTTAGGAAAGATGTCTCCGATGTCAAGAAAGATATTTCCGGTGTCCAGAAAGATATTTCCGATGTCAAGAAAGATGTCTCCGGTGTCCAGAAAGAAGTCTCCGATGTTAGGAAAGAAGTCTCCGATGTTAGGAAAGAAGTCTCCGATGTTAGGAAAGATGTCTCCGATGTCAAGAAAGATGTCTCCGATGTTAGGAAAGAAGTCTCCGATGTTAGGAAAGAAGTCTCCGATGTTAGGAAAGAAGTCTCCGATGTCAAGAAAGATGTCTCCGGTGTCAAGAAAGATGTCTCCGATGTCAAGAAAGAAGTTTTCGATGTCAAGAAAGATGTCTCCGATGTTAGGAAAGATGTCTCCGGTGTCCAGAAAGATATTTCCGATGTCAAGAAAGATGTCTCTGATGTTAAGAAAGATGTCTCCGGTGTCCAGAAAGATATTTCTGATGTCAAGAAAGATGTCTCTGATGTCAAGAAAGATGTCTCCGATGTCAAGAAAGATGTCTCCGATGTTAAGAAAGATGTCTCCGATGTCAAAGAAAAAGTTAGTGCTGTAGATACAAGGCTGCGAAAACTTGAAATCAAAGTAGAACATAAAATTGATAACTCTTTAAGAGCCACAATGGAGGGCCTCGCAGGATTGACCGAAAAAATTAACTCTGCCTTAAACGTTGAGAGCCGGGTAGAAACGTTGGAACATAAAACGTCTGCAATTGAGTTTTACATTAAAAAACAACAGCAATGAGGATTACGTTCTCTTGGAATAAGAAGATTCCGGAAAAAAAGCTGACGCCCGTCAAGGTATGTTAGTTTTTTCGGTATGTCTGATTATGTCAAAATAGCAAATATTTTCTCGAAAGTCTTGTTCGCTAGGGGATTATCATGTAGAATTTCAGGTATATTGTCTTAAGGAGCAGCTTCTTGGCTTGAACATTCCGAAGCTGTTTCTCGGAAAGGGTATACTGTGACACATGATATTGCCATGCAAAAAGACCTGATCAGACGCCAGACGCTTGAAATTTCGCGCTCTATGTCTTGTGATGAACGACATACCCGCAGCGAAGTTATTCAGAATCAAATCCTGGAATTGCCCCCTTGGCGGCAAGCTGAAACCGTTATGCTTTATGTCCATATGCCCCATGAAGTTGCTACAGATAAGCTTCTTGAGCAGTTGCGGCAGGCCGGGCGGTCTTGTGTTGTGCCGAAATGCCAGGGGGGGCAGATTATTCCCTGTCGCATTGACGATCCGGAGTCGGATCTTGCCATGACTCCTTGGGGCGTGCGGGAACCTTGGCGGGAACCGCTGAGGGTTGTTGAGCTTGAGGAGCTGGATTTTGTCCTGGTTCCGGGGGTGGCTTTTGACCGGCAGGGGAATCGGATTGGGTATGGGCGCGGGTATTATGACCGGTTTCTGGCTCGGTTGGCGGCGCGTACATATGTGTTGGGGGTTGGTTATGGGTGGCAGATCGTAGCGGGGTGTCCGGTGGAGGGTTGGGATTGTGGGGTGCCGCGGGTTTTGACGGAGGAGGGGATGGTTTGGGAAGAACAAGCTATGAAAGAAATGGATTAGGAGAAAGAAACATGAACACATCAGCGCTTTGGGCTAAGAAAGCAAAAGAGGCAGAAGAGGGACTCTATTGGTTACCTCTCGATGCGCATCTGATTGATACCGCAGAGGTTGCAAGCAGACTATGGCATAAATGGTTGTCAGATAGTATCAGACAAGCCGTTGCCAATTCGATAAACGGGAGTGTGGAGGAAGCCGAAAGACTATTTATCTTTCTCGCGGCAGCTCATGATATTGGCAAAGCTACTCCAGTTTTTCAAGCCAAGTGTTCTTTTCCGGCAACGGATTTAGATAAGGAAATATATGACAGACTGTTGATGAATGGTTTCAGTATCAGAGAAAGTCGAGAGAAATACGATTTCTATTCCAAAACTCCTCATGCGCTAGCCTCGCAGTTGTTGCTGGAAAACGCAAAAGATTTGGGCTTGTCGGACACAAATCTGTGCAGAAACGCAGCCGTAGTCTTGGGTGCGCACCACGGCAAACCACCAGATACGGGATACAGCGAAGTACTTGGGGCTTATGGGAGCAACTTTGGTTGTAGCGAAGACGCTTGGATACATGCGCAATCTGAACTGATTCAGCTTGCCTTAAAAAACGGAAACTATAAAACACTGGCTGAGGTTCCTTCTCCGTTAATGCCGGGACAGGTTCTTCTCAGCGGTCTGCTTATCATGGCGGATTGGATTGCCAGTGATTCCAATAAGTTTTCGCTAGTATCAACAGATTGTCAGCAAAACATCGATTCCTCGGAGAGGGCGCGAGCCGCTTGGAGTAAGCTCAATCTTTCCAAGGCATGGGATCCCTGGATGTGGAATCCTTGTTCGACCTCTTTTGATGATGGTTTGTATGCAGCGCGCTTTGACTATAATCCCAACGCTATGCAAAAAACGGCGCTGCAAGCAGCAGTCGAAGCAAGCAAACCTGGAATTATGATTATTGAAGCGCCAATGGGTCTGGGAAAAACAGAAGCCGCTTTGGTTGTTGCCGAGGTATTTCGCAACGCAACAGGAAGTGGCGGTGTATTCTTTGCTTTGCCTACCCAGGCCACAAGCGACGGGATTTTTCCGCGCCTCATTAAGTGGATGGATAATTTTGATGACGGTGAAAAACACAGTTTTAGTCTTGCTCATGGCAAAGCGCAGTTTAATAAGGACTATGCCGAATTGCGACTTTTTGAAGGTTCTTCCGAAGTCTCCGACAGTCACGACGATAACAGCGAACACACAGCCTTCGTTCACCAATGGTTTAATGGACGTAAAAAAACCATGTTGGCTGACTTTGTTGCCGGGACGATTGACCAACTTCTCCTTCTGGCGCTCAAACAAAAACATGTTATGCTGAGGCATCTAGGGGTGGCGGGAAAGGTCGTCATCATTGACGAATGTCACGCCTACGATGCTTACATGAGCCAGTATCTGAAGAGAGCCCTCCGATGGCTTGGCAACTATGGCGTACCGGTCATTATTCTATCCGCAACATTGCCCGTAGAAACAAGGCGGGAGATGGTCGGGGCATATCTCGGAAATGAAGATATCACCGGAGACTGGGCTCAGAGCCGCGCTTACCCTTTGATCACCTATTCCGACGGCGACAATGTTAAAAGCCGTGTTGTGGAATCTGAGGGAGGTTCTCGCGTTGTAGCGGTGAGTCGATTGGCAAGAGAAGAAGTTGTAAACAAACTTAAGGATATCCTGTCTGATGGCGGATGCGCAGGGATTCTTATGGACACTGTGCAGCGTGCGCAGGACATGGCACAGGCGTTACGTATTCAATTTGGCGCAAATGTCGTACGTCTCATTCATTCGCGTTTTATTGCCACAGAAAGACTAGAAATAGAAAGAAAACTGCGCGAGACCCTTGGCAGGGACGGCCAAAGACCTGATAAGCTCATTGTCGTTGGCACGCAAGTGTTGGAACAGTCGCTGGATATCGACTTCGATGTGATGATAACAGATATTGCCCCGATGGATTTGTTACTCCAACGCATGGGCCGCCTGCACCGCCACGACCGCAGCCGACCAGAGAAACTAGGTAATCCCGTCTGTTTTGTGATGGGCATTGATGGGGATACTTTTGAGAGAGGCATTGATAGTGTCTACCATAAGCATCTGTTGATCAGAACAAGAGATCTTCTGGAAACTCTTAATGGTGTGATATCTTTGCCGGAAGATATAGCGAACCTTGTCAACGATACCTACGACAAACATGTTGAGCAGACTGAGGAAAAGAATGAATGGGAAGCAAAATTGGCTTGCAAAGTCTCACGAGCCAAAGCGTTTTGCATGAGGGCGCCATCCCAGAACGCAAGAACGTCCCTGGTCAATTGGCTTAATACAGAAGTCCTTGATGATCTCTCCGGTAAGAAAGGCGAAGCCGCTGTTCGAGATACGAATGAATCCGTTGAGGTGCTGATTGTAAAAAGGAACGCAAATCAGTTTTCCCTTATTGATGGAACAAGTGTGCCTAATGGCGAACTATCCGCTGGTCTGGCTAGAAAAATAGCCACCCAAAGTGTTAATCTGCCGCCCGCATTATGTTATCCCAATATTGTTGACAGGACAATTAAAGAACTGGAAACTCGTACGGCCAGATACGTAGCACCTTGGCTAGAATCTCCCTGGCTAAAGGACGAGTTGTTTCTGATACTTGACAACAACCATTCTGCAAGCCTGTGTGGATATAAACTGACTTACACCACCGAAGACGGACTTGTCTTTGTCAGAGAAGATGGAGGTGGTGGAGCCGGTGCATAGGGGATCCATTGGGTCGCAACGCAGCCCGATTTGAAATAACGAAAAGGAGGAGAATGTGTGGAGGCAAACATGAGTCCTGAATTCAATCTGTTACATGAACAATGGATTGCGGTACTCACATGGGAAGACAACCGCGAAGAAATATCTCTTTGTGAGGTCTTTTCACGCGCCCCAGAATTAAGATCCTTGGCAGGGGAACTTCCAGCTCAGGATATTGCTGTTCTGAGACTTTTACTCGCTGTTTTGCATTCTGTGTTTCATGATTTTAGAGATGAAGGTGAAGCGCTGGATTTCTGGCAAGAGCTTTGGGAAAAAGGATCTTTTCCTTATGAGAAAATTGAACACTATTTAGCGCAGCATGAAGACAGATTCTGGCTATTTCACCCGGACACGCCATTTTATCAGGCTCCGGGGCTGGATAAGAGAGACGATGTTTTTGGTCCTTTTAACATCGCAAAGCTCAATGGCGAACTGTCTGAAAGCGACAATAAATCACGGCTCTTTTCTCAGCGTTCTGGTAACGAAAAAAAATCCCTCAGCTATGCCGAGGCCCTGCGATGGCTTCTTTATTTCAATGGATATGCGGAAACCTTTGGCAAGCTTGAGGCTAAGGGGAAAACAAGCAAATCCGACCCCAGTGTGAGTGTGGGTTGGCTGGGCAGGCTGGGACTTATTTCAGCAGTCGGGGATAATCTGTTCCAGACACTTATGTTGAATTTTGTTCTTCTGGACAGCGAAGGATGCCTGTGGGAGAAGGGCAAGCCGATATGGGAAAAGCCTGTCAATCTTAGAGAACGCAATATTATAACTCTCCCTGCCAGCCAAGTTGAGCTCTTAACTCTGCAATCACGGCGCGTTCTATTAGAACGCAATGATAACAGAGTTGTTGCTTTTCGGTTTGTCAGCGGCGACATCTTCCCACAGGAAGAATCATTTACTGAACAAATGACAACTTGGCGATATGGCAAGCAACAAGGTGAAAAGACTGAACATTTTCGTCCCAGACCTTTTCAACCGTCAGTGCAATTGTGGCGGGATTTTGCGAGCCTGGTGATTCAGGACAGCAGCAATGGGCGACGTCGGCCCGGTGTTGTTTGGTGGCCCAAACACCTGATAGAAAGCGGAGTGGATTCATTGTCAGATGCTCACTTCAGATTTCAGACATCAGGGATATCGTATGGTACCATGAGTTCTGTAATTGATGATGTTTTTTCGGATTCTCTTTCCTTCAACGCCAATTTGCTTTCAGAACTTCACAAAGGTTGGATTACTCGCATCATTGCTGAACTCACTGTGACCGATAACCTCGTCGGAGAAGTGGGAAGACTGGCACAGGACATTGTCAGGGCATCAGGGATAAAAGATGGAAAATCTGCCGGAAAAGATGATGGGGCCACAGCCCGCAACGAGGCAAAATCGCAGGCTTATTTCCGTCTCGATGAACCGTTTCGGCTATGGTTGGAGAGTATTGACCCCAGAGCAGATAACACCAGCGAAAAAATGGAAAATAAGTGTGGCGAGTGGTGGTGTACGTCACAAACTATTATCCGATTATTTGGCCGGGAATTAGTCAGAAATACTTCTCCACAGGCACTTATCGGGCGTGATGGCTTGTCAGCACCAAAAGCCTACAATTGGTTTCTTTACAATACAACAAACCGCGACACCCTAAATCAATCACTCAAAAAGAAAGGAGCTAGTAAGCGTGGAAAATCAGGCAAAGGAACTCAGTAACTTTGTTAGCGCCAGGATCCATTCTATTTTGAAGCGTGACGAATCTTATATCCGTGCGTCCCTCGCCAGACTGCGCCGAGGTATTGGCAAAAAACCAGGAAGTCTACCGGACATCTGGGATTTCACCCTTAAAGATTTGCCGGACATCTTTTTATCGGCAACAGGTGTTCCGACATATGGAGAGTGGGCCGCACATATGTCCATAACGATGTTCGCCCTACACCAGCAGGGAAAAGACCCACAGGTAAAACCTATGTTCGTTGCCAGCCAAAGTTTGGGCAACGCCGTGCGCGCATTGGTTAGTCGCCGCGGCGAATCCTCTGAAGAATCCATAAAGCGGCGTTTTGACGCTGTCGTTACTTCAAATACACCTGAAGAGGTAGCTCACCACTTACGCGGGCTTATTCAAATGTTGAGATCTGAGGGAATCCCCTTGGATTATGCGCAACTGGCGGAAGATCTGTTTAGATTTCAATTATCAGAATCACGGGATGGTGTAAAACTCAGATGGGGACAAGACTATTCAAAAATCAGAAAGGACGATAACAATGAGCACTAGATTGTATGTTGATATCCATATTTTACAGACGGTACCACCGAGCTGCCTTAACCGCGATGATACTGGAAGCCCTAAAACCGCCATGTATGGAGGTGTATCCCGTGCCCGCGTCAGTTCTCAAGCGTGGAAGAAGGCTGTGAGAGATATGTTCCGGGGTACATTTGCGAACGAGGATATCAGCGTTCGCACAAAGCGCATCCAAGCCATGGTCGCAGACGAATTGAGAGAACTTGGTTACACCGAAAATGCAGAAGATGGCGCAAAAGGGATTCTTCAGGCAACCGGATTGGAGGAAAAAACCATTTCCGGCGGCAAAGACGCGCCATTATTCTTCATGTCTCGCACTCAAGCCAAGGCATTGGCAAAATTGGTCATGGAAGATCCTAAAGCAGATAAAAAAGCCGCGCAAACAGCTCTGAATTCTGCGCCCGGCATAGATCTGGCACTTTTCGGCCGCATGGTAGCAGACAACGCAAACTTGAACGTTGATGCTTCCTGTCAGGTAGCCCACGCGATTTCCACACACAAAGTTCTAAATGAATACGATTACTTTACCGCCGTTGACGATTTCCCACCCGAGGAAAAAACCGACGCAGGCGCGGCAATGATTGGAACCGTTGAATACAATTCTTCCACACTCTACCGCTACGCCACAATAGCCGTCCACGATCTGTCTAAACAGCTTGAAAGTCCGGCAGCCGCGGCAAATGCTGTCCGCGTGTTCACAGACGCCTTTGCCCGTTCCATGCCCACCGGTAAAATCAATACGTTTGCCAACCGGACTCCGCCCAATGCTATGTATGTCGCCATACGCCCGGATCAACCCCTTAACCTCGTCGGAGCTTTTGAACGTCCGATAAAAGCAGGTGAAGCAAGCGAAAAAGGTTATGTCAAATCCAGTGCGGAAGCCCTTGTCAAAAGCGCCAATGATGCCAGAATGTGGATATCTCCGCCCATGCTTTCGCTGGCGGTTAGTGACCTTATGCGCGGCATTGAAGGTGTTGAAGTCATGAATACACTCCCTGATTTGCTTTCCCGACTGGAAAAAGAATTGGGAGATGCCCTGGTATGAGTACATTGTTGTTACGTCTTGCTGCCCCCATGCAATCCTGGGGAGTGGACTCAAAATTCGACCGACGCGGCACAGGGCGGATACCGTCCAAATCCGGTGTCGTTGGTTTGTGCGCCGCCGCGCTTGGTTATCGGCGCGGTGAAGACGAGAAGATCCTCCGGCTTGCTCACTTGAATTACGGTGTACGAATTGACAGGCCGGGTAATCTTCTCAAAGACTTTCACATGGCCCACGAGGAATTGTTCTGGGATCCCCTTGACAGAAGCAAAATTAACAGAGGCAAAAAGAGCAGCTCCTATCTGACTGCACGCTATTATCTCTCTGACGCAGCATTTCTCGTTGGACTTGAAGGCGAAGAAAACTTTTTAAACGAGATAGAAGCCGCCATTCGCGCGCCAATGTTCCCACTCTTCCTGGGTCGTCGCAGCTGTCCGCCGGAAGGACGTGTCTCCTTGGGCGTGGCAGCTGACAGCCTAAGAGATGCTCTATCTCTCGCGAGACAGCCCCTGGTTGCCAGGCCTCATCGAACTCGTTCCGGAACAGAAGTCAAACCTCGCCTTATTTTGGACGCCGATTCGTCAACTCAAAAGCATCCTCACTTTCTGCGTGATTTACCCCAGAGTTTTAACCCCGAACACAGAAAATATGAATTTCGCTGTGTGTGCGAATTTGATGTTCCAGAGCCCGCACTTCCCCTTAAAGACCACGATTATTTGGCTGAATTGGAGGAGTAAGACCATGTATATGACACGCATAATGTTGAAACGGATTCCTCCGCCTAATATCGTACACGGAATCCTCTCGGCTGCTTTTCCCGGTCAACGCAGTGATAAGACAAATGAAAACCTTTGGCGTATAGACAAACTGGGAGATGACCGGGCGCTCCTGATTGTTAGCGCAAACTGCCCGGATCAGAGGCGTATCGTTGATGAAATAGGTGCAAAAACGCTTGGCATTGAGAACGACCGAAACAAAACTCTTGACTACAAGCCATTCCTTGAGCGCATAGAAAACGATCAGACATGGAATTTTCGTCTATGCGCCAACCCGGTTGAACACAAGAAACAAAATCCTGATGATAAGCGCGGCAAAATTTTCGCCCTGCGTTTTCTGCCTGAACAACTTGGATGGCTAGACAGACAAGGGGCAAAAAATGGATTCAAGGTAAAAGGCTGCGATGTTATTGGCGATGAATGGAGAATCTTTAACAACGTGCGCATGCGCGCTATCACCTTTGACGGCCTTCTAAGCATTACAGACGTTGAAGCTTTTCGTGCCGCTCTGACCCATGGAATCGGGCGAGGCAAGGCCTATGGGTGCGGGCTTCTCACTATTGCGAGGATACCCGCTTGAGCAATATACCTGGAATGAAAAAACCTGAACTCTACGCCTTGCCGGTTATGCGGAACAGATTATCCTACTTGTATGTTGAACGATGCAAAATAAATCGGCAGGATGGGGCGGTCACCATAACAGACTCTCGTGGAACAGTACATGTTCCGGCTGCCGAAATCAGCGTTCTTCTCCTGGGGCCGGGTACGGACATCTCGCACCGGGCCATTGAGCTGATCGGTGACAGTGGAACATCGATCAGCTGGGTTGGTGAGCATGGCGTCCGCTATTACGCACACGGTAGACCATTAACCCACTCATCCACATTGCTGATACGTCAAGCCGAACTGGTTTCAAACACACGCAGTCGCCTGGCCGTTGCCCGTCGCATGTACGGCATGAGGTTTCCGGAAGATGATGTATCCAATCTAACCATGCAGCAACTGCGGGGACGGGAAGGTTCTCGTGTGCTCAAAACCTATCGTCGTTATTCAAAACGATGGGGAGTTCCCTGGTCCGGCAGAGACTATGACCCGGATAACTACGAAGCAGGATCAGAAATCAACAAGGCTTTGTCCGCCGGAAATGCTTGCCTCTACGGTGTTTGCCACAGCGTTATTGTTGCTATGGGGCTTTCGCCCGGTTTGGGGTTTATCCACAATGCTCATGAACGCTCCTTTGTTTATGATATCGCGGACCTCTACAAGGCGGAGATAACAATCCCGGTCGCCTTTGAAATGGCCTCCCAGCCCCACGAAGACATTGGCGCAGATACACGACGCGCTGTTCGCGACCTTATTTCCGATGGGCATATCCTCGAGCGGTGTACGAAGGATATTCGCCGCCTGCTGTTAGGAACAGACGAAGCAGATTCAGATAATTATGCGGTCGATGTTGTCAACTTGTGGGATAATAAACTGGGAAATGTCAAAAGCGGTATTTCCTATACCTCTGTCCCGGATAATTCGGAAAAACAATATGGCGTCAATGAACAGGAGAATTCGGATGGGCCTGATGAAGAGCCTGAACATGGCTATGGGCAACTGCTTTCTGGGATAGCAACAGAAACAAATGAGGAATCATCATGATTGTCCTTGTTTTAACCGACTGTCCCAATGCTTTACGAGGCGACCTAACCCGCTGGCTGTTCCAGATAGATACAAACATCTATGTTGGTAAGCAATCCGCACGGGTACGCGAGATGATCTGGAAACGCGTCATCGAAACCGCCGGCAAAGGACGGGCTGTCATGGTTTACCCGGCGAAAAACGAACAGGGATTTGACTTTCATGTATGGGGTGCCACATGGCAGCCCATAGATTTTGACGGTCTAAAACTTATGTTGCGTCCCCATCCCAACAGGGTACAAGCCAATACAGATACGCTCAAACCGGGGTTTTCCAAAGCAGCAAAACGTCAAACAGCCAAACGTTTTGCCAATAATAAACAGAAATCTCCGCTTCCGAACACTTATCTTGTAGTCGATGTTGAGACCACCGGACTTCAACCGGATAAAGATGAAATCATAGAAATTGGCGCAATCAAGGTCACAGAAGGCACGTCAGAAATATATCAGGCTCTCATACGCACCAGCGTCATGATTCCGCAGAATATTGAGAGACTTACTGGTATCACAAACGAATTATTAGTAAGAGAAGGGCGCGAATTGGAGGCTGTCATTAAGGAATTTCGTGAATTTGCTGGAGAATTGCCATTTGTGTCACATAACATTGCCTTTGATATGAACTTTCTCCGCAAAGCTTATGAAAAATGTTCTCTTTCTGCGCCAAATAATCTGTGTATTGATACGCTAAGAATGGCACGCAAACTTCTGGATGATCCACGAGATTATAAATTGGGTACACTAATGAAATACTTTGACATGGAGCAAAGTAATCTCCATCGAGGTGTGGGGGATTGCAGCGCAACAGTATTGTTATATGATAAGTTGCGTGCTATCCTTGTTGATAATACCGATGAAAAGTGAATGAAAATTAGGATGGTGAACAGCAAAAGTTGAGGATTTAGCAGGGATCTATTAGTCTGATCCCCGCGCGAGCGGGGGTGATCCCACGCACAAGACCGCGCAGGGTGAAAGGTACGACTGATCCCCGCGCGAGCGGGGGTGATCCCGCTGCGTACATCGGGGTATCAGGTTCCGGAAACTGATCCCCGCGCGAGCGGGGGTGATCCTGGTCAAATTGTTGGCTACATTAGGGTAAGCGCCTGATCCCCGCGCGAGCGGGGGTGATCCCTACATAATTTCTTTTAAGTGTTGCCATATTTACTGATCCCCGCGCGAGCGGGGGTGATCCTTATCAAATCGGTCTTCGTATTCCGTTTTTTCACTGATCCCCGCGCGAGCGGGGGTGATCCCTGTCTTTTGTAACATCTCTAATATCCCTCCATCTGATCCCCGCGCGAGCGGGGGTGATCCCTATTATACAAAACATCTTCCGGCGTGTTCTCTCTGATCCCCGCGCGAGCGGGGGTGATCCCTACTGGAATACGCGGCATTTTAGTCATCCCCCCTGATCCCCGCGCGAGCGGGGGTGATCCCGAGCCGAAAAAAGAGGGCTAATAGAATGTGGCCTGATCCCCGCGCGAGCGGGGGTGATCCCCTTGCCAGCTCCATTAGTGCAGCATTTTAAGACTGATCCCCGCGCGAGCGGGGGTGATCCCTGGGTATATCGGTGTAACGCATTACCCGACCGCTGATCCCCGCGCGAGCGGGGGTGATCCCGGCGTCAACAGGTCATTCGGCGTTGATAATTCCTGATCCCCGCGCGAGCGGGGGTGATCCCGGATTTCCCCGACCCGGCTGATCCCTTAAGAACTGATCCCCGCGCGAGCGGGGGTGATCCCGGTTATGACTGGAGTCTCACTCTTGATCGTATCTGATCCCCGCGCGAGCGGGGGTGATCCCAAATGGGATCCAGTTGTTTCGGACGGTTGCGTCTGATCCCCGCGCGAGCGGGGGTGATCCCCTCGCTGACACGGCATTGTCTTCGTCCCTAGTCTGATCCCCGCGCGAGCGGGGGTGATCCTCTTGCCAATTTTAATGGCTTGCCCGTCAACCTCTGATCCCCGCGCGAGCGGGGGTGATCCCACCCGTGGAAGTTCAAGTCTTCTCGACCGCACCTGATCCCCGCGCGAGCGGGGGTGATCCCTTTCGACGATTATTATAACAGAATAAAAGAGACTGATCCCCGCGCGAGCGGGGGTGATCCCCTATCAACAGGATAAAATTGATAAGTACAAAGCTGATCCCCGCGCGAGCGGGGGTGATCCCAGCAACAAAGTTATAACAGAGGATTTGCCGCTCTGATCCCCGCGCGAGCGGGGGTGATCCTGAGAACGTCCAGAACATGCGAAATACAGCGGACTGATCCCCGCGCGAGCGGGGGTGATCCTCTGGTTAGAGTTGGCGGCGGTCACGGCGGGAACTGATCCCCGCGCGAGCGGGGGTGATCCCCGTCCTTAAAAAAGGCAGTTCAGGCGGTGACGCTGATCCCCGCGCGAGCGGGGGTGATCCCGGTTTTGAACTATCTGTTCAGAACCTTGACGCCTGATCCCCGCGCGAGCGGGGGTGATCCTATCAGTGTTCGACTTGTGAAAAATATGGCGGTCTGATCCCCGCGCGAGCGGGGGTGATCCCTACTAGTAAACCTACTCCTAGCCTCCTTTGGGCTGATCCCCGCGCGAGCGGGGGTGATCCCGACATTAGCGAAAATGTACCCTGATTTAATTACTGATCCCCGCGCGAGCGGGGGTGATCCCCATTATAACCAATTGGGGCTAAAATTATTTCGCTGATCCCCGCGCGAGCGGGGGTGATCCCAACGGTACAGGCAGACGAAGAGCGCGGAATGTCTGATCCCCGCGCGAGCGGGGGTGATCCCCCAAAATATTAGCATTACACACATAGTCACAGCTGATCCCCGCGCGAGCGGGGGTGATCCAATAATCCAACTCACACGGGGGAAACTAGATCGCTGATCCCCGCGCGAGCGGGGGTGATCCTTGCTGGCGCGACGGTTTAAGCAAACCGGGAGCCTGATCCCCGCGCGAGCGGGGGTGATCCTCCACATGTTGCTAATAAGTTTCCTTATTTAGACTGATCCCCGCGCGAGCGGGGGTGATCCTGACTGTGAAATTGTTGCCCGTGCGCTGTTGTTCTGATCCCCGCGCGAGCGGGGGTGATCCCCTAGCTGAAATCCCATTCCTCCATTGGTGGGACTGATCCCCGCGCGAGCGGGGGTGATCCTTCGTCATATTCGGCCCCGTCTGCCAGCGAATCCTGATCCCCGCGCGAGCGGGGGTGATCCCTCCGCAATCGGCACACCTCACCTGCCAACCCCCTGATCCCCGCGCGAGCGGGGGTGATCCCCCCAAGACAGATCGAAAATCTGGCACCTAGATCTGATCCCCGCGCGAGCGGGGGTGATCCCTGTCAGACTCTGGTGCATAGCACAACGGAATACTGATCCCCGCGCGAGCGGGGGTGATCCCCTCAATAGCCAGAGCAACCCTCATGCAATCACCTGATCCCCGCGCGAGCGGGGGTGATCCCACAACCAAACCACAGATACACGTATCGTCTCACTGATCCCCGCGCGAGCGGGGGTGATCCTTGTCTCCCAATCCGGCGACCTTTGCTCCCTGATCCCCGCGCGAGCGGGGGTGATCCCATTCCTGACCTGCAAAAAGACCAATCACTGGCCTGATCCCCGCGCGAGCGGGGGTGATCCCCGCCAAGTCTGGATAACATCTATTTCAAAGTGCTGATCCCCGCGCGAGCGGGGGTGATCCTCTTGTTGCTGAAAGACATCAGACACGCCATAGCTGATCCCCGCGCGAGCGGGGGTGATCCCAATGGAGTCTAACGCATGAACAGAAAATAGAACTGATCCCCGCGCGAGCGGGGGTGATCCCGCTGTTCGCAAATGGAGAAGCCGAAAAAATACCTGATCCCCGCGCGAGCGGGGGTGATCCCAGCTCATCAGGGAGTGACAGATCCAAGATGTCCTGATCCCCGCGCGAGCGGGGGTGATCCTGGGGCAGTCTGACGAAGAGATTGCGGAGATAACTGATCCCCGCGCGAGCGGGGGTGATCCCCCAAACGCATCTTGGCCGGGAACAACATGGGACTGATCCCCGCGCGAGCGGGGGTGATCCCATAATACAAGCGTGAGAACAATAGTCACAAAACTGATCCCCGCGCGAGCGGGGGTGATCCCGGGTCGAACGGCGTCAGCTGGTCGGACGGCGTCTGATCCCCGCGCGAGCGGGGGTGATCCCGTTTTAACCCGGTGTTTCCCATCTGCCGTTTTCTGATCCCCGCGCGAGCGGGGGTGATCCCCGTACTATAAGCCAGACTTTTGGAAGAGGCTTCTGATCCCCGCGCGAGCGGGGGTGATCCCTTGGTCTTTAATCCACTTCCATTGCTGGAATTCTGATCCCCGCGCGAGCGGGGGTGATCCCCGCATCAGCGTGATGCGGTTCGCTGGGCGGTACTGATCCCCGCGCGAGCGGGGGTGATCCCAGATCCTCCTGCAGATCATCGAACGTCATTCTCTGATCCCCGCGCGAGCGGGGGTGATCCGGACTGGTGAGTGATGAGTTGTGTTTCGTTTAGCTGATCCCCGCGCGAGCGGGGGTGATCCCAGATCCTCCTGCAGATCATCGAACGTCATTCTCTGATCCCCGCGCGAGCGGGGGTGATCCCCAGCAAAAAATCGGGGGCAGAAGACGCGAAGGCTGATCCCCGCGCGAGCGGGGGTGATCCCTCAAAAAGCCATCACCCGTCTTTGTTTGTCCGCTGATCCCCGCGCGAGCGGGGGTGATCCCACAGAATATCGAGGCTCATCACGTGTATGGTGCTGATCCCCGCGCGAGCGGGGGTGATCCTTCCATGCAAACGGCCTTCCCCTCAATCGCTTCCTGATCCCCGCGCGAGCGGGGGTGATCCCGATATCCGTTTGTGACCATGAATAATTTCATGCTGATCCCCGCGCGAGCGGGGGTGATCCCAAAGTAATGCAGCTAGCAAACGCGCTCTATATCTGATCCCCGCGCGAGCGGGGGTGATCCCCCCACGAACGACGGCATTCTTCATGTTTTGCCCTGATCCCCGCGCGAGCGGGGGTGATCCCATTTTCCTACATCCTTCCTTCTGACCAATTTACTGATCCCCGCGCGAGCGGGGGTGATCCTGGACGTACCTACGACACCGAAAAGGCCAAGGACTGATCCCCGCGCGAGCGGGGGTGATCCCATAATACGGCGCACAGTACCCGTCTAGATCGGCTGATCCCCGCGCGAGCGGGGGTGATCCCAATTTGAATGTTTACGATGAGGTTTATCAGATCTGATCCCCGCGCGAGCGGGGGTGATCCCATACCCTGTAACGTAACAAGCATGTTAGGTTCCTGATCCCCGCGCGAGCGGGGGTGATCCCCCAGCCACAAAAAAGATTTCAGACGATTGGTACTGATCCCCGCGCGAGCGGGGGTGATCCTCCCGCCGCAAGAGTGTCCTCTAACGTTTTTGCCTGATCCCCGCGCGAGCGGGGGTGATCCCTCGGAAACGTCGATTACTTGCAAAATGAATTACTGATCCCCGCGCGAGCGGGGGTGATCCCACAAACAATATCGGTACGTTGCGCTCCATCTGCTGATCCCCGCGCGAGCGGGGGTGATCCTTTGAAGTGGAAGAAACTGGGTGCCCAATTGGCCTGATCCCCGCGCGAGCGGGGGTGATCCCTATCTGCATACTTCTATCATGTACAACCTGTACTGATCCCCGCGCGAGCGGGGGTGATCCCCACTGAGGCCACAACCCATAAAACCTGCTATCCTGATCCCCGCGCGAGCGGGGGTGATCCCCGTTGCAGAACTGTTCTGTCCGGTCACTGACCCTGATCCCCGCGCGAGCGGGGGTGATCCCTCATAATCTGTTGCATAATTTCCCCGTGTCGTCTGATCCCCGCGCGAGCGGGGGTGATCCCTGGATGTGGAATACAGAAGGTTTTGAGGATACTGATCCCCGCGCGAGCGGGGGTGATCCCGGTGGGTACATTGGCGGGCTTTTCTCAGGCTCCTGATCCCCGCGCGAGCGGGGGTGATCCTTAAAGCCTGTTCGTGTGCCGGGTGGAATTGTGCTGATCCCCGCGCGAGCGGGGGTGATCCCGCCGCGAATCATCTTAACTAAGGATATTAAAACTGATCCCCGCGCGAGCGGGGGTGATCCCTGACCTTGCACAACCGGCCCGGAAGGTATCGGCTGATCCCCGCGCGAGCGGGGGTGATCCCATATCTTATACCTCCATTTTTGCGGCTCTTTGCTGATCCCCGCGCGAGCGGGGGTGATCCCCAACAGCGGATAAGGCTGTGGCTGTTCCTCTCCTGATCCCCGCGCGAGCGGGGGTGATCCCTTGATTCTAAAACGCTGAATTCTGACCTTCCACTGATCCCCGCGCGAGCGGGGGTGATCCCGTCAACTACTTCACCCAGCCGCCCCAGATATGCTGATCCCCGCGCGAGCGGGGGTGATCCCTGCCCGGGTGGTCTTGGTAGGCTAGATTTTATCTGATCCCCGCGCGAGCGGGGGTGATCCCAGTTAGACAGGCCGCATTAAGATTATACAGAACTGATCCCCGCGCGAGCGGGGGTGATCCTGATTAAAATGATGATTGCTAAAATTTATGACACTGATCCCCGCGCGAGCGGGGGTGATCCTTGAGCGACAAAGGGGATGGCTAAAAATGAAATCTGATCCCCGCGCGAGCGGGGGTGATCCCAGTGATACTCATGCGACCTTGGGCGATGAAAACTGATCCCCGCGCGAGCGGGGGTGATCCCAACTTGACATGGTCTTATACCAGCAGCAGTAACTGATCCCCGCGCGAGCGGGGGTGATCCCAGGTCGGAAAGCTCTGTAGCGCTTGCAATCCCCTGATCCCCGCGCGAGCGGGGGTGATCCCTCGCGACGAGCCGATAATCTTGCTTGCAGCATCTGATCCCCGCGCGAGCGGGGGTGATCCCGCCGCCCTTGTAAATGACATCATACGGGAAAGCTGATCCCCGCGCGAGCGGGGGTGATCCCAGCCCGTTTTCGTCTAGATACTTCATTTCCTTCTGATCCCCGCGCGAGCGGGGGTGATCCCATGAACATCAACGGAAAGGGTGGGGATTTTTTCTGATCCCCGCGCGAGCGGGGGTGATCCCATCTGGGGCGATAGACCCAAGGACGGGGATTTCTGATCCCCGCGCGAGCGGGGGTGATCCCTTCTTCCCCGGCTCTTTCCATAGTGCTTTGGACTGATCCCCGCGCGAGCGGGGGTGATCCCACTTGCCGTTTGAGCAGAAACGCCAGCCCTAACTGATCCCCGCGCGAGCGGGGGTGATCCCGGGGTGTAATTATGAATATGAGAGTAAGACAGCTGATCCCCGCGCGAGCGGGGGTGATCCCAGGCATAGCATGCCCAAACGTGGAATCATATACTGATCCCCGCGCAAGCGGGGGTGATCCTCGCCGCCGCGATATCCTCTCTTTGGTTCTTGCCTGATCCCCGCGCGAGCGGGGGTGATCCCGGAGCGTGAGGCCACGGCAGAAAGGCACTTCACTGATCCCCGCGCGAGCGGGGGTGATCCCGAAAAAGTTAATGTGTGGGCCTTGTATCAAACCTGATCCCCGCGCGAGCGGGGGTGATCCTTCCTAGACCCGTTTATTAGTCGGACATCGAAGCTGATCCCCGCGCGAGCGGGGGTGATCCTTTGCGAACGGCCTCATCAATAGCCGGAACGATCTGATCCCCGCGCGAGCGGGGGTGATCCCGAAGCAGGATTCTCAGAGACAGAGCGCGAATCCTGATCCCCGCGCGAGCGGGGGTGATCCCATTTTCTTAGCTTCTGCGGCCTTTTCCACAGCCTGATCCCCGCGCGAGCGGGGGTGATCCCGGAACATGGAGGGGTTTACTTCTGCGCTTAAACTGATCCCCGCGCGAGCGGGGGTGATCCCTTCATGACTAAAAATTCATCATACTCCGCGCCCTGATCCCCGCGCGAGCGGGGGTGATCCCAAACCCGCTCACAGTTTTCTATAATTTGCCGACTGATCCCCGCGCGAGCGGGGGTGATCCTTGATACAAATCTGTCCGCACCCCATTTATTAGCTGATCCCCGCGCGAGCGGGGGTGATCCCTTGATCACTGTTCGCGGCTGTTACTGCCGGAACTGATCCCCGCGCGAGCGGGGGTGATCCCAGGAACTTTCCTTATAACTGGAACACAGATCCCTGATCCCCGCGCGAGCGGGGGTGATCCTAGTAAATTGCTCCGGGTGGAATACAGGTGATGCTGATCCCCGCGCGAGCGGGGGTGATCCCAGATGGAGTTAGCTGGGGCGCGGCAACATCGGCTGATCCCCGCGCGAGCGGGGGTGATCCCCTCAGCGTCACCCTCGTAAATATACAAAACCTCTGATCCCCGCGCGAGCGGGGGTGATCCCAAAGACGCCGGTCTGTTCCAAAAGCGACTAATCTGATCCCCGCGCGAGCGGGGGTGATCCCACGACATCGAGCTCGTTATGAGCGAACAACCTCTGATCCCCGCGCGAGCGGGGGTGATCCTTAAGATTCTTGACGGGCAGATAGCCAGGGAATCTGATCCCCGCGCGAGCGGGGGTGATCCCCCAATCACAATACATTTCAAGGATGTATTTGTCTGATCCCCGCGCGAGCGGGGGTGATCCTCACCGATATAGCAATCGCCATTAAGGGTCTGATCCCCGCGCGAGCGGGGGTGATCCCGTATACACGATCAAGGAAGCATACAATTTGGTCTGATCCCCGCGCGAGCGGGGGTGATCCCGCTAGACAACCCACATGCACATATCATGCTAACTGATCCCCGCGCGAGCGGGGGTGATCCCGGAGCTTTCATGTTCTGTGATATACTCCTGAACTGATCCCCGCGCGAGCGGGGGTGATCCCAACGTCCAAATAACCAAAATGGGCAAGTTCCTCTGATCCCCGCGCGAGCGGGGGTGATCCCGAAAACGCGCACAAATTACGATTTAATAAATGCTGATCCCCGCGCGAGCGGGGGTGATCCCAGAAAAGGGAAAGGATCTGCTAATCGCTCATGCTGATCCCCGCGCGAGCGGGGGTGATCCCGGGAAGCAGATGAAAAAAAAGATTACGCGCGACTGATCCCCGCGCGAGCGGGGGTGATCCCTGTTCGTGATCTACTATGTATATAATGGCCCCCTGATCCCCGCGCGAGCGGGGGTGATCCCTGTCGCGCCATTTGGGGCAAACCTTGACGCCTCTGATCCCCGCGCGAGCGGGGGTGATCCCACCACTCGTCATCGACGGGTTTGAGGATTCAGCTGATCCCCGCGCGAGCGGGGGTGATCCCGTATAACGGGATCAAAAAAGTTATTGTTGGGACTGATCCCCGCGCGAGCGGGGGTGATCCCGGTGAGCGTCGGTATTTACCGAAAACACGCCGCTGATCCCCGCGCGAGCGGGGGTGATCCCAATAACCGTTTATCATCAAAGCACAGAGGAAACTGATCCCCGCGCGAGCGGGGGTGATCCCAATTTTGCAGTTAATGCCGCTGTTGTGTGGCACTGATCCCCGCGCGAGCGGGGGTGATCCCGACCTCTGTGAGCGCTTTCCCAACGGGCGGACCTGATCCCCGCGCGAGCGGGGGTGATCCCGTCATAAATGCTTGGACTTCCATGTGCTTTTACTGATCCCCGCGCGAGCGGGGGTGATCCCGTTTTCGTCTTCCATTTTGTCCTTGAGTGTACCTGATCCCCGCGCGAGCGGGGGTGATCCCCAGCCGAAGCGACACTCGACCGGCGACGCCCACTGATCCCCGCGCGAGCGGGGGTGATCCCTTTATTTCCAAACAAGAAGACCGGTTCCGTCCCTGATCCCCGCGCGAGCGGGGGTGATCCCTTCTCCAATCTTGCCAATTTTTTATAAGCCCGCTGATCCCCGCGCGAGCGGGGGTGATCCCTATAGAATACGTTGATTATACCTGGAACCCTGCTGATCCCCGCGCGAGCGGGGGTGATCCCGTATTTATAACGCCTTGATGGACTAAATTCGACTGATCCCCGCGCGAGCGGGGGTGATCCTCGTTACGCCATTCATTACAAACATCAACCCCTCTGATCCCCGCGCGAGCGGGGGTGATCTGCCGGGACGCCCAAGTAGGCTATTAGGGTCTCTCTGATCCCCGCGCGAGCGGGGGTGATCCCTCAGGAAAGGCGCGAGTGTATGCCACACCGTCCTGATCCCCGCGCGAGCGGGGGTGATCCCACAACGAATCGAAGTAGTGATGTAATAGCTTTCTGATCCCCGCGCGAGCGGGGGTGATCCCCCAGTATCACCCTTGTCTAGCAAGTATTGCCCCTGATCCCCGCGCGAGCGGGGGTGATCCCTGTTGCAGTGGATACTAACAAACACATCCGCTCTGATCCCCGCGCGAGCGGGGGTGATCCCTGCTAAGAAATTATCTTTCTCAGCTTCTGCACCTGATCCCCGCGCGAGCGGGGGTGATCCTTGCCAGATCCTCCCATGATACTAATCCACCGTCTGATCCCCGCGCGAGCGGGGGTGATCCCCGAATACAGCAAGCTAATATTGACTCTGAGACCTGATCCCCGCGCGAGCGGGGGTGATCCCCGGAAACAAAGGTAAATATTAGGTGTGGTTATCTGATCCCCGCGCGAGCGGGGGTGATCCTGATTAGCAAGTATGAATTGGTGGATTACTTTGCTGATCCCCGCGCGAGCGGGGGTGATCCCCCCAAATATATCTATGGCGTGTTTGGTGACGTCTGATCCCCGCGCGAGCGGGGGTGATCCCCGCTGAAATTAATCTCCTCTAGTCCCTATTAACTGATCCCCGCGCGAGCGGGGGTGATCCTCAGCCTGATTTCCCTATACATCAAAGGAATCGCTGATCCCCGCGCGAGCGGGGGTGATCCCAAGGGGCAAAAATCAATTGACGACGCTGTCTTCTGATCCCCGCGCGAGCGGGGGTGATCCTGGGTCGAAGGGAATAAATGTATACACGATCAACTGATCCCCGCGCGAGCGGGGGTGATCCCGATATGATCTTAAGATACTGGGACGCGAGGACCTGATCCCCGCGCGAGCGGGGGTGATCCCCAATTTTCATATCGTTTAAAAAAGTTGGTTGGCTGATCCCCGCGCGAGCGGGGGTGATCCCAAGGGGTCAAGAAGTATAAAGATCCTGACAATCTGATCCCCGCGCGAGCGGGGGTGATCCCCATTGTGCGCTATGGAATGACAAACTCAAGGTCTGATCCCCGCGCGAGCGGGGGTGATCCCTGCTAAGAAATTATCTTTCTCAGCTTCTGCACCTGATCCCCGCGCGAGCGGGGGTGATCCTTGCCAGATCCTCCCATGATACTAATCCACCGTCTGATCCCCGCGCGAGCGGGGGTGATCCCCGAATACAGCAAGCTAATATTGACTCTGAGACCTGATCCCCGCGCGAGCGGGGGTGATCCCCGGAAACAAAGGTAAATATTAGGTGTGGTTATCTGATCCCCGCGCGAGCGGGGGTGATCCTGATTAGCAAGTATGAATTGGTGGATTACTTTGCTGATCCCCGCGCGAGCGGGGGTGATCCCCCCAAATATATCTATGGCGTGTTTGGTGACGTCTGATCCCCGCGCGAGCGGGGGTGATCCCCGCTGAAATTAATCTCCTCTAGTCCCTATTAACTGATCCCCGCGCGAGCGGGGGTGATCCTCAGCCTGATTTCCCTATACATCAAAGGAATCGCTGATCCCCGCGCGAGCGGGGGTGATCCCAAGGGGCAAAAATCAATTGACGACGCTGTCTTCTGATCCCCGCGCGAGCGGGGGTGATCCTGGGTCGAAGGGAATAAATGTATACACGATCAACTGATCCCCGCGCGAGCGGGGGTGATCCCGATATGATCTTAAGATACTGGGACGCGAGGACCTGATCCCCGCGCGAGCGGGGGTGATCCCCAATTTTCATATCGTTTAAAAAAGTTGGTTGGCTGATCCCCGCGCGAGCGGGGGTGATCCCAAGGGGTCAAGAAGTATAAAGATCCTGACAATCTGATCCCCGCGCGAGCGGGGGTGATCCCCATTGTGCGCTATGGAATGACAAACTCAAGGTCTGATCCCCGCGCGAGCGGGGGTGATCCCAATGTGTAAGCGTTGCGAGATTCGATATAATTCTGATCCCCGCGCGAGCGGGGGTGATCCTACAACGCAACCCGTTTTTGCTTTTCGGCTTTTCTGATCCCCGCGCGAGCGGGGGTGATCCCGTATTATGTAGCAGTATCTTGGGGCAAGGACACTGATCCCCGCGCGAGCGGGGGTGATCCCCCGCGAATTTTTATGCCATGTCTTCAGACAACCTGATCCCCGCGCGAGCGGGGGTGATCCCGATTGCCGCGCAAGCCGCGACTAACGACTTTACTGATCCCCGCGCGAGCGGGGGTGATCCCGTTTAAAGAGATGCTTGTTCGCTCCAATAGCCCTGATCCCCGCGCGAGCGGGGGTGATCCTATCGTTCGAACTGTCGCCGTATTCGCTTTTGCCTGATCCCCGCGCGAGCGGGGGTGATCCGGATACACTCATGTCCATCGCTAGGGATAAGGGCTGATCCCCGCGCGAGCGGGGGTGATCCTACCTTATTATACAGGATAATGCAGGTATAGATACTGATCCCCGCGCGAGCGGGGGTGATCCCACAAAAGATGATTTGAACAGGGATAGAGATAACTGATCCCCGCGCGAGCGGGGGTGATCCCTGCATGAACACCTTTAGCAGGATCATTTTTGACTGATCCCCGCGCGAGCGGGGGTGATCCCGGCACTTGATGCCGCCGACCACACCGAAGCTACTGATCCCCGCGCGAGCGGGGGTGATCCAAAGGTCGTCTCTCGCGCAGCAATCATCATCACCTGATCCCCGCGCGAGCGGGGGTGATCCCATCTTTGCCAAAGTACGATTCTATCATATCACCTGATCCCCGCGCGAGCGGGGGTGATCCCTGCCCGGGTATCATGGTAAGCTAGATTTTACTCTGATCCCCGCGCGAGCGGGGGTGATCCTTATATGCAATTACCATTTATGCGATTGCTAGACTGATCCCCGCGCGAGCGGGGGTGATCCCCAATGATCTTATACCCGGCCCCGTCCAGCCCTCTGATCCCCGCGCGAGCGGGGGTGATCCTTAGCGGAACAAAAGCTCAGAAGACTTGAGCGACTGATCCCCGCGCGAGCGGGGGTGATCCTTAGCGGAACAAAAGCTCAGAAGACTTGAGCGACTGATCCCCGCGCGAGCGGGGGTGATCCCCAATGCATTTCCGGATGTTTCGCGTAATGGTGCTGATCCCCGCGCGAGCGGGGGTGATCCCAAAATCTTAGGAGGATGAATGACATGACGACACTGATCCCCGCGCGAGCGGGGGTGATCCCAGTGATACACCATTAGGGTATACGGTGCAGGTCTGATCCCCGCGCGAGCGGGGGTGATCCCAGCACGGGGCCGCATTTGCACTTTGGTGTTAGCTGATCCCCGCGCGAGCGGGGGTGATCCCCCTTGTCAGAGTGTGAAGAAACCTAAAAATGTCTGATCCCCGCGCGAGCGGGGGTGATCCCGTAGTTAAAAATTGGCCGCCCGGTGACATTGGCTGATCCCCGCGCGAGCGGGGGTGATCCCAGGTCGACCAGCGGTGTTAGGGATTTCGCAATACTCACACTATTGTACACGACAGGAATTCGAGTCAGTGAACTGATCGGCATCAAGGTCAAAGATGTAGCGCTTGGTCATCCACCTACATTATTGGTACGTGGCAAAGGACAGAAAAGCAGATATGTTCCGTTAGCTGCACCCGCTGTCGCTGCTCTAAGGCAGCATATCGATTGCCAGGGATTAGACGAACCGCAGTATCTTGGCGCTTGGCTATTCGTCAACCACTTGAAAAAACAGTTTGCCAAGCAAGGTATCAACTATATCGTAAAGAAGTATTTTCTCAAGGCCAAGGTAGACAACAGCATAGTCGCCGATAGGTTCAGCCCGCACATTATGAGACACAGCACCGCTATGGGGCTCGTAGATTCCGGTGTCGATTTAATATACATCAGAGACTTGCTGGGGCATGTCAGTGTAACTACGACCGAGGTGTACGCGAAAGCAGATGCTGCAAGGAGAAGGGAAGCTATCGAAGCAGTGAGCAAAGAAATCGTACCAAAGGAAAACGCTTTGTGGGAATCTGATAATGGACTGAAAGGATGGCTGAAGGATTTCAACAAGAGTATTACGTAAAGAAATTCGGGAAGAGAGTTTGATAACATGGGCGGTTCGTGGGCATCGATATCTGGAACGAATCATTTAACGAATGGCTGGACAGAACCGGCAATGCGAAACAACATGGAATAACAAAAAAGATACCCGCTGAGGTTTTCAAACAAGAAAGACTATTC
>Ga0082212_10002437_pt1 | contig 27107 bp, 22 predicted proteins | sample TergutNt197P3_FD_71548 | JGI IMG/M metagenome (GOLD analysis project Ga0082212, IMG submission 71548) | Neocapritermes taracua P3 segment gut microbial communities from Petit-Saut dam, French Guiana - Nt197 P3 | ecosystem: Host-associated > Arthropoda: Insects > Digestive system > Gut ...
TATCGTCCCGGTCCCATGGATTATATTCCTGACTTTATCAAACGAAAGTTCAATCCGAGTCTCATTGAATATGATCTCCCCGGTATGGATGAATTTCTGGCGGAGACCTATGGAATTACCGTCTATCAGGAGCAAGTGATGCTCTTGTCTCAAAAGTTGGCAGGCTTTTCGGGAGGAGAGGCAGATACGCTTCGTAAGGCTATGGGTAAAAAAGACTTGAAGACGATGAAGGAGCAGGAAAAACTCTTTAAGGAGGGAGGAGTGGCAAAAGGACATCCCGAAGAGAAGCTCAAAAAGATTTGGGATGACTGGGTCTCTTTTGCCCAATACGCCTTCAACAAATCGCACTCCACCTGCTACGCCCTTTTGGGTTACCAAACGGCGTACCTCAAGGCAAACTATCCGGCAGCGTTTATGGCGGGCGCCCTGAGCCGCAACTTAGACAATATGGATGAAATCACAAAGTTGATGGATGAGTGTAAACGTCTTGGATTGAAAGTATTGGGACCTGATGTCAATGAGAGCGAGATGAACTTTTCGGTGAATGTCCAGGGCGCCCTTCGTTTTGGTATGGGCGGAATTAAAGGCGTAGGCACCAATGCCGTTGAGATGATTGTTCAAGAACGCAAAGCAAAAGGTCCTTTCCGCTCCATCTTCGATTTTGTGGAGCGGGTAAATCCCTTTTCAGTGCTCAACAAAAAAATCATGGAGTGTTTGGTCTATGCCGGCGCCTTTGACTCTTTTGAATTGATTCACCGTCCCGACTACTTTGTGGCTTTAGAAAAGGAAGAGACATTCTTAGATAAGTTGATTCGTTATGGGCAAAAGGTGCAGTCGGAACGGGCAAGTGGCGTTAACTCCCTCTTTGGAATGCACAACGCTATTCCCGTTGTGCGTCCCCAACCCCAAGGTGTCGTTGATTTTTCAAAGTTGGAACTGCTGAATAGAGAGCGAGAGTTGGTGGGAATGTATCTCTCTGCCCATCCTTTGGAGGGTTATGCGTTTGAAATAAAGCATTTTGTTTCGCACACTATGCCCCAAGCAACCCAATTACTCAAAGAGGTTGCTTCCCGAAACAAAGGCTCCGATAAAGATTTATCGTTAGCGGGCTTAGTTACTTCAGTCAAAAAAGCAACGGCAAAAAAGACGGGCAAGCCGTACGCCTCATTTACGGTTGAAGATTTTGACGGCTCCATGACATTCACCCTGTTTGGCAAAGATTACGAGAACTTTATGAGTTATCTTGACCCCGGGCTCGCCCTCTTTATCCATTGCAGCCCGCAACCTCGCTTTGGAGGTAGCGGAAGCGACGGTGAATGGGATCTCAAAATAAGGAGCATAACCCTGTTGGCAAACGTAAAAGACGAATTGGTCAAACGGGTAAAACTTAAAATCCCCGTAGAGATGATTACGTTAGAATTTCGCAAAGAGTTGATAATAAAACTAAAAGAACACCCTGGAAAGGTGCGCTTGAATATTAATATAGTGGATCAGGCAAATCATATCATGGTTGATTTTTTCTCTCGCACCCTCTGTGTTGCCATGAATCCCGACTTGCTCTCCTTCTTGGAGCGAAACGGAATAGCGTATGAGTTGTAAAGAGAGAAGGTTGTAATATTAGAAAAATGTATTATTTTTGCATTTTTAAGAACCTAAAAATGTAGAATGAACACATAAAATGGAACGTAAATTTGTTAAACAACTGTTAGAGTGGAAAAATTCTTCTACTCGTATGCCTTTAATAGTAACAGGTGCAAGGCAGGTCGGCAAAACCTATGGACTGCTGGATTTTGGCAAAAAGCATTATCAAAATATTGTATATCTGAATTTTGAGAACAATGCAGATTTGTGTGCCGTTTTTGAGCGCGATCTAAACCCCATAAGGATTATCCGCGAATTGTCCGTCAAGACAGGCGAGTCGATTTTTGAACACGATACCCTCATGATTTTTGATGAAATTCAGGCTTGTGAGCGGGCTTTAACCTCGTTGAAATATTTTTGCGAACAAGCGCCCGCTTACCATATTGCAGCGGCAGGTAGTTTGCTTGGCATTACACTTAATCGGTCAAAATCCTCATTCCCTGTGGGAAAAATCAATAAAATAGTTCTTTATCCTCTTGATTTTGAGGAATTTCTTTGGGCTTTGGGCAAACGAAGCGCTACGGAACTTATTAGAGAATATTTTGAAAACAACTCCTATTTTTCGGCTCATTATGAGTTTTTGGATTTGTATAAAACGTATTTGCTGGTCGGAGGTATGCCGTTTGTTGTAAATGGATATATTAAAAATAAGGACTATACTCAGGTTTATCATTTCCAAAAAAATATCAATGACGCATATATTGCCGATATGGTAAAATATGCTCAAGCGACTGAAACGAACAAAATTCTCGCGGCGTATAACTCCATTCCTGCGCAGTTGGCTAAGGAGAATCACAAATTTCAATACAAAATAATTAAAACCGGTGCGCGGACTAATGAGTTTGAAAACAGTTTAGAATGGTTGCAGACGGCGGGCATTGCGCATAAATGCGTAAAAATAAGCGAAGGGAAATTCCCATTGGAGCTTTTTGCCCAACATAATTCATTTAAAATCTATCTTTCGGATACAGGTTTGTTGTCGTCAAAATACAACCTTTCACCTAATATGGTGTTGAGTGATTTATCCGGTTTTGAAAACGTAAAGGGCGCATTGGCAGAAAATTATGTTTTCTCAGCATTGACCACCAACGGTCACAGATTGTTTTATTGGGAATCTGAAGGCAAAGCGGAAGTCGATTTTGTGATTCAAAACCGAAACGGGCAGACTGTTCCGATTGAAGTAAAATCGTCTGAACACAATCGCACCAAAAGTTTACAACAATTTGTAAGTAAATATAAACCTGATTATGCCATTCGTATTTCGGCAAGAAACTTCGGTTTGGAAAATGCGATAAAATCCGTTCCGCTCTATGCAGTTTTTTGTATATAGATCGACCCCAACTTCAACTATGAACCTATTAAACTACTCCTCGCCCCAGCCCGGAGTGCTCAGCGGTATGCCGTTCCCTTCGGGAGTAATCAACAGCGCACCCTGAGAGGCATCACAGAGGTGTCCAATGACATCCACAGGCGCTTCTCTGGCGATGGTCTCGTGTTGCGACAGCGGGGCGGTAAAGAGGAACTCGTAGTCGTCTCCGCCATTGAGGGCGCACAACAGGGTGTCAAAGTTGAGTTCCTGCGCCATCTCAAACGTCTTGGCGGCGATGGGAATTTTCTCTACATAGACTTTGGCGCCGCATCCCGATGCGTTGGACAGGGCAAGTACGCCGTGAGCCAATCCATTGGATAAAAAACACATAGAAGTGGGAACAATCTCTTCTCGATGCAAAATGGCAAAGAGATCCTTGCGAAGTGCGGGCTTGAGGTAGCGTTGCAAAATATACTCTTTTCCTTTTAACTGCGGCTGCGTTTTTTGGACGGAACTAAAGAGCGCTTTTTCCCGCTCAAGCAGTTGCAACCCCATATAGGCGGCGCCCAAGTTACCGGTGAGGCAGATGAGGTCGGTGGGTTTTCCCCCTTTGCGGGTTACTAAGGAGGAGTTGTCGCACACTCCGAGTGCAGTGATAGAGAGGGTGAGTCCGGTGTAAGATGACTCAAAATCTAACCCGACCGCTTCAACGTCATATTCGTTACAAGCCGCTTTTACGCCCGAAAAGAGTTGGTCAACATCCTCTACAAAAAAGCGCTTGGAAAGCCCCGTTGAAATGAGTATATGGTGCGGCGCGGCATTCATGGACATCACCTGCCCGATGGCACGGACGACCGCTTTGTATCCGAGATGTTGCAACGGCGTATAGGTGAGGTCAAAATGGACACCTTCAAGAAAGAGCGCCTGAGCAGTTACGGTAACGGATTCTCGGTACAGCACGGCAGCACCATCGGCGCCAACGCCCTGCAATGTGGCGCTCTCTTTGTGGGGCAATGCGCCTGAGATGCGCTCAATCAGCCCAAACTTGCCGATTTTGGAGATGGGGGTGGGGGAGTCGGTCTTCATGGCGTGCGCAAAGGTAGTGCAAAAATCGAAACAAATTTGTACTTGCGCTTGTCGGTGTTCTACGTTTTAAAAAATTGACTCATGACCCTTTCTTAAGATGTACAAATATCAATACCGGGTTATCATCTTTCTTGACCTGTTTTGAAAGCGTCAGCAACTGTGGGTGTACCTCGCGACCTTTGGCTTTGCTTTCATTGAGGTATTCCAATAATTCGTAAGGCCAGATAGCGGTGATTAAATTTTCGTCATACACACCTAATGCAGGGTAAAAGAAATCCATACCCAACAAATCATCTACAAATCCACTTCCTTTTACTCTGACGGTTTTTCCGGTACTCTTTTCATAAAGGACGATGTACGGAACGGCGGGCTGTAAACCTCTGGACTCCGCAAGTCTGATACTTTCAATCATCGTAAAAAAGAGGTACAATTCGGTTTCATAAACAGCAGTTACCTTATGTTTTTTCTCCGTCAATTGCGCCCACTCCGAATCTTCGTACTTACCCTCACGTCTGGCGCGCATCGCCTCACTCGTTAGTTTTCCATAGTCCGATTTTATCACAATTTCAGTAGGATACCTTGATGAGTCATTATAACTGACCATCCATTGCGGCTCCAAGCCGGTATCCTTGACATAAAAAATGGTATCGTTCATGAAATTGTAAAAAAGGACATGATTTTTATAGTATGAAACGTAGTTAGATTTGGCTACTCTTCCCGGCAAAATTTGTACAGTTTCCACTTCGGTTACAACCCGGGAAGAGACTGTTTCAAAATTTTTGTCAAAAAAATACATCGTTGAAGGATAGTCATAAATGGCAAAATAATCCCCCGAAACAAAGAAGCCGGACGCATTTACGAAAGCACCCGGAGCCTTCCCAGCATGCAAATCACTTACTGAGTATAGATTCCTGACCTTTTGTGTTGGCTTGCCGGTGAGGTCATATTCAATAAACTTGCTCCCTTTGGAATAAAAGTGATTGTCTGCAAACAATGAATTTAACACGCCCTGCGGCTCCTCCAGCGGACCATTTCCTCTACTTCCTACTTTACCACCAAATTTTCCGGTCCATTCAAAATATTTGTCGAAATCGAAAATATAAGATGGGGTAAACGATATATAGTCTTTCGTTGCGCCAAAGAGGCTATTGCGAGTAGTTTCAAGAGGGAGAAAAGTTACGCTGTCCGCGATTTCGGACAATTTGACTGTTTGGACACTCTTTAAACCGGCATCCAAGTCTATCACGTTACTAATCTCGTAAGCATCTGCAATACTTGACGGTTTTCCCGTGCAACCGACAAGAACAAAAAGGAGGGGGATAAAATATTTCACAGCATCGGTGATGTTTCCACAAGTTTCGTTTGCAAATGTAAACAGTTTCTTAGGATGTGCAAAAATCGAAACAGATTTGTACCTTTGCCGCCTGATGAACGAACACACACAAATCATTCGCGACATTACCGACTCTGACTACCTGCACGGTTTTGAGACTCAAATAGAACAGGAGTTTATTCCCAAAGGATTGAGTGAGGAGACGGTACGTACTATTTCGTCCATCAAGGGGGAGCCTGAGTGGTTGCTTGAGTTCAGGCTCAAGGCGCTGCAAAGGTGGCAGGCGATGAGTATGCCCACTTGGGCGCACCTCAATATTCCGGAGATAGATTATCAAGAGATCGTCTATTTTGCCGCGCCCAAAGCAACGCCCAAAGCCGAAGCAAAGGAGATTGATCCCGAATTGGAGGCTACCTTTGAGAAGTTGGGCATTCCGTTGCACGAGAGAAATGTGTTGGGGGGAGTTGCTGTGGACGCCGTGTTCGACAGCGTGTCGGTAAAGACCACCTTTAGGGAATCCTTAGCCGAAAAAGGGATTATTTTTTGCTCCTTTAGCGAAGCGGTGCGCGACTATCCCGATTTAGTGCGCCAATATTTGGCGTCTGTGGTGCCGGTGGGCGACAACTACTTTTCGGCGCTCAACAGCGCCGTATTCAGCGATGGTTCGTTCTGTTATATCCCCAAAGGGGTGCGCTGCCCCATGGAGTTATCGAGTTATTTCAGGATCAATGCCAAGGGAACGGGACAGTTTGAGCGCACCTTGATTGTGGCGGACGAGGGGAGTTACGTGAGTTATTTGGAAGGGTGTACCGCTCCGCAAAGAGACGAAAATCAATTACACGCTGCCGTAGTGGAGATTGTGGTGATGCAGGATGCCTACGTGAAATACTCCACCGTGCAAAACTGGTATCCGGGAGATGCTTCCGGAAAGGGTGGAATCTTTAACTTTGTTACCAAGAGAGGAATATGCAAAGGAGCAAACAGTCGGTTGTTTTGGACGCAGGTAGAAACGGGTTCTGCCATCACGTGGAAGTATCCGAGCACTATTTTGAAAGGCGACAACAGCGCCTCCGAGTTCTATTCGGTGGCGGTAACCAACAACTACCAACAGGCAGATACGGGTACCAAGATGATTCACATGGGAAAGAATACGCGCAGCCGCATCGTGAGCAAGGGAATTTCAGCCGGTCGCTCGCAAAACAGTTACCGCGGATTGGTAAAGGTGTTGCCCGGGGCTGAGTTTTCTCGAAACTATTCGCAGTGCGACAGTCTGTTGCTTGGAGAGCGATGCGGGGCGCATACGTTTCCCTATATCGAAAGCGAGAACGAAACGGCGCAGATTGAGCACGAGGCAACCACCTCCAAAATAGGGGAAGACCAACTCTTCTACTGCCGTCAACGCGGAATCAGCACGGACGATGCGGTGGGGTTGATTGTGAATGGATATGCGCGGGAGGTGCTGAATCAGTTGCCTATGGAGTTTGCGGTGGAGGCGCAGAAGTTGTTGTCGATCACGTTGGAGGGGAGCGTGGGGTGAGAATTGGGAATTAAGAGTCGAAAGTTGGAGATGAGTTAGGGTTTAAAAGTTAATAATGATGGAATTGAATGGTTGGTTTTCTTTGGATCATGTGTTGTTTAGCCTCGATTCGCGGGGGGTAACATTGATCGATTTGTGCTCGGCGGTGATTGGGCTGACGTGCGTTTTTTTGGCTACCCGCGCCAGAAAGGAGAACTTTTGGGTGGGGTATGCCTACAATGTGCTGCTTTTTTTCCTCTTTATGCAAAAACATCTCTATGCAAGTATGTTGCTGCAACCTGTATCGTTTGCGCTCAACCTCTATGGGCACTATCGTTGGACGCACCCCAAAGAGGGAGAGGCTGATGCCAAGAAGGAGTTGAAGATTTCTCTCCTCAGTTGGAGGCAACGGGGCGTGTATTTGGGTGGATGGATGGTACTTGCACTGTGCTGGGGCTTTGTGTTGAGTCATTTGCATCTGCTGAATGAGGGGCTTTTCCCACCGGCACGTCAGCCCTATTTGGATGCTTTTGTGATGGTTACTTTTTTAATTGCGCAACTATTGTCGGCAAAGAAGAAGTTGGAATGTTGGGCGTGCTGGATGACGGCAAACGTAACCAATTTTATTCTTTACCTCCGTAGCGGGTTGGTCTTTATGCCCATAGTGGCTACGGCATATATGGTGATGGCGGTGTTTGGGTTTTTGGGGTGGAGGAGACGCCGTCAGGCGGAGAGCAACAGGGTGCTGGTTTGATGGTTTTAAGGGTTTTGAAAAGAGAGGTTTAAATGACAACAGAAATTCAAAAAAAACACAAGGGCGAGATAATACTCAATGATGTGCGGGATAAAATCATGACTATCCAAAACAAAAATGTACTTTTGGACAGTGATGTGGCGTGGCTATACGGCGTGGACACAAAACGCATAAATGAAGCGGTAAACAATAATCCAAATAAGTTCCCAGTAGGATATATTATTCGATTAGAAAGCGGTGAATGGCAAAACTTGAAGTCGAAATTTTCGACTTCAAGTTGGGGAGGCAAAAACAAACTGCCAAACGCCTTTACTGAAAAAGGCTTGTATATGCTCGCCACTATTTTGAAGAGCGAAAAAGCAACCGACACAACCATTGCCATTGTAGAGACGTTTGCTAAAATGCGTGAGCTGTCGAATATGGTTGTTGAACTTGTTAGATTGCCGGATGACACACAAAAGCAGGCTGACGTAATGCAAAAAAGCAGCGAAATATTGTCGGATATGGTTACAAAGGAGAGATGATTCAAGAGTTAGAAAATACATATAATGCTAAAAATTAAAGATTTACATGCGTCAATAGACGATAAGGAGATTTTACGGGGAATCTATTTGGAGGTGAAAGAGGGAGAGGTGCACGCCATTATGGGTCCGAATGGGTCGGGTAAAAGCACCCTCTCTGCCGTAATTGCCGGTCGGGAACAATTTACGGTTACTAAGGGAGAGGTAACTTTTATGGGACATAACCTTTTGTCGCTTCCGCCCGAAGAGCGTGCCCGTTTGGGGCTTTTCCTTGGATTTCAATATCCCATAGAGATTCCGGGCGTCTCGAACGTCAATTTTATGAAAGCGGCGGTGAACGAACAACGCAAAGCGCGACAACTGCCCCCCCTTTCGGCGGCGGCGTTTTTAAAACTGATGCGAGAAAAGATGGCGATTGTGGAGATGGATTCGTCGTTTTCTACTCGCGGGGTAAACGTAGGCTTTTCGGGGGGAGAGAAGAAACGGAACGAAATCTTTCAGATGGCGATGCTTGAGCCTAAGTTGGCTATCTTGGACGAGACCGACAGCGGATTGGACGTGGATGCGCTCAGGGTGGTTGCGGGCGGCGTCAACAGGTTAAAGAGACCCGATAACGCCACCATTGTGATTACCCACTACCAAAGATTGCTCGACTACATTGTGCCCGATATTGTACACGTATTGTATAAAGGACAGATTATTAAAAGCGCCGGTCCGGAGTTGGGGCGGGAGGTGGAGGTGCGCGGTTACGACTGGCTGATAAACAACTGATGGAGGAGAAACAGGTTACAATGATGAGCAAGTCGTACTCCTATATTCCTGATGTGAAGCACAAGTTTATGTGCCGCGTCCCTTTGGAGGGGATTCAGCAGTCGCTTATGGTGGACGGGCGTTTGCAGGAGCAACCGGCGCCTTTGCAGCCGACCATGGCGTCTGAGCAGTTGGGCGCAAAATGGATAGTACCTGCCCACACCTCTGCCCAGTCGCCCATCCAACTCATCAGCGTTCGTACACCGGAGCACAAGGCAGCGCTCTCGTTTACCAATGAATGGATTATGGAGGAGGGCGCGGAGGCAAAATTGTTAGTATGCGACCACACGCTCTCGTTCGACCCTTTTGCAACCAGTCAGCAAACCCATATTCGCATTGGCGCCGGCGCTCGTTTTGAGATGATTGTGATGCAGAATGAACACAACGAATCTGCCCATCGCTCCGATTTTCGGGTAGATATGGAGCGGGACGCCTTTTTCCGTTGCACCTTTGTTTCGCTGCACGGAGGGCGACTGGAGAACCATATTGAAATGCACCTGAACCAAGAAGGCGCCGCCTGCGAAGCCAACGGAATATTCTTGGGAGATGGAACACAACGAATCGAATTTTATGTCAAAGCGCGGCACAACGCACCACAATGCTTGAGTAATCAACTATTTAAAGGTATCTTGGACAACCGTGCCCGCGCCTTGTTCGAAGGGATGATCCATGTAGCGTCCGGCGCCCAAAAGACGCAGGCGTATCAGGCAAACCACAACCTCCTCCTCACCCGCGAGAGCAACATAATTACCCGTCCCCGTCTTGAGATCTATGCCGACGACGTCAAGTGCTCCCACGGCGCCACCGTAGGTCGCTTGGACGAAGCAGCGCTCTTCTACCTTCGCTCTCGCGGCATCGGGCTTAAAGAAGCGCGCATCATGCAACAACTCGCCTTTCTGCATGACGTCTTGGAGCAAATTACCATCAAGCCCCTGCGCAACCGCCTTCTCGACTTGGTGGAGCGTCGCCTCCGTGGCGCCTTCACGCAATGCGGAGACTGCTCGATGCACTGCTGCTAACCCCGCCCACACCTGCAAAGAGGTGTTCATATCCTTTTGATAAAAAACTGTAAGAAGCGACTTAATGGTCGCTTTTTGGTTGTACCTTGCGTCCCGATTTCAACAAACCAAAATGTATTGACGTGCACAGAGAGTGTCGTCAAATTTTTGAATTTTAAAAAGTTAAATAAATGAGCCCTGAGCAGAAAGAGAAAAAGTTTTACTCTTTTGAAGAGGCCTTATCGGCCTCAGAAGAGTACTTTAAAGGAGACAGTTTGGCGGCTAAAGTTTGGATAAACAAGTACGCGATGAAAGATTCCTTTGGGAATTTGTTTGAGCGTACGCCCGATGACCTGCACCGCCGTCTCGCTTCAGAATTTTCACGAATCGAAGCAAATTATCCGAATCCCGTGTCGGAAAAGGATATCTTTAATCTGCTCAAAGATTTTAAGTATATAGTACCTCAGGGTGGCCCTATGACCGGCATCGGAAACGATCATCAAATAGCCTCTCTTTCAAATTGTTTTGTAATCGGGCACAAAAAACCTGCCGACTCTTACGGGGGTATTATGCAAATAGATGAAGAACAAGTGCAGTTGATGAAGCGGCGTGGCGGGGTGGGGCACGACCTTTCCCACATTCGCCCCGGCGGGAGTCCGGTACTCAACAGCGCCCTCACCTCCACCGGAGTGGTTCCCTTTATGGAGCGCTATTCCAACTCAACCCGCGAGGTGGCGCAAGACGGGCGGCGCGGTGCATTGATGCTCTCTATTTCAATTAAACACCCTGATGTAGAGCATTTTATTGATGCAAAAATGGAGCAGGGTAAAGTTACCGGCGCCAATGTGTCGGTAAAGATTGACGATGAATTCATGCGGGCGGTGATCCAGAAAAAACCGTATATCCAACAATATCCCATCGATTCACCTACCCCAAAAGTAAAGAAGGAGGTAGAGGCGGTGAAGTTGTGGGAGAAAATCATCCATAACGCTTGGAAATCAGCGGAACCCGGCGTTCTCTTTTGGGATACCATCCTCAGGGAATCGGTTGCCGATTGTTATGCCGACTTGGGCTACCGCACAGTCAGTACCAACCCCTGCGGCGAGATTCCATTGTGTCCCTACGACTCTTGCCGCTTGATTGCCATTAATTTATATAGTTATGTAAACCATCCCTTTACCAAAAATGCCCGTTTCGATTTTAACCTCTTTAAAAAGCACGTGGGATTGGGAATGAGGTTGATGGATGATTTAATTGATTTGGAGATGGAGAAGATTAAGGCGATAGTGGAAAAGATTGAGAATGACCCCGAAGAGAGGGATGTGAAAGAGGTTGAATTGAATTTGTGGAAGAAGATTGCAGATAAATCTTTGGGGGGAAGGCGTACCGGATTGGGTATTACGGCAGAAGGAGACATGTTGGCGGCTTTGGGATTACGGTATGGCTCTGAGGAGGCGTTGAAGTTTGCTGTTGAGGTGCAAAAAACGCTCGCAGTTGAGGCGTATCGAACCTCAACGGTCATGGCAAAAGAGCGTGGCGCTTTTCCCATCTATGACGCTAAACGCGAGGAGAACAACCCCATGATTGAGCGTATTCGTAAGGAAGATCCTGATTTATATGCAGATATGTTGCGCTTTGGTCGTAGGAATATCTCTATGCTCACTATTGCTCCCACGGGCACCACCAGTTTGATGACCCAAACCACATCGGGCATCGAACCGGTGTTCCTGCCTGTATATAAGCGGCGTAGAAAGGTGAATCCCAATGACATGACGGCAAGCGGATCTTTTAAGGATGAAGTGGGGGATACATGGGAAGAGTATAATGTTTTTCATCATAAATTTCTAATATGGTGTAATATAAATGGCTACCCCACACAAGAAGTGGAGCGAATGAGCGATGCGCAACTCAATACTTTGGTATCAAAGTCTCCCTACCATAGAGCCACCTCCAATGACGTGGATTGGGTGGCCAAGGTTGCCATGCAGGGGCAGATGCAGAAATGGGTTGACCACTCCATTAGCGCTACGGTAAACCTGCCTGAACAGATAGATGAAGCATTGGTTGCAAAAGTGTATAAAACTGCTTGGGAATCAGGGTGTAAAGGTATTACGGTCTATCGGGAAGGCTCTCGTACGGGGGTGATGGTGTCGGTTAAGGAAAAAGAGCAAAAAACCGAAAATCCACAAGCCATGCCGCGTGTTCGCCCTGAAGTTTTGGATTGTGAAGTAATACGCTTTAAAAATCGGAACGAACAATGGATTGCGTTGGTGGGTTTGTATAACGGACGTCCCTACGAAATCTTTACAGGTATGGTGGACGAAGATACTCGTCCAATTCCCAAAGCAGTGAGTATGGGGTATATAGCAAAGTCAAAAGATGGCGAACACCATCGTTACGACTTTCGGTATATGGACAAATTTGGATACACCAATACCATTGGCGGTATCTCGCACATGTTTAACAAGGAGTATTGGAACTATGCCAAGTTGATTTCGGGCGTGTTGCGCAACGGGATGCCCATAGAAGATGTGGTGCATTTGGTGCAGGGGCTCAATTTGGATAACGAAACCATCAATACGTGGAAGAATGGAGTGGAACGGGCGTTAAGGCGCTATATTCCGGATGGTACCAATGGTACATTGAGTGAATCGTGCCAAAAGTGCGGCTCCCACGATTTGGTCTATCAGGAAGGGTGTCTTACTTGTAGAAGTTGCGGACACTCTAAATGTGGGTAAGAATAGTTTTATAAACGAATGATAGTTTATCCTCATGCAAAAATAAATATAGGGCTTCAAATCAAGGAAGTGCGTGATGATGAGTTTCACGAAATTGAAACCCTCCTCTATCCCATTGGTCTCTCAGATGTCTTAGAGATCAAACCCTCTGAAAAAACTCAACTCTTTCTGTATGGCTTGCCGGTAGTCGGCGCTCAGGAAGAAAATCTTTGCATGAAGGCGTACAAAATGTTACAGGTTGATTTTAACATACCTCCGGTACAGTTGCATCTGTTCAAACAGATTCCCATTGGTAGTGGCTTGGGGGGCGGTTCTTCAGATGGAGCATATACGTTTAAGTTGTTAAATGATTATTTCTCGCTTGGCATTATCGAATTTGATTTAGAGAAATATGCCGCCCGTCTTGGATCGGACTGCCCCGCCATGCTGTATAAAAGTTCTGTTCTTGCCGCAGGGAGAGGGGAGCGGTTAATCTCTTTTCCGTTGGATCTATCGGGCTTCTATATTGTGGTATGCAAACCCGATTTTTCTATCTCCACAGCACAAGCATACGCAAAGGTACACCCCAAAGAGCCTTCGTACCCGTTGTGTGATGTCCTGTCTCAACCCATCCATACGTGGAGAGAATGTGTGGCAAACGATTTTGAAGCGGCGCTCTTTCCCGAATATCCGCTCCTGAAAGAGGTCAAAGAGACGTTATATGCCCTTGGTGCGGTGTATGCCTCCCTGAGTGGCAGCGGATCTGCGCTTTACGGAATTTTTGATTCCGTAGAGACTTCATTGCGGGCTGCAAAACACTTTACAGCAATGTGTGCGGCTATGTATCCAATAAACAGCACCGAGCCGAGTACCCCAAAGATGTCGCCCCACTGCACCTGCACCGGATAGGCAGTAATAATAAAGTTTCCGGGCATGGGGATGATGCCGAGGTATTGCTGCAAAAGACACAAAATCAATCCTAACACGAGTCCAGAAAGGGCGCCAAATAAGGCAATACTCCACCCTTCAAAGAGAAAAATGCGTTTGATCATCATTTGTGGTGCGCCCAAGTTTTTGAGCGTTTCTACGTCTTCTCGTTTCTCCATCACAAGCAATGCAATAGAGCCTAATATATTACATGCGATAATGAGTAAGACAAAAAGAAGGAGAAAGAAGATGACCAATTTTTCGGTACGCATCATCTTGTAGAGTGTCTCATTTTGTTGGTAACGATTGAGCAGTATGTAATCTTCCGCCCCCAAAAGGGCAGAAAAGCGAGCCTCAACCTTTTTGGCTTGGGATTCGGATTGCAACCGCAATTCGATATAACTTGCCTCTGTGGTATATTCCATGATGTTTCGTGCCAAAGAGAGGGGAACGAAGATGTATTTGGTGTCATAATTCTGCTCTACAGAGAAGATCCCGGCAGGAAAGAGGCGCTCTTTTAGTAGGGAGGCCTGCGGATTGAGTACGCTGATGGTGGCGGTACGGCTCGGGAAGTAGAGGTAGAGCGGATCGATAAAGTGAACGTTTACACCCATGGAAGCGGCAAGTCCGCGTCCCAGTACTGCCTGATCAATCTCTCCGAACTTGAGGTCAAAACTCCCCTGTACCAAATGGTCAACGATGGGGCTATGGGCAATAAAGTTTGAATCGACCCCTTTCATAATGGCGGGAACTACCGGATGATCTCGATAGTGCAACGCCACGGTCTCCTCTACAATCTCGCAATAGGCAGCAACGGAAGGGTCGTCCTTTATTTGTTGTAAAACAGAAGCCGTGCCGTCAAGGTATTTTCCGGTGGCAGGTCTAATCACCAAGTCGGAATCAAAAGTATTGTAGAGCGATTGCACCAACTGGTCAAATCCGTTATACACCGAAAGGATTACAATAAAAGCAAGCGTTCCCACCGACATTCCCGCCACGCTAATCCACGAGATAATGTTGATGACGTTATGCGACTTTTTGGCAAAGAGGTAACGACGGGCTATGAAGAGGGGGAGGTTGATGGAATTGGGAATTAGGAATTAGGAATGGGGAATTGAGAATTGGGAATGGGGAATTAGGAATGGGGAATTAGGAATGGGGAATTAGGAATTGGGAATTGGGAATTAGGAATTGGGAATTGAGAATTAGGAATTGGGAATTAGGAATTGGGAATTAGGAATTAGGAATTGAGAATTAGGAATGGAGAATCGAGAATGGGAACTAAGAACTATTTAGCGAGTAGTTCGTCTATGCGCTCTACATAGTCCAAGGAGTCGTCTAATTGGAAGATCAATTCCGGAACAACACGCAACTGTTTTGCCACCCGCCTGCCAAGTTCCCCCCGAATGTTTTTCACCTGTTTGTAAACCATTTCAAGCACCTCTTGCGCCTTGCCGGAGGGGAAGATGCTTATCCAAACTTTTGCCAACTCCAAATCGGGGCTTACGCGAACCGAAGTTACGGTAATCATGGCGCTTTGGTAGGCGCCCATTCCTTGTTGTTGAAAAATCTCCGCCAAATCGCGTTGCAGTTGGCGTCCCACCCTTTTCTGACGGGTGCTCTCCTGTTGTTCCATGATGTTAATTGTTGATTTTGATAATGGTGTAGTTCTTTTTTCCCTTTTGTACCAAGAGATATTTCCCCTGAAGCAGCATGGAGGCGTCTATCTGTAATTCGGCGGTAGCGACTTTCTCTTTGTTGAGGCTAAGTCCGCCGCCCTGAATCATTTTGCGACACTCTCCCTTTGAGGGGAAGACGGAGGTCTTTACGGAGAGCAACTCAATAACATCCAAAGGGAGGTCGGTAGCGGCTACCTCAAACTGTGGCACGCCGTCAAAAACGGATAGAAATGTGGCTTCGTCTAATTGCCTGAGCGTATCGGAAGTGCCTTGTCCAAAGAGGATTCTGGAGGCATCAACCGCCTTTTCAAACTCCTCTTTTCCGTGCACCATACAGGTAACTTCTCGGGCAAGCACCTTTTGCAAATAGCGCTCATGCGGTGCCGTTTGGTGTTGGACAACGGCGTGTTCAACCTCCCCTTTTGATAAGAGAGTGAATATCTTGATATACTTTGCGGCGTCTTCGTCCGAGACATTCAGCCAAAATTGGTAAAAGGTGTATGGCGAGGTATAGCGGGGATCTATCCACACACTTCCCTGTTCTGTTTTGCCAAACTTTCCGCCATCTGCCTTGGTAATCAAAGGGCACGTAAGGGCAAAACACTCGCCTCCCGTTTTGCGGCGAATCAACTCCGACCCTGTGGTAATGTTGCCCCACTGGTCGCTTCCGCCCATCTGCAACTTGCAGTTTTGATGCTCATAGAGATAGAGGTAGTCGTACCCCTGTACCAACTGATAGGTAAATTCGGTAAAGGACATCCCCTCGCGCTCCTCTCCCGAAATGCGCTTTTTAACGGAGTCTTTACTCATCATATAATTGACAGTAATATGCTTACCAATGTCTCGTGTAAAATCCAAAAAGGAGTACCCTTTCATCCAGTCGTAGTTATTCACCATTACGGCGGCGTTGGGGGCGTTGGAATCAAAGTCTAAGAAAAGGGCAAATTGCTTCTTGATTGCCTCCTGATTGTGGCGCAACGTTTTTTCATCAAGCAAGTTTCGCTCAGCCGACTTTCCGGACGGGTCGCCAATCATTCCGGTTGCTCCGCCCACCAACACCACAGGCTTGTGTCCGCATAATTGAAAATGTTTCAATAGCATTACAGTGGTAAGGTGTCCAATATGAAGGGAGTCGGCGGTGGGGTCAAAACCAATATAGGCAGCAGTCATCTCTCTCTCCAACTGCTCTTCGGTTCCCGGCATCACATCGTGCAGCAACCCCCGCCACTTGAGTTCTTCGATAAAATTTTTCATCCGTGAATACAATTTAGGGCGCAAAGGTAGCGAATTTTGTTACGCCTGCCTCTGAGCACGTGCGATATATTGTTCGGCTACTTTTGGTGCACTTCATATCCACTTTTTAAGTACCTTTGTACCCCTTGTTCAGGATTATCGATAGAGAATGAAAATAGCCTATCATGTTTGATTTTAAAGAAATTGAGTTGTCGGATAAGGAGTGGATTGACCCGCTTCTGCGCCTTTCTGACTATCGTGGAGCGGATTATTGTTTCACCAACCTTTTTGTATGGAGGCATGCATATTGTACCCGCGTGGCTCGGTGGAACGATTTTTTGTTGATACGTGTAGGAGATGCGGAAGCCCCCACCGATATTTTTCCGGGCGGGACGGGTGATGTAAAAAAATTGATAAACACATTGTTGGATACTGCCCTTCGGGAGTGTCGCGACTTTAACATGGCAGTGGTAGGGGCAAAGCACGCCTCCCTGTTGCAGCAGTGGTATCCGGGTCTTTTTGAAGTTACTCCCGTTCGTAACAGTTGGGACTACATTTATAGTGCGGAAGATTTGCGTCTCCTTAGTGGGAAACATTTTCAGCCCAAGCGAAACCATATTGCCCGCTTTGCAGAGTTGCCCGATTGGAAGTACGAACTCATTACCACACAAAATATTGCAGAGTGTTCGGAGATGAATGACCTTTGGTGCCAACAGATGGGGTGCGCCCAAAACAGTTCGCTTCACATGGAAATGTGTGCCGCAGTTTTGGGACTACGCCACTTTGAGGCGTTGCGTTTAGAGGGCGCTCTGTTGCGTGTAGCAAATAGGGTGGTAGCCTATCCCCTTGGCGAGCCGTTAAATTCGGATACCTATGTTGTGCATATAGAGAAGGCTTTTCCCGACATTAGAGGGGCATATCAGATGATTAATCGCGAGTTTATTCGCCATATTGGAGACTCCTTTTTGTTCGTCAACCGAGAAGATGATGCAGGCGACGAGGGGCTAAGGAAAGCGAAGAACTCCTATCACCCTGCTTTTATGGAGGAAAAATATTTTTTTGCGGTTCCATACAATTCTCTATCTTTGCGGCGATAACCAATCGAACCCACACTCTTGGAACCTCCGAGTTGCGCAACCGGCGAAATATTGTTTCACCCCTTTACCCTGCACCACCTCTCCTTGGTGGGGTTGTTGATTTGCCTACTGTTGTGCTCCGCATCAATTTCGGGGAGCGAGATCTCCTATTTCTCGCTCTCTCCACAAGATAAAGACGCCTTAAAGCGAAAGGGCGATAAGAGGTCGGCTGCCACGTTGCATCATTTGAGTCAGCCCGACTTTTTGCTTGGTACAATATTGCAAATGAATAATTTGGTAAACATTGCCTGCGTATTGCTCTCGTCTTATATCATTACAGATTTGGTCGATTTTTCGCAAGCCCCCGTTTGGGGATTTCTATTTCAAACAGTGGTGGTTACTTTTCTATTGCTGCTCTTTGGCGAAGTGGCGCCCAAAATATGGGCTTCTCAGCATCCCCAACGTTTTGCCCAAAATATGGCTGCCCCCCTTGCCATTATGGGAAAAATCACCCATCCCCTCAATCGTGTAATGGTCTACCTCTCAGGGAAGATAAGTAGGAATTTGACGCCGTTGCGCAGTTCATTCTCTTTTGAGGAATTGTCTCAAGCAGTGGATATTACAGGTGTTGCGGAAGTAGAGGAGAAGAGAATATTAAAGAGCATTGTTAGTTTTGTCGCCACCGATGTGCGAAAGATTATGAAACCAAGGGTTGAAGTGAGCGCCATTGAGATGGAATATACCTTTGAGGAGGTAAAGAGGATGGTCATAGAGAGCGGATACTCCCGATTGCCCGTCTATGAAGAGAGCATGGATAACATCAAAGGGTTTCTCTTTGTAAAGGATTTGCTCCCTCATTTTCATAGTTTAAATCCCCGATTTGATTGGCATACGCTTATCAGGACTGCCTATTTTGTACCTGAGAGTAAGAAGATAAACGACCTTTTAGAAGAGTTCAGAGAGAAAAAGATACACTTGGCGGTAGTGGTTGACGAATATGGAGGAACAGAGGGTGTGGTTACTTTGGAGGATATCCTTGAGGAGATTGTAGGGGAGATTTCGGATGAAGGGGATGGGGAAGGCTGAGAGGAGGATAGAAATATGGGGTTGTATTTGAAGGAAAAGGTGGACGATAGCGGAGTGTTGGCTATTTGGGAGTTGACGGAGGGCGAGATTGAGTTGAAGGCGCTTCTACCCGAAACAAGGGCGAAGAACGGGATGGATGCAAAGAGCGAGAAGCGGAGAAAAGAGCGTTTGGCAGTGGAACTTTTGCTTCAAGATCTTTTTGGAACGGCAGTTTGTCTTGCTCACCACCCCAATGGTCAGCCCTTTTTGCTTGACAGGGCAGATGGTTTGAGCATTGCACATTCTCGCCGTTTTGTTGCTGTGTTGTCTCATCCTCAGAAGCGTGTAGGAGTTGATATGGAGTGTTTGGAGCGTGATTTTTCTGTCGTTGCGCAAAGGGCGCTCTCCAAGCAGGAGGAGTCGTTTTTAAGTGTCTTGAGCATTGAGCAGCGTTCGCTTCAGTTGGCAATTCTATGGAGCGCCAAAGAGGCGTTGTATAAGTGCATTTCTCAGGAGGGAGTCGATTTTGCCACACAAATGGAGGTAGCGCCCTTTATCCCTGAGGAGTCGGGCGTGGTGTGCGCACACCTCTTCGACAAAGACCAAAAGGGCGATAGAGGCGATAGAATATCAGTACATCTTTTGAAATATAAAATAATTGATAACCACATACTTGTATATTTATTGTACGAGAGGTGAAAATTTTTTTTAGCGTCATGCAACTTTTTTCCACTTTTTTGCGTCTATGCGTTATAGGTTTAGGTTTTAGGAAAGATGAGTCGGTCTGCCAAACGGGGACCGACTTATCTTTTTCACAAGGCGATAATTATTTAATTCTTTTAATATGAAAAGGTTATTTGTGTGTTTTTTTACACTTCTATTGATTGCAGGATGCAACAAAGAGGGTGATAAGGTTTTGGTCATCCATTTAGACAGGAGTACGTTAGAGTTATGCCTGACCGATATACATCAACTTGTGGTAACGCATGAACCTGCCGATCTACCCGCTCCGGTATATCAGTGGTCATCGTCCAACAGTGGTGTGGTTACCGTTTCGGAAAACGGCTTGGTTACCGCAGTGGGTGAGGGGAGCGCCACCATAACCGTCTCCTCTTTGGGGACACAGTTGTTTGCCACCTGTGCCGTTACCGTAGCAAAACAGTTGGCAACCCAAATCACTTTGGATAGAGAGACTCTTTCCATTGAATGGGGACAGAGTGAGATTCTCTCATTTTCCCTTCTTCCTGAAGGCGCCATCCTCTCCTCTCCCAAGTGGAGTTCTTCAGACGAAGAGGTGGCTACGGTTGATCGGGATGGAAGGGTAACCGCGGTATCGGTAGGAGAGGCGGAGGTCATTATTTTAGATGAAGACAGACCTGAGGTAAAGGCGTCTTGTGCAGTAACGGTAATACGTCCGGATGCCACGGAAATTGTGCTGAACATAACGGAGTTGGTCATTCAAAAAAATGATATTGAGGTGCTCACATACTCCTCATTGCCTCAATTTTCCCTCATTGAATCGGTGGTATGGAGTTCCTCAAATGAGGCGATTGCCACAGTGGATTCGCAGGGAAAGGTAACCGCCGTTGAGGAGGGAACGGTGGAGATTTCCGTAACGGACGCTTTTCATCCGAACCTGAAAGCAGTTTGTGCCGTAACAGTAATATCTATTATTGTTACGGATATATCTTTTTTGTCAGACGAAGAAGAACTCTTTGTAGGCGATTGGATAGCACTGAATTATATTGTTCAACCCCAAGGTGCCAGATTGTCTCAACCGGAATGGAGTTCCAGTAGCCCCTTAGTTGCCTCTGTTGACCCCACCGGAAGGGTAACAGGATTCAGCAAGGGAACGGCAATCATCACACTTTGCGACAAGGAGACGCCTCACCTGTTTGCCGCTTGTACCGTTCAGGTATTTGACGTGGAAGCCACATCCATCCAAATAAACCCAACGACGCTCACGCTCATCACTCAGGAGCAGGCTACACTCACTTGTCAGATTGAACCTCAAAATACCACAAACAAAGAAGTGGTGTGGTCATCCGATAACGAGGCAGTTGCCGTGGTGGACCCCTTTGGAAAAGTAACCGCTGTTGCTGCCGGAGAGTGCAACATTATCGTCCGGCTCAAGAATGGGGCGCTCTCAAGTAGTTGTCAAGTAAAAGTCGTTGTTCCCATCGCCTCCATTGCTTTAGACAGGGTGTCTTTGGAGATGAGGCGCGGAGATACCCATCCCCTAAGGGTCTCCTATCTGCCCAACGATGCGATGCCCCCCGCCGCCTATCACTGGTCAAGCAGCGACGAATGGGTGGCGACCGTTGATCAAGAGGGAAATATAGAGGCACTCCGGATGGGCACAACCACCATTCGGGTTGATATTTCGGGAGGTCTTTACGCAACGTGTACCGTAACGGTAGTCCCTGTTTACACCAACTGGTCAGCACCGGCGCTCCTCTTTGGAGGTTCAATAACGAACATTATTATCGCGGAGGGGCGATTCATCAATTCAGCCCTCACAAATTTCACCTCTGGTCAGGCGCTGGTCTATGATGGCGAGATAGGTAGCAGGCTTCAATATTGTGTGTATGCTTTTGACGGGGGCAGAATGGCAGCCTCTCTTTTGGCTTTTGCAGATGATGACCCGGTTGCCATCGCCGCAGCAAGGGGATTTTGCGAAGAGCGATATAAATATGTTTTGGAATCAAATGGCATAACCGTATATCAAGACAGAGACGGCACCCATATAGAAGTCGGCTTTCGTAACCTGACGGAATATGTCTCGGTTACTGCGCTGCAACTATCTATGCTTGGGCTAAAAAACAGGTGGTTTATTGTATCCTACGCAAGGTAGGGGGCGTTATTTTGTTGACCTACGAGGATTCGAACCTCGACAGACAGAACCAAAATCTGTAGTGCTACCATTACACAATAGGTCAATGAGCAAAATTGCTTTTGCGGGTGCAAAGGTACAATAATTTTGAAAATAGCGAAAAGTTTTGGTGAAGTTCGCTGTTTTTTTGGACGACTACTATGTAACAAGTTGATTTAAAACTTGGTCTAAAACCCCTATATAATAGAACGGCAGGTTGACAAGTTTGCATTTTTTGCCGTTTGGCGTGGTTATGTCGTCAATGGAAAAAGGATTTGACCACACCCGAACAGCCCATTGGTGAGGTGCAGCATCGAGATAGAGATGTAATGACTTTAGTTTTGAGTTGTGTCCCGATTTCACTTCAACAGGGATTGCCGAATTGTGATAGGGATATATAAAATCGACCTCTGCCTCAGAACCTTGCTTATCTCTTCGCCAAAAAAGTCGTTTTGTGAGCAGACTGTCGGAAAGTGCTAATAATTCTTGTGCCACAATATGTTCGGCAATACGTCCCCGCCAAATATCTTGAATATCGGGAATCGAAAAGAGTTCCTTTTGAATGCCTGCGGCAAAATTGACCAAACCGGTATCGAGCCATATCAATTTTGGACGTTTTCTAAAATTTTGAGTTAAAGGAAATTGTGTTTCAGTAGTGGGGTAAACTAAGTCGAGCAACATGGCTTTTTGAATGGTTTGGAAAGCCGCTCCCACCTCTTTGGACGAGTAGTGCGTGCCGCCAAATCGCTCAAAACTGATGATCTCACCGGCGCTTGCCCAGCCAACAGACAAAATGGTTCGGATTACTTGAATCAAATGGACGTTTTCCGTATATTTTTCCACATCGTCCCGATACGAAATGAGGAGTGATTCATAAATATCTTTCAATGATAAAATATCTTGATTTTCTGCATATTGTGCGATAACTGCCGGCATTCCGCCCACTAACGTAAATGTGTGAAAGTATTTAATAATACGCTCGTGAACAATCGATTCTACTTGCAGGTTTTGGATCATTTCAATATCAAAACGCCTGTTCATGCCATCCAAAAATTCGAGAAACGAACAAGGTCTTAATGCCATATATTGCACCCTGCCAACGGGGAATGATATTTTTCGCATATCAATTACACTCTCCAAAAGTGAGCCTGCTACAACTACATGAATATGGTTTGCCTCTTCGTAAAAGTAGCGCAATATGGCAATAGCACGTTTAGAGAATTGAATTTCGTCAATAAAAAGGAGGGTAGTTCCTCCATTTTTTTGTTTTTCTTTGTAAAAATAAATGGCAGTAATTAGTTCATGAACATCATGATACGTTTCAAATAATTGCCGGTCGGCGGGCTTTTCCAAATTCAAATCGAGAAAAACGTCGTACTGTTTGGCAAATGTCTTGACTAAAGTTGTTTTTCCCACCTGACGTGCGCCTCGGATGACGAGCGGTTTTCTATCCTTGCTCTCTTTCCAAGCCGAGAGAGATGTTATTGCGCTTCTATGTATCATATTATCAATTTGTAATGTATAATTAGTTGCATACAAAGATAATCTGTTTTTGGAAATTTTGCTCAAAATGACGGTAAAAAATACACAAAATTAGCATAAAATGACGGTAAAAATTGTCTAAATATTGCATAAAATAACGGTAAGCGATGGCGTATTACCTCTTCCTCGCAAAAAAGCGGGTCAACATTTCGGAGCAGGGCGCTTCCAACACCCCTGATGTGATCTCCGTTTTGGGGTGGAGGAGGTGGGTTCCTATCCTCATAAACCCCTGTTTGGGATCGGATGCCCCATACACCAAAATGCCCAACTGCGCCCACCGGAGCGCTGCGGCGCACATAACGCACGGCTCCAGCGTTACGTACAGGGTGCCATCGGGGAGGTACTTTCCGCCAAGGGCGTGCGTTGCGGAGGTGATTGCCTGCATCTCTGCGTGGGCGGTGGGGTCTTGCAGTGTTTCGGTGAGGTTGTGCGCCCGTGCGATGATGCGGTTTTGGCACACCACGATGGCGCCAATGGGGACCTCGCCTTTGTCCTGCGCTTTGTGCGCCTCTTTTAGCGCCTCCTGCATAAAGGCGATATGTGTGTGATTTAAAGCGGAATCAAGTGTTATCATGCCAAGTGAAAATGGAGAGAACGTGATAGCACAAAGATACGAATTTCCATAGAAACTGTTTACATCTATGAATCTCATTTTCTCAAAATAAAACATTCCCAACCTGACAGGGATTTTTCGGTAACTGCAATAATGGCAGTTCCCGCCTTATGGCACTCCTTTTGTGTGTCCAATAACCGTTAAAACGAAACTAAATCATTTATTAACGAACCAATAAAAAACAATCATTATGAACATTAAACCTTTAGCAGACAGGGTTTTAATTGAACCTGCAGAAGCCGAAACCAAAACAGCGAGCGGTCTCTATATTCCCGATACCGCCAAAGAAAAACCGCAGAGAGGCACCGTGGTTGCCGTTGGAAGCGGAAAGAAAGATGAACCCATGGAGTTGAAGAAGGGAGATGTAGTGCTTTACGGAAAGTATGCCGGCACCGAAATCAACGTAGAAGGTAAAGATTACCTGATGATGCGCCAATCGGATGTGTTGGCGGTCTTATAATTGAAAACACATTCTAATCATTTAAAACAGAAATAATATGGCAAAAGAACTTAAATTTAATATTGAAGCGCGGGACAAAATGAAAGAGGGCGTGGACACCCTTGCCAATGCCGTGCGAATTACCTTAGGACCCAAAGGTCGTAATGTGGTAATAGACAAGAAATATGGCGCTCCCCAAGTCTCTAAGGATGGAGTAACGGTGGCAAAAGAGATCGAATTGGAAGATCGCTTTGCCAACCTTGGCGCCCAAATGGTCAAAGAGGTTGCCTCTAAGACCGGTGATCAAGCCGGTGATGGTACCACCACTGCTACGGTGCTGGCACAGTCAATCATCAATGTGGGCTTGAAGAACGTAACGGCAGGCGCCAACCCCATGGATCTAAAACGCGGGATTGACAAGGCGGTTGCCGTGGTGGTGGAGAGCCTTAAAAAACAGAGCAAATCGGTGGGAGACGACATCACCAAGATTGAGCAGGTTGCCTCTGTTTCGGCAAACAACGATGCAAATATCGGCAAACTGATTGCTGAGGCAATGAGCAAAGTGAAGAAGGAGGGCGTCATTACCGTTGAGGAGGCAAAGGGCACGGAGACCGAAGTGAAAGTGGTTGAAGGAATGCAGTTTGACCGCGGTTATATCTCAGCCTACTTTATCACCAATCCCGATAAGATGGAGGTTGCTTTAGAGAACCCCCTCATCCTGATTACAGACAAGAAGGTCTCCACCATGAAAGACCTGATGCCCGTTTTGGAGCCTGTTGCCCAAAGTGGTCGTGCGCTCTTGATTATTGCGGAAGACGTGGATGGAGAGGCGTTGGCAACCTTAGTGGTGAACCGTTTGCGCGGCACCTTAAAGATTGCCGCCGTAAAAGCGCCCGGTTTTGGCGATCGTCGTAAAGAGATGTTGGAAGATATTGCCATTCTTACCGGCGGTATGGTCATTACCGAAGAGAAAGGTTTGAAGTTGGAAGACGCCACCATGGAGATGCTTGGAAAAGCAGAGAAGGTCTCCATCGATAAAGAGAATACCACCGTTGTAAACGGTTCGGGTAAAAAGGAGCAAATCGCACAGCGCGTAGCGCAGATTCGCAAGCAAATAGAGATGACCACCAGCGATTATGACCGCGAAAAGTTACAGGAACGTTTGGCAAAATTAGCCGGAGGCGTAGCCGTACTGAGCATTGGCGCGGCAAGTGAAGTGGAGATGAAGGAGAAGAAAGACCGTGTGGACGACGCTTTGAGCGCCACCCGTGCCGCCGTAGAAGAGGGAATTATCCCCGGCGGTGGCGTTGCCTATATCCGCGCCATTGCCGAACTTGAAGGTTTGAAGGGCGAAAACGAAGATGAAACCACCGGTGTTGCCATCGTGGCACGCGCCATTGAGGAGCCTCTGCGCCGCATTGTGGAGAACGCAGGCATCGAAGGCAGCGTGGTGGTACAACGGGTAAAAGAGGGCAAAGGCGACTTTGGCTTCAACGCCCGCACCGACACCTACGAGAACCTCTATGCCGCCGGCGTAATCGACCCCACCAAAGTGGCTCGGATTGCGTTGGAAAATGCCGCATCGGTAGCCGGAATGTTCCTCACTACCGAATGTGTGTTGGTAGAGAAAAAAGAGGAGAATCCCCCGATGGCTGCCCCCGGCGGAATGGGAGGCATGGGCGGAATGATGTAAAAGCCGAATGGCTTAGAAACCAAAGCGTCGGAGACCAAAATCTTCGGCGCTTCTGTTTTTTTAATGACAAAAACAGTTTCTCATTTTTTATCTCTTTGTTTTTCAGGTCTTGTTGAAAGTTTCGCCTAAAACGCTTTCAGATGTCCGTCGTTTATGACTATGGTGTCGCCTGCCTGTTTGATGATGGCTATTCCGTGGTTTTTGCAGACTTGTTCCAATTCGGGATAGAACGCCATGGTTGCCAGACCAAGATAAATCGTGTGGTTTTCATATTTCGGAAAGTTGGCTCTGAATGTATTTACTTTTTCCAGAACTTTTGGAACATCATTTTCGTGAGCCTTGTATTTAACCTCTACAATTCCTACCGATTTGCCGTTCAACATGACAATATCAAATTCGTCATCTGTTTCCGTGCCTTTCAGATTGTTCTTAATATCATCAAATTTCTCGCCAAAGAAATTTCGCTCTCCTTTTTCAAACGAATTGAAAAAATACTCTTCTGCAACCCGACCTTGATTATAAGCCATACCACCCAACTGTTTGTTGGTTTCCTTGATTTGCTTGTCGGTTTCAGCTTGTCTGTCGGCTAACTCTCGAAGCATAGCCCAAACGATTTCCGGCGTTGCCGGTTGATGTTCTGCTTTTTGTTCCATCTCCACTATCTTTTAAAAATTCAGACTGCAAATGTACATGAAATTTCGGAATTACACACAGACGGATAAATTTTGTCAGAAAAAATATAGAAGAAAGATAACACAATTTCTCAAATGTGCAATGAAGAGTTGAAAGTTGAAATTTTTCCACACCTTCCCTTTGCTATGAGGTGCGGATGTTGCTTTTTGGGAGAAAATGCTATCTTTGCAAAAAAAGAGAAAATGGGAAAATATCTGGATCCAAAAATTGACGTACTTTTCAAGAAGATATTTGGAGAGAATAAGGAATTGTTAATCAGTTTTTTAAATTCGTTATTGCCGTTACGGGAGGAGCAGGAAGTGGTCTCCATAGAGTACCTGTCTCCTGAGCAGGTACCCGATACGATGCTTGGGAAAAACTCGGTAGTTGATGTAAAGTGCACGGACAATGCCGGAAGGGCGTTTATAGTAGAGATGCAGTCGGAGTGGAGTAATGTGTTCCGTAAGCGGTTGTTGATAAACGGCTCCAAAGCGGTAATCAGGCAGTTGGATAAAGAGAGACAGGCAGACAGGGCAAAGATGTTTCAGGAGTTGAATCCCGTGTATGTTTTGGCGGTAGTCAATGGTACGTTTTCAAAAGGGAGAGAGTGG
>Ga0082212_10002438_pt1 | contig 27090 bp, 24 predicted proteins | sample TergutNt197P3_FD_71548 | JGI IMG/M metagenome (GOLD analysis project Ga0082212, IMG submission 71548) | Neocapritermes taracua P3 segment gut microbial communities from Petit-Saut dam, French Guiana - Nt197 P3 | ecosystem: Host-associated > Arthropoda: Insects > Digestive system > Gut ...
GGGTTGGGGAGCGGCAGACTCCAAAAGCCCGCGTATTTTTTTCGCCTTTCGGGGGCTGCGTCGGGCGGTGAGTCGCTTGGAGTCTGCCGCTCCCCAACCCCTGACGCGTCCCTCATTGAACCGTATGCATGTGCCCCATGAATACCCCCGAATTGCCGGTTTTTGGAGCAATGAAACAGGGGACCGTTCTACTGATATTACATGAAGAGATAACAAACAACAAACCTGAATAATGACTTTATCGAGCTCAAGGCAGAGGGGGCGGAGGTTGGGCGGGGCGTCAGGCGCGTCTGCAAGCCTTTGCGGGAGGGGTGGCAGCATCGGAGCAGATAAGGGATCTGTTCCTCCGTCACCAGCCCCAAATAGGCCTTCACGGATTGAACCACCCGTCCGTTCACGCGGTTGTTTTCAGAAATTAAGAATGGTCATTCTGAGTGATCACTTTTTTCCAAAGGGTCGGAGGCACCCTATCGGATTCTGTTGTCATGTGATTGTCTTTATTGGGGTTATCATACCCTAACCAGACCACGCCGGTGTGATCCGGGGTATACCCGGCAAACCATGTATCCGGTCCTCCGGAGTACTCGTTCGAATCGGTGAAGCCGGTTTGACCACAGATGAAGCGGCCGGGAATATCGGCATCCCTGCCGGTTCCGTCTGTCACAACGCCGCGAAGCATAACGCTTATGGCCTCAGCGGTGGACTCTTTCAAGACTCGGCGTGATTCCCGGCGAGGCTCCATAACAAGGTTACCCTGACGATCTCTGATTTGACTGACGCATTGGGACTGGATGAATAAACCCTGGTTGGCGAAAACAGAATAGGCCTGTGCAATCTCAAGAGGTGTGGCGGTGAAAGAGCCCAAAGCGTTAGACAAATATGCGCTGTGAGTGCCTTCAAGCCCAAGAGCAAAGCTGTCTTTGGCAAAATTAAAGCAGATTTCGTGTCCGACCTGGTTATAAACAGCTATGGCGGTTATATTGACAGAATCCCTGATGGCTTCGCGCATGGTGATAGGGCCACGATACTTCCCATCGCGGTTCCGAGGCCTATAATTGCCCGGAAAAGTAGTGGGATCATCATTAAGAATCGAATGAGGGGAATAGCCGCCCAATTCCAAAGCCGGCGCGTAGGACATAAGAACATGAGCCAGAGAACCGGGCTGACGGCCTTCTGTCGCCCGGTTGAAGCAAAGCATCTGACCTGGAGGATATTCCCGCCCGCCGACCATGACAACCACATTCCCTGTTCCGTTTTCGAGCACGACCAAAGCGCCTTGGACAGAAATGTCATTGGGGCTCTTAGGAAAATTCGCCGGATCTTTCATGGCTTCTTCCGCCGTTTGCTGCATTATGGGATCGACCGTGGTATAAATATGAAGGCCGCCTTTGTAGATCTGATCGGGGGTCAGATTGTACATTTCCGGATCCAACAGGCAGTTAACAACATAGTCAACGAAGAAGGGGTATTTTTTCGGTGAACCCGGGCCCCGCAACACAGATTCAAATTCATCGGCGGCCCGTTCCTTGATGCTTTCAATATAGGTTAGGGGCTCTTCTTTATAACGTTCGTACTCTTCTGTGGTTATGAGCTTTTCGTCGCGCATGATGCTCAGGATATGAACCTGGCGGCTTTTCGCCCGTTCGGTATCAAAATAGGGATCGTTCCTGCCCGGCGCCGCCGGTAGGCCACAGAGCAAAGCGATGTCAGGGATGGTCAGCTGATCAAGCTCTTTACCACAGAAAACCCAAGCGGCGGAACGCGCGCCGTAGGCGCCGTGTCCAAAAAAGATACGATTCAGATAAAGGGTGAGGATTTCATTTTTGCTGTATTTTTTTTCGATCTGTCGGGCTATATGGATTTCTTGAATTTTGCGTTTAAGGCCGGAAAGCCCACTGGGAATTGGACGGTCTTCCCATAACAGGAAAGCGTCCTTAGCCAGTTGGATGGTGATGGTGCTGGTGCTTACCGGTTGGTTGTCGCTGGAAGCTCTGCTGACGGTGCCTTTAGCGAGACGCGCGAAGTCGGCTCCCTTGTGTTTATAGAAACGCTTGTCATCCACAACCACAATAGTTTGCAGGAACAATTCCGGCACATCTTCATATTGAAAAAGCAAACGGTTTTCCTCGGAACTGAGATGGGCAATGGGATTACCATCTTTGTCGTAGACAGTGGAGGCAAAACTTGTCGTGTCGAGCATGGCGGGGTCCCAGGACGGCAGTTTCGCAACGGCTGCGCCAACGAAGCCGCCGATGCCTAAGCAGGCTAGAAGCAGCAGTGCTCCTGCGACAATGAGGGTTCTTTTCAGAGTTGCAGGCATTTTGGACAGGCCCTTGGTGATGGCGTTGAGTATGCTTTTTAGTGAGTTTTTCATATCTGTGCCTCCTTTGATTAGGGATTAGGGATTCCGGGGTTACTGAGTACTAGCCAACAGTGTGCACAGCCGCCTTGTAACTTTCGATGAATACCCAGGGTCCTGCCAGGCAGCAGCTTTGGAATCTGGCTCGAATGCTGTCGTTGGTGCCTACGCCGCAGACAAGGGTGTAGATGCCGTTTTCGCAGGTCAGGGAATCGACCCGGGATAGGCATTCCACGTAGTCTTCGCCGATATTTTTCCTGTGGAACGCGTCTTCCGGCAGTTCAAATGGGGTCCAGGTGTCACCGCCGTTTTCGGTGTAAAACAGTTCCGGGACTAGATCGTAATAGATTCTATGAGGGTTCATTAATGACAAAACCCCGTTGTCGCTGTCCGTGAAGCGCATTCCTGTCAGTGTGCTGCTTGTTCCGCTAAGAGGGAGGGTTTTTCTGATCCAGGTTTCTCCTCCGTCTTGAGTGAAATAGGCGTATTTCATTTCGCCTGTTCCCATAGTCCAGGAACTGCCCAAAGCAACATAACCGTTCCGGTCATCGGTGAAACCGACGATTCTGTTGGTTATGAACAGCCCGGGGATGCTTTGTTCAGGGTTGTGGCTCAGGTCAAAGGAGATCGTTCGCCATGTTGTTCCGTCGTCTAAGGAAAGTCGCAGTTGGGGAATCTCTCCGTAGATAACGGCGACAACGCCTCCCGGGGTTTCGGAGATGGCATAACTGTCTTCCGGGATAAAATAATCGCTTCTGTAAAAAATCATGGTTTCACGGACGTCTTCTTCAGGCAGGTCCACATTAATCCATGTTCTGCCGTAGTCGCGGGTGAGCTGGATGAGATTTCTATCAACCCGGTAATCGCTTTTCATGGTAAATCTGACCAGCGGAAGCAAGGTGGCCGGATTGGACGGGGTTAGCTTGTAAGTGATCCGGTTCGTGCCGCTGTACAGACTGTTGCCGTCATAGAGATCAAAATATAGAGCGGGGGCAGTGTTGCTTTTGCCGCCTAGGCTCTTTTGATAGTCATCCGGAGTCAGAACCGGGATAACGGCGTCTTGACTGCCGTCAATGATGGGCTGACTCTCCAGAAGAGTTCGGTCATAACCGAAATACAGAATATATCTGTCATATTTGAGCAACGCGATTTGCCGCGCCAGGGGAATGCGCCCTATCTGTCCGAAAATATGGGAGATATCATAGTTTTCATTGTAGACATACGGGGTGGCTACAGCATCCATGACAGACTGAGCGGCATCCTGAGAGGAAAATGCCATTTGTTTGTCGGCATATTTATATTGGAACCGATATTTTCCCTGGAACGCGCCGGATTTGTTGTAACAGTACAGCACCAGGTCGAAGTCTTCGATAACACCTTTCCGGGAAACCTGGGCGGAAAAATAAACGATATTGAGTTTTTCCGGCAACCGCACCGAGTCTCTGAGGATTTTCTCAAGGGCCAGAACGCCTTCTTTTTCTAAGCTTTTGTGTTGCTGTGGTGAGACCAAGCGTACTTCGTTGACAAGGGGAAGGCTGGTGATTCCGGTGTTGAAGGCTATCCGAGGCAGTGCCAGGCAAGCCGCCAGCAGGAGCACAGAGCACACCGCCAGAAAGCTCCATTTGCGCCGCCAGATAGAAAAGGTTAACTGCCAGAGAGGTTTCGCTTTGGCGTTTTCCGGTTTGACGTCTTCTGCTTGTAGGATAAGGTCGTCGTCAATGTCTTCTATAGCCTGATAGAGCCGGTATCCTGTGTCGTTTGTCAGATTTTTCACAGGGCAACCCCCTCTCGTTCTAAATAGTCTTTCAGTTTCTTCCGGCATCGGAAGAGTATGGATTTAACCTTGCTTTCACTTATAAGCAGCCTGGCCGATATAGCGTGAATGGAATCGCTGTACCAATACCTTCTGACAAAAACAATTTGGATTTCCTTGGACTGTGACCGTAAAAAAGCATTGATTTGCGCCGTCAGTAAACGCGTCTCCCAAAGAGTTTCTGTGGAGTGTCCGAAGGAAACACACTCCGCCAGTTCTTCGAAAATCAGGGGTTGTTCCCGGGATCCTCTTTTCAATGCGGTCTTTTGGGCGTATTTGTTTAAAGAGTGATTTCGGGCGATTTTGGCCAGATAAGCGCGAAATGATGAGGGTTTTTGCGGTGGGATGGAATTCCAGAGGCTCATGTATGTATCGTTGATACATTCCTCGGCGTCCTCATGGTTACGCAGAATGTTTTGGGCAATGCTTCGGCAATAGGCGCCGTATTTGTGCGCCGTTTCAGTAATAGCCGCTTCAGAGCGTTCCCAGAAAAGATTGACGATGAATTGATCATCCACGCAGGTTACCCCTCAGGTTTTATCGAGATTAGGATTCGCTTCACAATTGGGTCTTCATTGATATAGACAGAAATAAGAAGCAACCGTTGCGCTGGCCAGTAACAGTGCCACGTCAGGGGTTGGGGAGCGGCAGACTCCAAAAGCCCGTGTATTTTTTTCGCCTTCCGGGGGCTGCGTCAGGCGGTGAGGCGCTTGGATTCTGCCGCTCCCCAACCCCTGACGCGTCCCTCATTGAACCGTATGCGTGTGCCCTATGAATACCCCCGAATTGCCGGTTTTTGGAGCAATGAAACAGGGGACCGTTCTACTGATATTGCACTTTTAAAATATGCACCCTCCCCACAATAATAGTTGGCCAAACTCTTGTCAATTGTGCTATTATTATTCTTGATTGTTTTTGATCACGAAAACTCTATAGGGAGGAACCATAATGTCGACGAATAATCAAGAATTGTTGAACTGGACAAAGGAATTAACCGCCCTCTGCAAGCCGGACAAGGTGCATTGGTGCGACGGTTCACAGCAAGAGTATGACGGGCTCATTCAAGAAATGGTTGACGCGGGCATGGCTATCCCGTTGAATCAGGACAAACGCCCCGGCTGCTACCTTTTCCGGAGCCACCCTTCTGATGTCGCCCGGGTTGAGAACAGAACTTTTATCGCGTCAAAAAAACAGGAGGACGCCGGCCCGACGAATAACTGGATCGATCCGGAGGAATTGAAAGCTACCATGACCGCTCTTTATGACGGCTGTATGAACGGGAGAACAATGTATGTGATCCCCTTCTCCATGGGTCCCATCGGATCGCCAATTTCCAAAATCGGTGTCGAAATCACAGACAGCCCTTACGTCGTCATCAATATGAGAATCATGACCAGAATCGGGACGGCCGTTCTTGATGTTCTCGGCGACGGAGCGTTTGTCAAATGCCTGCACTCGGTGGGCAAACCCCTGGCGCCGGGGGAAAAAGACGTGTCCTGGCCTTGCGCACCCTCCATTGATCAGAAATACATCAGCCATTTCCCCGAAGAAAGAACCATCTGGTCCTACGGTTCCGGTTATGGCGGCAACGCTTTGTTAGGCAAAAAATGTTTCGCCCTGCGAATTGCCGCTGTGCAAGCCCGGGATGAAGGTTGGCTGGCGGAGCACATGCTCATTCTCAAACTCACGGATCCCAGCGGTCAGGCTCATTATGTTTGCGGCGCTTTTCCCAGCGCTTGCGGCAAAACCAACCTGGCCATGCTGGAGCCCACCGTTCCCGGCTGGAAAGTGGAAACCGTCGGCGATGACATCTCGTGGATGAAATACGGCGCGGACGGCAGACTGTACGCTATCAACCCGGAGGCAGGATTCTTTGGCGTGGCGCCGGGTACGTCCATGAATTCCAACCCCAACGCCATGAGAACAATTCAGCAGAACACGATCTTTACCAACGTGGGCCTTACCGACGACGGGGATGTCTGGTGGGAAGGAATCGGCGCCGACGCGCCGGCCCACCTGATCGACTGGGAAGGCAACGATTGGACTCCCGATTGCGGTAGAAACGCCGCCCATCCTAACGCCCGATTCACGGCGCCGGCGTCCCAGTGCCCGGTCATCGCTTCCGAATGGGAAGATCCGGCCGGAGTGCCCATCTCCGCCATCCTGGTGGGCGGACGCCGCCAAAGCGTTGTGCCTCTTGTTAACGAAAGTCTTGACTGGAACCACGGGATTTTCCTCGGTTCTATTATGGGGTCTGAGATCACCACCGCCGCTATCACAGACAACGTGGGCCAGGTCCGGCGCGACCCCTTTGCCATGCTGCCTTTCATGGGATATCACGGCGGCGATTACTTGCAGCACTGGCTCAATATCGGCAAGAAGGGCGACACGGCGAAACTGCCTAAAATTTATTATGTTAACTGGTTTCGCAAGAACGCGGAGGGTAAGTTTATGTGGCCCGGTTTCGGGGACAACAGCCGGGTGCTGAAATGGATCGTCGAACGGATTGCCGGAACCGCGGGGGCTGTGACCACACCGATCGGAAACCTGCCCGCTCCCGGCGGCATCGACCTGAACGGGCTGGCTGTGAGCACCGCCGACTTGGCAGAATTGCTCAAGGTTGACAAAGACGGGTGGCTGGCGGAAATCGCCTCTATAAAAGAAAACTACGCCGGTTACGGAGACAAGCTGCCTCAAGAGCTCTCCAATGAACTAACGAAGTTGGAAAACGCGCTGAAGGGCTGATAGAAGAGCTGTTAATCTGAAAACTGCTGATAGAAAGGGATAACCATGGAGAGCAAGAACTACGCGACACTGTCGAAAACCGCAAAGGAAACCAAACTGTCGGATCTAAAGGAGTCTTACAACGCCTATGTCAACAAGAAATTAAAACTCGATATGTCCAGGGGCAAACCCGGCGAGGATCAGCTGGCCCTTTCCGGCGACATGTTGACCATTTTGCACGGGGATGACTATACGAGCCCCGGTGGCATCGATTGCCGCAATTACGGCGGACTGGAAGGCATTCCGGAAATGAAGGGTATGTTTGCTGATATCCTGGACATCTCTCCGGAAGAGGTCATCGTCGGCGGCAACTCCAGTTTGGCTATGATGTTTGACAACGTGGCCGTCAACATGAGCCACGGTGTGCGAGACGGCGAACCCTGGATGTTGCAAGGAAAAGTTAAGTTTCTCTGCCCAGCTCCGGGATATGACCGGCACTTTACCATCTGCGAATACTTTCATATTAAGATGATCCCTGTCCCCATGACCCCCGATGGGCCGGACATGGACACAGTGGAGGAACTGCTGGCTTCGGATCCCATGATCAAAGGGATGTGGTGCGTGCCTGTTTTTTCTAACCCGGAAGGGATTATCTATTCCGATGAAACCGTGAGGCGACTGGCCGCTTTGAAACCTGCCGCCGCCGATTTCAGGCTGTATTGGGACAACGCCTACTGCATCCATCATTTCAACGGTCCTCGACCTGTCATCCCCAACATTCTACGGGAATGCGAAAAAGCCGGAAACCCCCATATGCCTCTTATCTTCACGTCCTTTTCCAAAATCAGCATGGCGGGCGCGGGGGTCGCGGCTATGGCCAGTTCCCTTTCCAACTGCGAATACATCCGGCAACGTTTCTTTGTCCAAACCATCGGACCCGATAAGCTTAGCCAACTGCGCCATGTACGATTCTTCAAGAATTATGACGGCGTTATGGAACATATGAGCAAAATGGCGGCAATCCTCCGTCCCAAATTCGCGGCGGTGCGGGATAAACTAACGGAGGAACTGGAAGGTCTGGGCATCGCCGTATGGAACAACCCCGACGGTGGCTATTTTGTCAGCTTCAACACCATCGACGGCTGTGCCAAACGGACGGTGGCTTTGTGCAAAGAAGCCGGCGTTGTGATGACCGGCGCGGGGGCAACTTTCCCCAATGGAAAAGATCCTCGCGACCGCAATATTAGGATTGCGCCCACCTATCCTTCCGTGACGGAACTGCAGACCGCTATGGAGGTTTTCTGTCTGGCGGTTAAGATCGCGGCGCTGGAGAAGCTATCCGCGCAATAGGATGAGGGCTGCAGGCCTGGCGTTAATTCTTTACCGCAAAATTGTACTCAGTATTAGGGTAGCCCCGGCGCAGCTTTCCCAGTGTTTCAATTCCGCCCACGCCGTCTGTTCCTGTGACCGTGTGTTCAATGATTTCTTTCAGCGAAACAATGCTGTCCATGGGCGTTTGGGAGATACTTTCTACGATAAAAACAGGGTCGAGAGCATGTATCAGCATCCGTTTTGGTGACGAAGCGAAATTCGCTCCCGCTTCAATAATCGCTTCGAAGTGTGACTGACATCCTCCAGCGAAAATCACCAGTTGATCCTTATGAGGCTGAATTTGACGCGCTGTTTTAACAGCTTCCACAAAATGACGGGAACTGCGGTAGGAATCCATATCTTCGCGGTTCCCCTTTTTTTTCTTGTAAGAATCGTGGCCTGTCAAGACCAAAATGTCGGCGTTATGTTTGCCCAGAGCCTCCTCCAGAACCGAGGCGTGCCGATGTTCTGGGAAACAGAGTCCGGAAGCCTTCAAGCCGAGTCGCCGGTAAGCCGAAAGACATTGATCCAAATACTCCTCGTCGCCGTCCAGATGAAGCACATGGGGAGGAATTTCAAAATACTCTTCCTTCTTTTGGAAGTTTCTCGCGAATACAATTTTGTGCAGCTTCTGATAAGTATCCTGGGAATCGGACAGATGATAATGAGAGATCTGCTGTTTGGTTTTGACGGCGAGATCCTCAAGACCTGCATCCGCGAACAAGCGATATAACACCCCTGATAAAAGAGCGATTTTTTCACCTCGTGAAACAGTAACGTCTATGACTTTTAGGAAGATATCCTCGTTATAGGAGCGACGAGCGACTATATCCCCTTTATTCACCATGCATGTCACCCCGCAACAGTATAATGTTGGAAGAAGTTATCTTCGGTATCGTTTCGGTTTCGCTATATCGTTATAGTGTATGTGAAAAATGTTGAGATGCAACATGCCTGTGTCATGGAATGTTGTCTGTATCTATTCTGGCTTCTGAGGGCTGACTTCTGACTTCTGGCGGCTGCACGCCGCCACATGCTGCGCCACTTGCTGGAATTCAGCGATACTCAGGGCTTCAGGGCGCTTGGTTGGATCAATACCGGCCCGCCGGAGCCCAAGAAGAACATCGTTTTTATCCATAGAAAGTCCTGCCGCCAGGGTGTTGGCGAGCATTTTGCGGCGGCTGGAAAAAGCAGCCTTAACAACACGGAAAAAGGCGCCTTCGTCTGCTGCCGTCAGATCCGGATGAGGCCGTATATGTAAAGAGAGCACGGTCGACATAACCTTGGGAGCGGGAATAAAGGCCTCCGGCGGCACATCAAACAGGGTTACTGCTCTTGCTGATGCCTGTACCGCGATGGAGAGCACGCCGTAATCTTTGCTGCCGGGATTGGCGCAGATGCGGGCTGCCACTTCCTTTTGAACCATAATGGTCATGGCTTCCAGGTGGTTATTTTGGCCAAGAAAATGCATGATTAACGGATTGGTAATGTAATAGGGCAGATTGCCCACAACCCAGCCCCGGCGTTCCGGCCACAACTGGGCCAAGCTGGTCTTGAGGGCGTCGCCGGTCAGCAACGTAACCGGGCGGCCACGAAATTCATTGTCCAGGAGTCGGGCTTTGTCCCGATCCAGTTCGATGGCCCAGAATTCCTGGTTGCGGTCGAGAAAATGTTGTGTCATAACGCCCAACCCGGCCCCGATTTCCAGAAGCGGGACTTTAGCGGGAACTTGATCAACAATGGCCGCGATGACATCATCATCAATCAAAAAATTCTGGCCAAATTCTTTACGGATACGTGGCGACTGTTTGAGAAGACGTTTTGTATAGGCTCTGGCTGTTTCCGTCATGGTCATGGTTTCCTTTCATGTATACCGAAAAGTCCTGAACTGACTGCAAACCTAACCGGAGATGAGAACAAGGAGTTCTTCACGGGAAACGCGCAAAGCATTGAGTCTATGTACAAATTGCTTGGCGTTGGCGTCGCCCATATGGAGCCGCTTGCCCAACTCTCTGCGCCGGATCGCCGCTTGGGGATGTCCGTTCAGCCCAAGATCTGTAAGATCCCGCAGACTCCAAAGTGGATCGGATTTCTGATGTTCGGGGTATTGAAGGTCCGGCCCAACCCGCGCAAAAGCCTCCCGGATGGTTTCGGGAGACGCATACTCAACGCCGACACGGGTGCGGGCCTCGTTGAGCGCGGTTGCTTTGGAGACATAGACATGGCGGACGCCGGGAACCTCTTGTGCGATCTTATCGCGAATCATTTGTCCGGGCCGGTCGGGATCCGTGCAGACCAACACGCCTCTCTCCTGCGCTGCCCGCCGCAGAAAGAGAATTTGTTCCATCGTCAAACCAAACCCATGAGTCCAGAAAACATCCACGTCTTCGCCCAGGGCACGACGAAGGGCATGAGCATCATTTTTGCCTTCAACCACAATCAGTTCCTCAATCATTGGTGCTGTCCCCTCCCTGATAAATTTTATTATACAACAAATGGGAGTGATGTTGAAATTTGACGACCCAATTCATAGGGTGCATATTTTAAAAGGTGCAGGAAGCGACAAAAAAATAAATAGAAATATCTACTGCGGGGTTCTCCAGCAACCTAATGGTGAATGGAGATGGATATTATGTGGGCTCGTAACAGTCCCAAGGTAGGGTTTGGTGAGCGGGAGACTCCAAAAGCCCGCGAAGGACCACAAATCATCGAGGCACGAGGAGCGGGTTGGGGACCGGGATAATCCAATTTGCCTTTAGCCAGACAATACAGAATAGAGGCCCGCCGCAATTCAGCGGGCTTTTGGATTATCCCGGGCACCAACCCGCTCCTTGGGACTCCTGCAAAAGTACGCGTCCCTGTTCGGGGCATCTGTTTTAACAAGAGCCATGAAACTTTTGCGCAGGGAGAAGCGCAGAAAACACCTCTTCATGCACCTTGTTATAATGGTGCCGAACCCCGTCAAAATTCATATTTGGAATGTAGAACGCCTCCAGCTCGTCATGAACATTTTTCGCTTCCCCAAGGCAGATGACTGACTGCGCGATGAGATCCCCGAGGAGCCGCTGGCAATGGCTCAAATCTTCTTTATATGATTCCAGCTTTGCCAAGTCCACGGTTTGATCCAAGTCCAGACAATGCCAATGGTCGTCACGGTACAAATCGTTGCTCGTAATAGCCAGACTAAGCTCCGGAAATGTCAGCAGGCCTATCTTATCCGGCAACAGAGGCATGTGAAAAGCTTCGTATGCCAGACCGTACAGATCCGCCCGGTCCATCAGATGCTTGAATATATAACTGCGGCCGCTGCCCAGCCGACCCGCCAGATAGCAGATTTTGCCGCAGCCCTCCACCAGGGTGGCCGTGTGATCGACGAACCCTTGGGGAGTGTAAGCGCCGGCGAAGAAATGACTTGATTTTCTTTTGTAGCGGTTTGGCAGCACATCGGGCGGAAACAGCTTTTTCTCCAGAAAATACGCGGCGTCCCGCAACCCGTCCCCTTCGACCAAGCTTCCGTGGATCTCCGCGATATCCTCCGCTACGGCCGCGGCCGCCCGCAGATAGCAGTACGCGCGTTTGAACCAACCGCTGTTTCTTTCGGCGCAGTCTTGAACCGCGGCGCTTTGGCGTTTGAGAGGCTCCATGTTCAGACAATCCGCCAGGTTGACAATTTTTTCTACCGCTCCCGGGAATCTCGGGTCAACTTGGTGGGGAGGGGTGCCGTCCAGAAGCACCAGACCTAAGGCGGCTGCCGCCACCCCGTCCAGGGATTGGCTATCCGACGAACAAAAAAACATATCGACATCATGGCCGGCGTCCAGCAACTCTGTCGCCAGCTTTTTCATGAAAGATGATTTGCCGGTGCCGGGACCTCCTTTTAGGATGAAAACCCTGCGGGTTCCCAACGCGACCAGATTGTGATAGAACGAGTAAAAACCGGCGCCGGTGTTGCCGCCGGCAAACATATGGCGGACTTTTTTCATGTGATGTGGCTCCTTCCTTTATGAAAGTGCTTCCGCAAAGAATGTATGTAACAGGCTCTCTTTTCATGTAGACATTTGCTCCGGCAAGGGTACACAAACACGAAAATTAAACAACAATTGACCTTAGCCCCCTGACCCTTGTATAATCTAAAAGAGAACACCACAATTCATTAGGAAAGGGTTTTCTTCTTATGGATTTGCGACATGTGTTTGATTGCATGATATCCGTCTCCGAATTGGGACGGGGACAGGCTTCCAAGGTTATTCAAGCCATTGAGGAAACAGGTAACCCGTATATTGTTATTAAAAACAACAAGCCCCACGCTGTCATTCTCTCTATTCAGGAGTACATGGATTTGTTGCGTTCCCGTGATCTGCTCACGGCTATGGAATCCTACACTCCCTTGCCGCGGGAAGATTTGACCGCGCCGATAGCGATCTCATCTCTGACCCATAATCTTACCCATGAGGAGCTGGGGCTGTTTCTGGATGATGAAGAAGGCGATTGAACAAAAGCATGAATTGCGAGGAAAAAATTAATCATGAAGGTTTTAATGACCGGTAACGAAGCCATCGCGCGCGGAGCCTGGGAGGCTGGTGTTGTTGTTTGCACCGCTTATCCGGGGACGCCAAGCACGGAAATTATCGAAAACGCCGCCACCTACAAAGAAATGGACTCCGAATGGTCCCCCAACGAAAAAGTGGCTTTGGAAGTCGGACTCGGTGCCGCGGTAGCGGGCGGTCGAACCCTTGTCGCTATGAAACATGTGGGGGTCAACGTGGCCGCGGATCCTCTGTTCACACTGTCCTATACAGGCGTTAACGCCGGGCTGGTGCTCATCTCCGCCGACGACCCGGGCATGCACAGTTCCCAGGATGAACAGGATAACCGACACTATGGCCGTGCAGCAAAAATTCCTGTCCTGGAGCCGTCGGACAGTCAGGAATGCCTCGATTATGTCAAGCTGGCTTTGACGCTCAGCGAAGAGTATGATACGCCGGTGATGCTGCGCATGACCACGCGGGTTTCCCACTCTCAGTCGCTGGTATCCCCCGGCAATCGTCAGGAGATTTCCCTGCGGGACTACAGCAAAAACCCGTCCAAATACATCATGCTGCCCGGTCACGCCCGTCTGCGCCACCCCATTGTGGAGGAAAGGCTGAAGAAGCTGGCGGCCTATGCCGAAACATCGCCATTGAACCGTACCGAAGAGCCGGAAAGAAGCGAGGATCAAGAAAGACTGGAAGGGACCAGGCGTGTCGGTGTTATCACCAATGGTATCACCTATCAATACGCGCGCGAAGTTCTGGATGAGAATGTTTCCTTGCTCAAACTGGGTATGACCTATCCGCTGCCGCGTCAACTTATCAGTGATTTCATTCAATCTGTGGATGAATGTTATATCATCGAAGAACTCGATTCATTTATAGAAGATCAAATCCGCGCCTGGGGGTTCTCTGTTTACGGTAAAGAGCTATTTCCGACGGTAGGCGAACTGTTGCCGGAAACCATCGCCTCTTGTGTCCCCTCTCTGCTCAAACCCTCTTTGCGAAGGGATTTCACTGCCGCGTCCAGGGGACCCGATTCAGAATCAGCAAACACCGAGGACCGGGCACCGGTTCAGCATGTTGGCCGCCCGCCTGTGCTCTGTCCCGGCTGCCCCCACCGCGCGGTTTTCTATGTGCTTAACCGGCTTAAACTGACGGTGTCCGGAGATATCGGCTGCTATACCCTTGGCGCTCTCCCCCCTCTGAACGCCATGGATACCACCATCTGTATGGGGGCGAGCATCGGTGTGGCTCTGGGTATGGAAAAAGCCCGGGGACGGGATTTTGCCCGCAACCTTGTGGCCGTCATCGGCGACTCCACGTTTGTCCATTCCGGAATCACCGCTCTTATAGACGTTGTTTACAACAAGGGAACCACCACTACCCTTATCTTGGATAACAGCACCACAGGTATGACGGGACATCAAGAGAATCCAGCCACAGGAGTTACCGTTAGAGGCGAGGTTACAACCCGGATTGACCTGCCCATGCTGGTTCGGGCTGTCGGGGTCAATCGTGTCGTCGAAGTTGACCCCTTTGATCTCGATCGTTTTACGGATGTCCTCAAAAGGGAAATGGCTGCCGAAGAGCCTTCTGTTATCATCGTCAAACGCCCCTGTGTACTGGTTCGGCCTGCTCCCGCCCGCTCCCAAGTTTCCGCTCAGCCGCCTGTATCTGTGAACTCTGCGCTCTGCACCGGCTGCGCGCAATGTCTGCGCCTTGGCTGCCCATGTCTTGTCAAAGATGAGCCGGAACCGGGTGCCAAGATTCGCAAAGTCAGTGTGGATGCGTCTCAATGTATTGGCTGCGGTCTCTGTGTGTCTCTGTGCCGTCCCCAAGCTATAGTAAGAAAGGAAGGCTGACGGTCATGGACACTATACAAAACGATCCGCTAAGCATTCTGATTGTAGGCGTCGGTGGGCAAGGGACGATCCTGGCCAGCCGGATACTTGCCGGTGTGGTGCTGCGCAAGGGCTATGATGTCAAGGTATCGGAAATTCACGGCATGGCTCAACGAGGTGGCAGCGTTGTGACCCAGGTTCGATTCGGCAGCAAGGTTGCTTCGCCGATCATTGCCCAAGGACAGGCTGATATCATTCTTGGGTTTGAGAAGCTGGAAACCCTGCGTTGGCTTCCTTATGCCAGAAGAAACGCTACGGTTCTTTACAATACCCAGAGCATCAATCCTATGCCTGTTGTTACCGGTGCCGCCGTCTACCCCCCTGACGCCGAAGACCGGATTCAATCCGAGTTTCCTCAGGCTGTCCCTATTGACGCCTTGAGTTTGGCTCAAAAATGCGGCGCGGCCAAAGCTGTTAATGTTGTACTGCTGGGACTTCTCTCTCGGTTTTTGTCCATCGAAGAAGACGTTTGGCTGGATATTTTGCGGGAAACTGTACCGGAACGCCTGCTGGATGTTAACAACGCGGCCTTTCAGGCCGGACGTAATGGGCTGTTGGTCTGATCCCGCCTTTATTGGGTAGAGTTAGTACAGAGGAGGAAAAGCAATGAGAAGATTTGAGTGTTCCGTCTGCGGCTACATCTATGACGAAGCCGTCGGTCTTCCCGAGAAAGGCCTTGCGCCCGGCACAAAGTGGGAAGACTTGCCTGAAGACTTCGTCTGCCCGTTGTGTTCGGCGCCGAAAACTGTTTTTAAGCCCCTTGGAGAAACAGCGGCACCTCAACCGGCTATTAAAAGGAACAACCCTGTTGTTAACGGTGACCGCGCTCATGGTGACATCAGAGATTTGTCCGCCGGTGAAATCGCGGCGATATGTTCCAGCCTGGCGAAAGGCTGTGAGAAACAGCGGCTCATTGAGGAGATGGAGGCGTATAGCGCACTTGCCGACTACTTTAAAACGAAAGGGATGGCGCAAGGCGTGACCCTGGCCGATACTGCGGTCATGCTGAACGAAGATATAGCCAAAGGTTTTGCCGCCGCCAAAGCTGCGGCTCAGGCCGATGGGGACAGAGGGGCGCTGCGCTCGCTGATTTGGAGCGAGAAGGTTAGCATAATGCTCCAATCTTTGCTTGACCGTTTTGCGAATGAAGGCGACGATATGCTCAGCAACACCAAAATATTTGTTTGTGATATTTGTGGTTTTATCATGTTAGGTGGCGCGGCGCCGGAGATATGTCCTGTCTGCAAGGTTCCCCAATATAAAATCGTTGAGATAGAGAGGAGATGACTCATTTTGCCCGCGTATAGAAATGTTCGACTTTGTGGGAAAGATTGCATGTGTCTTTATGTCTGCCCGACGGGGGCGACAAACACGGAAAACAGCATAATTGATACGGCCAAATGTATACCAGGTTGCATGGCTTGTGTGAACGCCTGTCCCTCCGGTGCCATCTCAATGATTCCTGATGAATATCCGCCTCAGCAGCCAAAATCCCCAGAGGTTGTAACCGAGCAACGCGCATTAGGGCGGAGCAAAGTTCAGCAGGAAGAGATCGCGGCAGCGGTCGCCGCGACAACGGACAGTGCCGTGACAAGGCAGTTCGCCGAAGCGTTAGCAAAATCCAACCTCCGTATGGCTGAAGATATTTTACGGGAATCAGGTTATTTGCTGCCGCAAAGCGCTGAAGCAAGAGAGTTGCTTACCGCCATGCTCGAAAACACGGCACCGGATTTTCCTACAGACGCAGTGGAGCGGCTGCTGAACCAGTTGCACAAAACACCCGACCAAAATTAGTACCCCGTCAAGCCAAAAACGCTTATTTGGACTTGGCGGAGTACTAGAGGAGGTTACAGATCGGACCCCAGCCGGAGGGGCAGGAGGGGCGGTGGGGCACAGGGCGGAGCCTTTTCGGGAGTGGCGGTAGCGGGTCTTAGGCCTTGGAGCGGAAAAAAGCGCAGGCTGCCTTATTTGCGCTTTTCGCGTAAAGGCCTTAGACCCCGCGCCGCCACGAAGAACGGCTCCGCCCTGTGCCCCACCGCCCCTCCTGCCCCTCCGGCTGGGGTCCGATCTGTAACTAGAGGAGAGGAACAAAACAATGACCTGTCTGAAGGGAACTATGACAGAAAAGAAACCTCTCCTGTTACAAGACAATAAGCCGCACCCAGAACTTTCGTTCCGGCATTTTTGACCGTTTCGTTGTTTTGGATGCGCGCGACGGCGTATAAGGTATTGTCAACAACAGCCCCATCAAGACCGCTGATATCTTTTAGACTGAGGCGAATAACATCAAGCACAGACTGCAGGTAATCTGGGAATTCGTGGTTATTTTCGCAGTCAAGCTGTTTGTTGTCGCCCTTAGGGTTAAGGTTATCCTTGATACGACCGTAGCCGCCATGCCCGCTTTCTTGTTGGTGCTGCTCATAAGCCGCCGCAACAGCGCCACAATGATTATGACCTACGACAACCACCAAAGGTGCCCGAAGATATTTGACAGCATATTCAATTGCTCCCAAAGCCGTATCGTCTGCGATATTACCAGCGTTGCGAACGACAAAAATATCTCCAAGGGTTTGATCAAAAAAGATCTCCGGCGACACACGGGAGTCAGAACAAGTAACGACTACGGCGATAGGCTGTTGCCCGTCCGCAAGAATTAGCCGACCCTGCTCAGAGGTATCCCGATGCAAAGTCTGGTTGCAGACAAACCTTCGGTTTCCCTCTTTAAGGACGCAAAGGGCCCTTTTCCAATCACGCGCCAACAGACCGGGATTATAGGGCATATTAAGATTCTCCTTTATGCTCGTGCTGCTTACTTCAAGGCAAATGAATTAATCATAATTTGAAAATCATCTTCAGCAGCAGCCCATTGATCCGCAGAAGCCCTGCACTTGATATTATAAACACAGGTACCGTAGTACAGAAATATTTCTTTCTGCTTATAATAGGCGTTATCAATAGTGTGCGTAAAAGTAAATTCTATCGCCGGAAAACCGTTCACAGTGGAATTGGTCACAGCGCCAAAAACACCGCCGGGATACTGCCTTTTTATCATTTCAAAAGCAACGTCTAAATAGTGTTTCGCTTGGCTGGGGTTATTGCGTTGAATGGTATATAAAAAAAGCTCGGCGGTGTTTGTGGCGGCAGTCAGGCTTTCATAACCAATATATTCAGCACTATTTATTATTTCCCAGCTTGTGGCCGGCACTATAGCAAATTCCTTTCGTTGCAAGTAGTCGTCCACCAATTCCCTGTCAACTTTGTAGAGTGTTAACGTGTATCCTTTTGAATCGTGATCGATTTGCACAATGATCAGTTTGGTTTCGTCTACGGATTCTTTGGCGTACAGAGATTCTGAACCCGTTAAACCATCAAAGGCAATGCCGCTGATGTCAAGATAACTGTAGTCTTCTGTCAAGGCCTTGCCGTATAAGGATATCTCCTCGCTAGGGGTTTCTGTCACATTGTATTTGATAATTTGCTTGGAAGCGCCGCCCAGAGCGTTTTCGCTGAAACTGCCGATATCGCGCTGACCAATAATGAGTTTCACAGACGGAACCTTGTCCTCTCCCATGAAATAATAGTCCTGAGCCGCTACGTTTTCCACACGCTTAGGAATCGCGGCGCTGATTATCAGGGCGATCACGGCCAGAACCCCTAAGGAAACGACGAGAATTAAAGCCATGTTTTTCTTGATCGCGGCTACATAGGATGAAGGCTGTGCTTCAATGGCGGAAGAATCTGTTTCAGGTTGGTAATCGTAATGGCGTGGCTTCGCAACGAAGGGCTTTGGCTCCAAGACTGTTTGTTGTTGTTGCGGCGGTAGCGTTGGCTGGGATACGAACCAAGCAGGCTCATCCTGTTGCGGTAGAGAAGATGGTTCGTATGGCTGATGGGAAAATGTCGGTATGGGTTGAGCCAGGGGTGGTGGCTCCGGCTGAAATTGAGGTTGTGGTTCCTGTTCCCCTTGAGTTAGAGGTTGAGGCTCCTGTTCTGCTTGAGTTAGGGGTTGTGGTTCTTGCGCTGACTCTGGTGGCTGGCTCATATAAGTCGGCATGGACATGGGCTGTTGTTCCGGCTGCTGTTCTGATTGTCGCACAAGCTGCTCCATCTCCAACTGCTGCTCTGCCGGACGCATAAAAGTTGGCATGGACACGGGCTGCTGCGGCGGGTCTGGTTCCGGCTGCTGCGCAAACATGTGCATAGGTTGTTTTTGTTGATTTTGCTCTTCCCGGCTGTCCAGAACGTTTTCGCCGCATCTGTAGCAGTTCATCGCTCTATCTTCGAGCCAGGTGCCACATTTTTGACAGTTTTTTGCCATAATGCCACCTCCGATTATTTTATATTTTCTCTTCGAACGAACATAGGATAACAGAGTTGTCTGCAAGGTATGCTTTTTTCGACATTATACCATAAACCGTCTTTGATGTAACGGATTTACGCGGAAAAAGACAAGAAGAGGCCACCGAAGAGGCCACCGAGGCCAAGAGAGGCCAAAAGAGGGTTACAGATCAGACCGATCAGGCCCCAGCCAGAGGGGCAGGAGGGGGCGGTGGGGCACAGGGCGGAGCCGTTTCGGGAGTGGTGGCAGCGGGTCTTAGGCCTTGGAGCGGAAAAAAGCGCAGGCTGCCTTATTTGCGCTTTTCGCGTAAAGGCCTTAGACCCGCACTGCCACGAAGAACGGCTCCGCCCTGTGCCCTACCGCCCCCTCCTGCCCCTCTGGCTGGGGCCTGATCGGTCTGATCTGTAACCTCAATTCAGTTACCGGCGTTTGCATAAAAACTTCTCATTTCATTCACACTAAGACCAGTGTGCATCAATACTTATTGTCGTTCGGCTTTTGAGAGGAAGACGTTGTTATGCCTAATCTTTTTCACTATATAAAAGATTTGTCAAAGGAATTTTTTGTCAACAGAATCATCGCCAAGAGGCACAGGCCGTGTTCTTATTACAATCTGCCACCTTATTATTCCGCGTCCGATAGCGGTGTCCATAGTGTGGATGGTAACGGAACCGCTTCGTCCCCTGCTTCTCCTACGCCTGCTCCTAATCTTGATGACGCCATGACAATAAAAATCATCGAATCCCTCGGCAGTGCCGGCGATATGGTCACACGCACGCTGATGGCGGGTTCGCACCAGATCAATATGGTCTATTTGGATGGGCTGATTGACACGGCTTTTGTCAGCGAATGTATCATACGCCCTCTTGCTGATAATACTTGGGTCAGCAAAGCTGTCTCTTCCCAAGATCTGGTTGATCGTTTGGATTGGGGCGGCGTCTATGCCGCTTCACAAAGCCGACAAACGGACATCGAAGAAATTGTTACGCAGATTCTAACCGGTTCTGTGGCTCTGATTTTTAACGATTTGAATATGGCGCTGACCTTTGACTGCAAGGGCTTCGAAAGAAGATCTGTAAGTGAACCTACGGAAGAACACACACTGAAAGGCCCCAAGGATTGTTTCGTGGAAACCATGCGCGTTAACACGGCCACCGTGCGCCGTAAGATTTGTTCCCAGGATCTCGCTATTGAAAATTATGTGCTTGGTCAGGATACCAACACGGCGGCGGTTCTGGTGTATTTGCGCGGTCGGGTCAAGACGGATCTTTTAGACGCCGTCAAAAAAAGCCTTGATGAAGCTAAGATCGAAGATATGTTGTCCCTATCCTCTATAGAAAGCCTGTTGGTGGGCGGGCGGCTCTCCCCTTTTCCTCAGATCCTTTACACGGAGAAGCCTGACCGTTTCAGCGCCGGTATTCTGGACGGCCGGGTCGGCATTATTGTTGACGGTATTCCCTTTGCCATGATTCTGCCTTATTCTTTTTTCGATTTCTTCCGTATGTCGGCTGATTACAATTATAAGTACTTGCCGTCCACGATTTATCGGATTATGCGGTTTGTTCTCTTCTTTATCACAATTTTTCTGCCGGGTGTTTTTGTGGCGCTGTCCAATTTTCATCCGGAGATGCTGCCTTCCGATCTGGCAATGAGCCTAGCGATGTCACGTCAGGGGGTACCTTTTCCGGCAATTTTTGAGATTACCTTGGTGTTGCTGGCTTTTCATGGCTTGATTCAGGCGGGGTTGGGGTCATGGACCTCCATCGGCGGGACGGTGTCCATTGTCGGCGCTTTGGTGCTGGGGGACGCGGCCATTAACGCGCGTTTCATTTCTCCAAGTATTCTTGTGATTGTGGCTATAACCGGTATTTGTATGCTGGCTTTGCAGAATTTTGAATTGCTTTTTGCCTCGTTCATTTGGCAATTCATCATCTTGTTGATGAGCAGTTTTTACGGCCTACTTGGCGCCCTTTTTGCCGGGCTGCTCCTGCTTTATTCTCTGAGCCGGATGGAAACTTTCGGGATTCCTTATCTGCAGCCTTTTGAAACATATATGAGAACCGATGTCGGTTGGTTTCCCCCCAGTGTTGATGATCTGGCGCGCAAGTTCCGCTCGCGCCCTTTCAACACGCTCCGGCTTAAACCGAAGGCGCGGAAAGGCCGTTGAGGGATAACGGATCATTAGCATAGCAGTCTGTTGGGGAGCGGATGTTTTTTACGGAAGGCGGCATGAGGACTATGGGTTTTTTGCGAAGATGTTTCTTGGTTTTGTGTCTAATTCCTTGTTTAACCGGCGTCTGTATGGGTTGCAACACGTACAGGTTTTTCCCGGAGAGTTTTGATGTTCAGAGGCTGATGTTTACTCGTGTACTTGCCATTGACAGCGTTGATAACGGCGAAAAAATCCGCCTAACGCTGGCTTCTCGTTCGATCAGCGGCGCAGCCAACGATCCGGATAAGAAGGTTCAAGCTGTGTCGTCAGAGGGACGCACTTTTTTTGAGGCTGTGCGCAATTTCAGCAACCGTGTGGATAGGGAGATTTTTTTGGGTCATCTTGATTACATTATTCTGGGACATGAAACCACTCAAATGGATCTGACAGATTTTTTAGACGCGCTGCTGCGCGATCCGACGATTCGCAAGTCGTCTTCTTTGATTGCCTGTACAAATATGACCGCTGAAGAGTTTATCTTAAAAGGCGGTTCGGGAGATACTTTTCCATCGGAACGTCTTGATAACTTGTTTCTGGGAGAACGGTTGCTTTCCCAAAGCAGTTATGCGGAATCCATCGATTCTCAGCATTTTTTTACGCGGAACAGCCGTATTAAGACGATTGATTTCTTACGGGAACTCAACGGTTTGACCAGAACCGCTCTGCTGCCATGTCTCAGTATTTTGCTGACTGAGGATACAAATCAAGGGGAGAAGAAAGCGGTTAAGCCGGAACAATCTCATCAATCAGAGGATGAGGCTGAGCTGGAGCAAGTTGAAGACGAAGATATCGCAGCAGCAGAAACGGAAGCCGAAGGCGCTGCGGGAGGCGATCCGGGTGGTAAAGGCGGCGGATCCCAAAATGAACAAGAGCAGGCGCAGCCGGGCAATCAATTGTTCGCTTTAGACGGTTACGCCGTCTACAAAGACAGTTTGGTTGGTTATCTATCCGGGACGCAAGGACGGGCTGCCAATATCCTGTTAGGAAAGGTTTTTGCCGGCAAGTTGCTCGTCCAGGCTGCGGACGGCAGCGACGTCTCTCTGGAAATTCTTAGTTGCAGCCGGGATTTCGAGTTGGAATGGGACGCTGATGGCCAGACAATGGTTCATATTACCATCAACATGAAAACCGCTATAACCGAAAACCAGGGAAACACTGACTTGTATTCCGATGATTCCCTGAACAATCTGACAGTTCAACAAAACAAAATTATTGAAGATGAAATCAAGGGGTTGCTGCGTTTTACAAAAGAGAACTGTTGTGATCTTGTTGGGTTTGGCAAACTGTTCGCGAAGAAATATCCGAACCGTTTCAGAGCCTCTCTGGGCGATATTTGGGCGGATGAAGGATACGGACGACTTAAGTTCACGATCGAGGTCAATTCGCTGATTGAACATAGCAGGAATCTTAGGCAGCCCTTGTTTTCATCTTTGTTTGAAGAACCTGTTTTGGGTTATGCGGGAGGTTAAGGAAATGAAATGGGGTATCCTTATTGGGCTGTGGCTGGCGCTGTTGGTTTATTTTGTCTGGGAGTGTTTTCAATTTTTGCCTAGAGGCGAAAAAAAAGAATTGTGGGTTTTTGGCGGATGGTTGTTTTTGGTGGGTATTCTTATCAGCGTTAATATTCATAGTTCGGCAGCGGACCCGCGTTTTGCTGAATTGTTTCTCCGGTTATTTTATTAGTTTGATGTATGGTTGGAGGAAGGGTTTGAAGATTACGAACTGTCGAGCAGGGAGTGTTTAAATGTCAAATAAGAGTTCTGAGCTTTCTTCCCACGCCCTGAGCGCGCGCGAGGCTGTGGCGGTTGTGATGATTCTGACGTTTGCCCTCGATATCCGCGTGCTGCCTCTTTTCGCGACACAGCCGGCCGGGCACGCGGGGTGGCTGGCTGTTTTGTTACAATTCGGCTACATGCTATTTTTTTTCCACATATTTTATAAATTCCTTATAAGCTTTTCCGGACAGAACTTTGCCCAGATTGCCAAAACGATTTGGGGCAGAACCTTAGGCTTCTTTGTTGTTTTTTCGTACATCCTTTGGCTCTTGCTGATTCTTTCTTTCAACATCAATATGTTCGGCGCTAGGTTGTCCCATTCTCAGTACCCGGGGCAAAATAAGGCCATGCTGATTGCTATTTTCGTTGTTTTTGCCGTAATTGTTGTCCGATCCGGCATTGTGCCCATCGCGCGCATGACAAGGCTTTGCTTCTTTATGCTTGTCACCATTTTTATTATACTTATTGTGTTGTGGTTGCCGTCTTTCCGTTGGGAGAATTTTATGCCTGTGACGTATCTGGATCTGCCCAACGCCGGTTTGAGCAGTTTGAAGGTTCTTTACACGGGGGCTTTCTCCGTGCTTATTTTGGTGTTGAGTGATAAAATTGCCAGTCTGAAAAATATCCGGCGCATCGGTTTCAAAAGCATTACATTGCTGTCAGGACTAAAAGTGTGTGTTGTTCTTGCCGCTATCGGCATTCTGGGTCCCCAGCTTATTTCACGGATTCCTTTTACTTTGAACACAATGATCAACAGCATCGCTTTCAGCAGCTCGTTGGAACGTATTGACAGTTTTCTGGGCGTCCTGTTTACTGTGGCCGAGTTTATGTTTATCGCCATTGTGTCTTTCTGTTTTTTGCATCTGATCCGCTCTCTTTTTGGCTTGGACAGAATGGCGCCGTATTTGATCTTGCTGGCGTTATCCCTTTTCTTCGGCGGCAATTATATTGGCAATACTTTCTTTGCCTTGCATGAACTTGAGGAAGCTTTTATTTATCCGCTCTCTCTTGTCATGGGGTTTGTCATTCCTTTGTTGTTATATGTTACAGGAAAAATACGACGTGTTGTTCAATAAAAATCAAAAAGAGAATTGACGGTTCTTGTTGGTCATGTTATATTGTGATCAACAGGTGAGGAGATGAACAGTATGAAAAAATTCTACGCAGTAATTGTCATCATTACCATTTTGTTTATTTTGGTGAGTGTGTTGTCTTTTTCATCCATAAATCAGCTCCAAGGCAATGCCAGTGTCGTCAATTATTGTGGTATTGTCCGGGGAGGCACCCAAAAGCTGATCAAAGAAGAATTGATGGGACGGCAAGATGACGCTTTAATTGAAAAGCTGAATGTTATTATTATCAATCTGGACACCGGCGAAGGGCCCCACAATCTTGTCCTTTTGCCGGATGATGATTATCAGGACAAGCTGAAAAAGATTAAGGTTCAATGGGCTCAACTCAAAGAGGATATAGCCGCAGTCAGACAGGATCCGTCAGATGAAAACAGAAACAGGCTGTTTGCCGATAGCCAGGACTATTTTGACCTTGCCAACGATTTGACTTTTGCGGCGGACACATACTCGGAAGGCCAGGTAAAGAGTATCAATTTTCTGTTTTTGATCATTAATGGGGTTTTTGTGTTTTTGTTCCTGGTAGGCGTCGTCTATGTTCTGCGGGGAGTTATCGTCAGCCGGAACGCCAGTAATCCGGATAGGATCTCCTATATTGATCCTATGACCAATATTGACAACCGGGCCAGCTGCGACCGTTTGATCAGCAAAATCAATATGTCGCCTTCGGTGGAAGATATTGCGGTGATTATGCTTAATATGAACGGCATAACAATTGTCAACAACAAGCTTGGTCAAAAAGTCGGCGATAAAATCATTACGGATTTTGCGCAAATTCTCAAGGACACCTGCAAAGACTTTGGTTTTGTCGGGCGTTATGGCGGGGATGAGTTCATTTCAATTGTCGCCAAAGCCAGTCCACAAATGATTAAGACGTTTATCAAGGAACTGGATCGAGAGGTCTGGTCCTACAACGGCAGGCAAAGAGAGAATTTGAGAAAAATCAGTTTTGCCGTGGGATATGTTGTTGGGAATCTAATGGAGATTACCATTGACGACATGATTTATGAAGCGTATCGAAATATGACTGAGGATAAGGATCGGAGTAAGAAGGGACCGCTTTAATAGCTGAAAAACCCTCACAGATAATTCTATGCTGACACAAATATGCAAATCAAGTTACACAGTTGAATCCTATATGGTTGATTTTCGCAACAAGCTTAAGCTGAGTATGCTGCTTGGGCTTGAACAAGAGACGGCTTTCAAGCACGCGGCGGATATTTTTGTTCACTATAGCAATCCGGCAGCCGACAACGGATTTTGGGTCATAGCCCAGTCTTGGACGTCAGTTGAGCGTCTGCCGGAGTTTAAGGAACAAATCGAAGTGGAAACATGGATTCGTTCCGTTTCCCGGGTCATCAGCAGACGGAATTTTCGCGTGTCTGACGCCGCGGGAAATGTTGTCGCGCAAACTTCGATGGATTGGGCTGTTCTGGAGTCTGCGAAACGCTTTCCGCGGCGGTTGGACTTGTGGGGTCTTGATGAATACATACTTCGCGACGAGCAGGCCAGCCTGATCGAAGACCGGCGTATGCGCAAAGTCCCCGAGTTGATGCCGATCTATTTGAAAACCGTGCGGTATTCGGATATAGATATCAACAATCATGCTAACAACACCCGTTATGTTGATTGGATGTTGGATAGTTTTGATCTCGACTTTTTATCACATAAAGAAATTTCCCATGTCCATCTTTCTTTTAAGAAAGAATGTACAATGGGAGATCAAATCAATATTTTCCGCGGTGCTCATGGGAACGACGATTATTATTTGGAAGGACGATTTGCTGATTCAGATGCCGTCGCGTTTCAGGCAGAGATGGCTTTTGTCTAACACCATGGTTGCTGGATAAGCCTATAGCCACCACATTGTTATATAGCAAGTTTTTCGCTGTTGTCAACCAGCCACTTTTTCCATCGCTTATAATCAGGCATATGTTTTGCCACCAAAGCCCAGTATTCGCGGGAATGATCAGCGAACTTGAGATGCGCCAGCTCGTGGATAACCACATAAGCAATCACTTGGTTGGGAGCCATAATGATGCGCCAATTGAGGTTGATACTCCCATTGTTGGAGCAGCTGCCCCAACGGGTGCGCTGGTTTTTGATTTTGATCGGCTTGTAGGGAATCTCCATAAGCTTTGAATAGTACTGAGTGAGTTCATTCAGAATCTTTAGTGCGCTGTCTTGAAAAAACTTGTCGAGATAAGATCTGATCGCTATTTTTTTTTCGGTTTCTGTGAATTCGGACGGCAGATAAACAAACAGGTGCCCGCCCTTAAGCAAAACATGGTTGGTGTGATTGTTTCCTTCAACAATTTGTAACGCGTATTGACGCCCGCGATAGGAAAACTTTTCACCGTTAATGTATTGGTAGGGGCTGTTATCGTGCTCTCTTTTTTTGTTGATTTTATTAAGGATATCCTCACTGTTCTCAAGAATGAACTCTTTGGCTTGTTCCTCCGAAGAAGTCGACGGCACAGTTGCGACCACCCTACTGTCCTTGATTACGTAAGAGAGCAGTCTCGCGCGCTTGTTGGAGACCAACTGGAGTTCAATGGGTTGTCCCTCTAATTCAATGAATTCCATAAGCAATGCTTCCTTTCCCCTGTTCCACACAGATCATGTTTATTAGGTTTCATTTTACACGAAAATTCGCTGGTGGAAAAGAGGAAATTCTGTGGAAATCGCGAGAATGTTCTCGGGTTGTTACAGATCGGACCCCAGCCGGAGGGGCAGGAGGGGGCGGCGGGGCACCGGGCGGGGCGTGAGGCGCGTCCGCCAAGCCGTGCTCCGTGTCGGCGCATCTCTATGGCATCTACGCAGAGAGCGCAAAAGTGTGTCCTGAAGTGAGTTTCGCACCGAAAGGAGGGAAAGCGCGGAAGTCACATGCTTTGTAAGAGATGAGGGCAGGCCCTTCGGAATCGACATTCAGGT
>Ga0082212_10002439_pt1 | contig 27072 bp, 16 predicted proteins | sample TergutNt197P3_FD_71548 | JGI IMG/M metagenome (GOLD analysis project Ga0082212, IMG submission 71548) | Neocapritermes taracua P3 segment gut microbial communities from Petit-Saut dam, French Guiana - Nt197 P3 | ecosystem: Host-associated > Arthropoda: Insects > Digestive system > Gut ...
TGCCGCCAGGCGGCGCGGGAAAACCTTGAAAGGCAACAAGCATTCCTGCGGTTTTCCCGCACCACCTGACGACAAAAATCCTCGGCGGATTAATAGAAAATGTTTTCGTTCTCGGGTATAACAGAGAGGAGGATAGCATGCCAAAATTGTGAATTGTGAATTATGAATTATTAGGAGGGATTCTTGTGAAAAAGAGAAAAAGCACTTGGCTTTTAGTTGGCATTCTGGTGATGGCAGTTGCCCTTTGCCTGCTAATGGCCCTCAATGCCGCCGCAGCCCCGGCGCCTTTGCCCGAAGTGGGTAATAAGTGGTTGCAAGACAATATGGAAAAATTTCCTGGTATGTTCGACTATGAAAGTTATCAGACGAAACCCGTTTTTAGCAATGATAATGATAAAGTAATTTGTGAAGAAGTATGGATCGAAGTTCCCTGCGATGTGGACGGCGACGGTAAAAGGGATTTGATCCGGGCTCAGATCAGAAGGCCGATCGAAACTAAAGAGGGGTTAAAAACCCCGGTAATCGCCCAGCTTACCCCTTACTCCGGTCAGAATGCAACATTGTCAGCGCCCTTCGGCAATAAAATAGACATGGATTTTCCCGGCGCCAGTAACCCGGATACCAGGCATTTGGATTACCTGAAGGATATCCGTTATGACGGGCCCAGGTATAAGGATCTTTTGGCCAGGAACTTTGGTGATTTGAGTGAATGGGGCATCCCGGCTGCCCGGACGCCTGTGAGTACTCAGGCGGATGCCGCTCCTACAGCCAATTGGAACCCCACAGCCTGGCACGCTTATTTCATTCCCCTTGGTTACTCTTGCGCCAGTGTTACGATTATCGGCAGCCAGTTTGGCGAAGGTTTTTTGACCTATGGCGATTATGCCGAAAACCTCAGCGCCGCCGCTTTGGTGGACTGGCTTAATGGCCGGCTGCCCGGCTATACCAGCCCCACCAGCTTGATCAAGGTAGAACCCCCTTCCTGGGCTACCGGTGATGTAGCTATGTCCGGAACCTCCTATGGCGGTACCTTGCCCTTTGCCGCGGCTGTCACCGGGGTAAAAGGCTTGAAGACTATTATCCCCTTTGCTCCTCCTACCAGCAGCTACGAGTATTACAGGGCCAACGGCGCCGTTTATGCTCCGGGCGGCTGGCAGGGCGAAGATGTCTCCGAGATCATAGCCTATTGTTTTGGCAGAGGCTGGGTAGCCTCATCACCTACCTTGCCGACTCCGGCTATTTGGAATCGCTTCTGGGAATATTTGGAGGAGAATTATCAGGCTCAGGACAGCATCAGCGGCGATTACAGCAAATGGTGGGATGGCAGGAATCAGGTTTCTTTCATGGAAGACATCAAAGAGCTGAATCCTGACCTGGGCATCATCTCTTTCCACGGCTATAACGATGATAATGTCAAATTCAAAAACAGCGCTATGATGTTCAAGATGGCGGAAAAACTGGGCATCACCGTCAAAGGTATTTTCCATCAGGGTATGCATACTAGTCCTCACAATCATAACGGTCTCAACTTCTATCCCCAAATCCATAAGTGGTTCGACCATTACCTCTATGGGGTAGAGAACGGGATGCCGGGTGATTTCCCCAATGTACGGGTACAAAGCAATCTGGATATCAGCTGGATGGAATCTGATACCTGGCCTTTGGGGCAATATAAGAATCTATATCCCATACCGGGTGGTATGAATGGCAGGGTAGGATCACTGAGAAACTCACCGCCGAATGTTGCGGTTATAATTGAGTCAAAGTTTAAAGATGATCTGGCTGTCAGATTGACGCGCCCCGCATTTAACTTGCCGACGCCTCCTGCTCATGTTCCCAACTATAGCGAAAACGCCGCCAAATACGGCGGGCATGTCAATCCGCAAATGGCATCTGCCCAGTATTACAGATGGAGGAATCTCCTGCTTGGCGGAGAGGATGTCACCACAGCCTGGACTACCCCCTGGACCGCTCCGGCGGGAATAAGCTATGACCTCACAAAACCGGTAGACGACCGTTTGTTATTCACGATGGATGTTAGCGAAGATATGCGGATCAGCGGAACCATCAAAATGACGGCCCAAATCAAAGCAGACAAAAATGTGGGCTTTGTTTCCGCTATGTTGGTGGATTACGGCAGCGAACGCCGTTACGGTTCGGGTACCACTAATACCGGAACAGTAGTCTTGCCCAACGGAGCCAATCTAAACTTGGTAAGCTGGAGCCAAAATGCAAACGCCACCCCCGCCAGGATCATCTCCCGCGGTTCTGTTGATATCCAGAATCCCAACTATGACAGAAAGATCTGGAGTGACTGCCCGGATACCAATTTTATTCCAAACTATTACTTTCAGACCACCGCCATTGAGCCGGGAAAATACTATTCATATACCTGGGAATTGGATGTGATGGATTATACGGTTCTGAAGGGACATAAGTTGGGGCTATTGATCTATGGTACCGACCCCGAATACACCACCCGTCCCTTCAACCCCACCGAGTTTACGATCAGGCTTGACGCCGGCGTTTCCTATCTGTCTCTGCCGATCGTACCTGCCGGGCCGGAGAAACCCGTGACCATCGAAGCAGCTGATGTTATGGCCAAGCCCGGTGATGAGGTTGATGTTACATATAAAATCAAAGATAACGCTTTCGGCTTCACTGCTATGGATCTGTTAGTGCCCTATGACAGCAGCATCTATGCACCTATTGCCATCAAGCCTGCCGCCGGCTTGGCCACGCCCTTCTTTGTTGCCAATCCGTCCTATCAAAGCGGCCTGATGCGGATCGCCTTTGCTGCCGGCGAAAATGCCGAAGGCGATGGCCTCCTTTTTACTGTCACCTATAAAGTAGCCGCTACCGCGCCCGGTACCGGAGATTTCCCCCTGGATCTTGAGGTGGTGAAAATGCAATATGCCACTTCCTCGGATATCATTTTCGATCTAAAAGTCATAGTTGATCCGGGTACTCTGGTTATCGGCATCCCGGGTGATGTCAACGGTGATGGTTTTGTCACCCCCGAAGATGCCATGCTTATTCTCCAAATGTTGGTCGGCCTGATAGAGTGGACCCCCAGGGCGCAGCTTTTGGGCGATATCAATGGAGACGGCCTAGTCGATACCACCGACGCCGCCTTGATCCTTCGGATGGTGGTAGGCGGCGCAGCCCGGACGACCTTGCTTTATCAGGGGCATGGCAGCCTGCGGATCACAACAGGGGAAGGAAAAGTTATCTACATCGACCCTTATGCAGGCACAGGATATGATCTGCCGGCCGATTTGATCTTGATAACGCATGCCCATAGCGACCATACCGCAGTTGGTCTGATTGAAACAAAAAACCCGGATTGCAAAACTATAACCTATGCGGAAGCGTTGGTAGCCGGGGAACATAAAACATTTGATCTGGGTTTTGTAACCGTTGAAGCGGTAGAAGCGGGAAATAATCCGAATCATAATATCAATGTCTGTGTGGGGTATATTCTTACCTTCAGTAACGGCAAAACAGTCTATGTCTCCGGCGATACTTCCAAAACCGCCCAGATGGCTACTTTTGCGGTACGGAATTTGGACTATGCCTTTTTCTGCTGTGATGGCAGGTTCAATATGGATATGGACGAAGCCATTGAATGCGCCGCGCTAGTAGGAGCCAAGCACAACATTCCATATCATATAGCCTCCGGACTAAACTTTGACCGGGAACGGGCTGAATTATTTATTGCCCCGAACCGGTTGATAATAGCAGACGGGGAAGAGATTAGTTTTTAGTTGCCAGTTAAAAGCAGTTGCCAGATTCCGGTTGCCTGTTGCCAGTTAAAGGCAGTTGCCAGCTCAAAGCGGTTGCCGCTTGCTGCTTTCCGGGTACATTGGCATCTATTGTAAAGCATATTAAAAGCGGACAGAAAACAGTCCGCTTTTAATAATGGCAGTTGCAAACGCACTAAGTAAACAAAAAGTCTGGCAACCGGCAACTAACGAAAGGCAACAGGCAACTACCGATAGGTGCTATTTTAATCAAATATATCCACATTAGTGCTGCTTAAATCGATCACACAAAAGGGATCGGGGGCGCTTATGATAGTGAGAAAATGCAATCTTTCCTCTTTTAGCTCGGATTCTGCTAAAGAGGTAGGAAGGATATAAACCGGCAGGGAGCCTGTTTCGTCCACTAGCAGGGCTTTTTGGTATTGGTCTGTATTTTTGGGGAAGTCCAAAAGAGTAGTTGTATCCAAAATATCATCATTGGGCTCAAGCCGGTCCAAATACCCTCTCACTATGTGCTGCCCGATATCCGATTCAAATGCGGCGTTAAGGTCGATCTCCGCCGTTTTGCTTAGTTTTTGCGGGTAATTATCTTCTTTGATGCGATAGGAAGCTGTGTCATCTAATTCAAAAGCGTATGAAGGAGGACTGTTCAGGACAATGCCGCTAAGTACATAGTCCCCAAACCCTCCGTGCCAGGTGAATCTGACAATGCAATGGGTATCATCCTGCCTGCCGCGCCATTCCAGTAATCCCCCTGTTTGGGTGTTATTCCTGTTTTCCTTATAATTGTTTGTATAAGAAAGACATTGTTTCCCCAGGGTTTCAATGGTCTCCTGTCTATCAAAAAGCAGCCCTAATAATTGCCATAAAAGCGGCCAGTCTTTCTCTTCAAAGCGCTTGTAATCCTCCTTGGTCTGCTCTAAATAATCAAAAAATAAGCTGGAGTTTTTATCATCGGGAGAAAAGAAATAATTCATGGCCAGCATAGCAGCAATATCACCGGTAGCATTAGTGATGGTATGAAAGACAAAAGTATCCTCCGGCTGAATATCTTCTTGAGATTCTCTTCTGGGTTCAATATTCCAGTTTAAGCCAACGTCATACATTCCCCAGTCAAGCACCAATTGATCCGGAGGAAATTTATAATTGTCCTTAAAAGTCAAATTACCGGATATATCCGGCCAATCCGGCTCAGGCGCCGGTTTCTCGCAAGCAGAGCAGAGTAGGAGCAGCGCTGATACCAAGAGTAATTTGAAAATCGATCTGTAATTATACTTTTTCATAGTATCTCCTTCTATGTTGCTTAAAATGGCGAATATTTACATAAAATATTATAACCCCCCAATCTAATCCCGTCAACAGTAATTTTTTGACATGCATAAACTATGGTGTAATTTTGCAGAGTTATTTTGCAAAATGACACCATGTTTTTGTTGACAAATCTTCTTTAGTCTGCTATCCTTGAAATCAAGGAGTGATGGCAGTGCAGAGATTGCTGATGGAGAAATTGATTGCCTGGAAAGAAAACCCGGATAAAAAACCACTCATATTGCAAGGTGTCCGTCAATGCGGCAAAACTTATCTGTTGCAAGAGTTTGCTTCCCGTTATTACGAGGATGTTTTTTACTGCAAATTTGATGAAGATAAAAGCCTGGCTGATTTTTTTGAACCCAACCTGACCCCGCAGCGGATCATTAAGGATATGTCCCTTTTTCGGGATAAGGACATCAAGCCGCAAAAGACTTTGCTGATCTTTGATGAGATCCAGTCCTGCGGCAAGGCCCTGACTTCCCTAAAATATTTTTGCGAGGATGCACCCGAATATCATATAATCGCGGCTGGCTCGCTTTTAGGGGTGGCAGTGCCCAAGGGAACATCATTTCCCGTCGGGAAGGTGGAGTTTTTAACTCTTTTCCCTCTGAATTTCTACGAATTTTTACTTGCCCAAAATGAAATGCTCGCCAATCATCTCAAAGACAGCCCGCCAAGAGATATTGTTTGGCAAACGTTCCGGTCGCAATTGGAGGAAAAGTACCGTGATTTTCAAGTTGTCGGCGGTATGCCGGAAGTGGTGCAAAGCTGGATAGACCATAAAAGCATTGAAAAGGTGGAGAAAATCCAAAACCAAATCATTACCAGCTATGAAAATGATTTTGCTAAATACGCTCCTATATCTTATTTCCCCAAGTTATCAGCAATTTGGAATGCCATACCCAGCCAGCTTGCCAAAGAAAACCGCAAGTTCATCTTCAGCCAAGTTAAGAAAAGCTGGCGTGCCAAAGACCTGGAGGATGCCCTGGAATGGTTGATCCGCTCGGGGCTGGTTTATAAAATCGAGGTCATTGAAAAGCCCTATATTCCTATTTCTGCCTATGCTGATCATACCTATTTCAAGCTTTATATGTGTGATGTAGGTTTACTGCGCCGGGTGGCAAATTTGCCTTCTTCTGTGCTTTTTGCCAAGACAGATAACTATAGGGAATTCAAAGGTGCAATGGCAGAGAACTTTGTCTGTTGTGAATTGAAGCGGCTTTATAAGGAAAACATTTATTATTGGACTGCGCAAGGCTCCGGAAAAGCGGAGGTCGATTTTATAATTCAGGATGATGCCTATATCATCCCGATAGAAGTAAAGGCAGGAACAGCCAGCCATGCCAGGTCACTTTTGCAATACTGCCAAAAATACAATCCCGAAAAATCAGTTTTGACTTCGCTTGATCATGATAAAGAAAGTATTTTGCCTTTATATGCCTTTTGGAATTTGAAAGAATGGCTGAAAAACAAATGAGCAGGTGGCAGGGTGGATGATTGAAAAAGGAATAAAAAGATACCTGAACCCGCTGGCGGTGGCAGTTGTCATCGCCTTTTTCACCGGGGGATGCTTTTCTCTTTGGAGCGCTTCTGTAGTTGCCATAGTAATGTGTGTTTTCATGTTTTTTTTACTGAAGCAAAAAGGTGGGCTGGTTCTGCCCTTTTCTTTGCCTGCATTTATTATCGTTGGAGTTGTTATCGCTTATGGCTTGGTAGTTTTTTTTGCTGCGGATAGGGCAATGGCTTTTTTAGGTTTTGTGAAAATGACGGCTGTTACCGCTTTTTTATTGCTTTGCTTCCAAACGATAAAGGAAGACGATAAAAAGACCGTCTGGAATTTGGTGCCGCTTTTAGGTGGGCTTTCGGTGGTGGTGTGTATTGGCGGTGTTTTTCTTACTTTCCTTACCGGCGAAAGTTACTTTTTCCAGGATGACCGTCTGGGCGGTTTTTTGGGTTATGCCAATACCTATGCCTTATGGTTGTTGTTGGGTTTGGTAGTGATCGCCTTTCAGGACAAGCTCCGGGGGCGGGATTATCTGCTTTTTGCTTTGAATGTATGCGGGATCTATTTAGCCATCAGCCGCAGCCTGACCGTTATCTCCCTGGTTGCTTTGGCGCTGCTGTTTATATTGCGCCCGGCAGCGCGGAAACTGATCTTGACTATGGCAATATCCGGTGTTGCCCTGGCTGTCTTAGTCTTAATGTTTCGCGGCATGCAAGGGGACTTCTCCCGCCTGTTGGAGGCCCCCGGTCAGGCCAGCGAGTGGCTCTCTCGACTTATCTATTACAAAGATGGCCTGCGCCAAATCGCCGTACGGCCTGCCGGCTGGGGCTATTTAGGCTATTGGTACAGCCAGCCGGCTTATCAAAGCGCTTTTTATGATACCCGATTTGTCCATAGCAGCATCCTCCAATATGCCCTTGATATCGGGGTCATTCCGGCCTTATCTTTGCTGGTATTAGGGGTTATGCTTATTTTCAACCGCAAAACTCCTTTAATGGAAAAAATCATTCTGAGTCTTATCTGCGGCCATTCTCTTATTGATATAGATTTGGAATTCCTACTGCTGATGTTTATTATCTGTCTTGTGATCAGACCGGTTGCCTTAAAAACAGTAAAATCCAAGCTGCCGGTTATTATTATGCTATTGCTGGCCTCGCTGCATCTTTATTGCGGCCTGACAGCGTTTGCTGCGGATCAAGGGCCGGCTAAACTGGCTCTTGCCCTCTACCCCTGTCATACCGATGCTTTGGAGCAGCAAATGATGAGCGCGGCTACTCTGGAGGAAGCTGTTCCCTATGCCCAAAGGCTTGCTAAACGCAATGATTATACCTTTTTAGCCCTGGATACCTTTGCCCGTGACAGTTTTAGCCAGGGACACACTCTGGATGCTGTTTCATTCAAGTTGGATTCCTTGTCTATCAACCGTTTTTTGGCCGATGATTATTTGGAATTGCTGAGTTTTTGTGCCTATGGATATGAATCTGCTATGGCTGCGGGTGATGAGAAAGGGGCGGATTATTACCGGCAGCTGATAGTTTCTATACCCCTAATGATGGAACAGGCCAGCCAGTCTCTGAATAAAGACGCTTACCTTTTAAAGCATAAGCCAGATCTGCAACTACCGTACCTGGCCTTAGAGTATATAGAAAATATTACCAAGTAATGCTATTATTTCTATAGGGATTGGCGATAAACTATACCAACTGCAAAAAATCCCACCAAATAGTTCTTGCATATAGTTTTGGAATTTGTTATAATTATTGCACAATATATATTAAATAGAAAAAGAAAGGGATTAAAAAATGAAAAAACATATTAAGCTTCGCGGCCTGCTGCCCATTTTCTTGGCCTGTATTTCAGGCCTTTTCTTACTGTTTAATATAATAGTTGGTGCAAGTATGCCACTTCCTGCCTCCGGGTACCCTTGGGCGGGGGTAGATTTTGAGGTCTTGCTGGATGGTGATTCCTATATTTTCTATGGTGAATACGAAGTGCCTCTTGCAACTCTTGATTGGTATGATCCTGACCCGATAACTGCTACCTGGGATGATCATAACCCGGTATTATATAAGGTCATGGGGGAGGAAGATGACGAGGGACTACTTACCCTGATGAGCAACTATCCTGTCAGTTTACAGCCTTATTCTTCTCCCTCTGTCAGGGAGCATTATGATAACTCGTATATCAGAAATTGGCTCAATAACGACTTTTTAAATGCCGCTTTTTCAGCCGGGGAGCAAGAAGCCATAATCACAACGGATATTTTAACCGGACTGTATGGTTGGCTCTGTGATATAGAAGTAACAGGCAGTGTACCAATGGGAGGTAGGACTGGGGTCGCGGCAACTTATCCTCTAAAAACAAAAGATAAAATATATTTGCCATGGGCTTTCGGTTACATTGGCAGAAATCTCTACTGGTCCGCTGGTAATACTGCTGCTGAAGAATACTTAGCTGCATATAAGCCTGTTTATTTTAAGAATAGTACTGCCCATGCTATTTATATCCGTTTGCGTACACCAGCGGTCGCGGAATATACGCATGATTTCGTGCAACTGGTCTCTGCCTTTATGGGGGGTATAAGATATCCCCGTCCGTTTTCTGGTAATGACGGCATTACCCCTCTCTTTAAACTAAACCCGGAAAAGATTGTTTTTGCCTCTCCCATCGTTAGCACTGACCCTGGTTTTCATCAGCTTCATGAAAATGTTGCTTATCCTGCACCGAAAACAGGTACAGCCTATAAGCTGACGGTTCTGGATATTGATCTTAGTTCAGCAGCAGGCTCCATTTTCTTAGGTGCAGATACGGTAGCCACCGGCGATACTCTGCCGGCAGATTCAAGCGGACACCTTGTTCTTGGCATGGAGGTTGATGATCCTGAAGCCGATTATTCCATCCGCTATAAAATCGTGGGCAGTGACAACACTTTACTGGGTTATGGAGGCAAGACGGATCCTTTGGCGGATGGTGGTAATAGTTTTACAGTTGATGCTTTTGACCTGGATGGGGAGGCTCTGGACGAAGGCACTTATGATGTTTATGTCTGGCTGCAAAAGGACAATGAAACTACTTCCTTTACTGCCTCCACTCCGCATTATTTTAAAATTGAGGTAGGAGAAATTTCTGATTCTCCACCCGTACTTAGTGATGGTACGGCAAGTCGCAGCAGTGACAGCGCAGCCATGATAAAATTCACCAGTGATAAGGCAGGCAACTATTTTTATCAAGTTCTACCTCCAACTGACTCTGCTCCTAGCGTTACTGAGATTAAAGCATCCGGTGGAGCTGGTGCGGCTATGTCTGATGGAGAAAATACTATCAACTTGTCTGCGCTAAGTAATGGTGAGCAGAAAATATACATAGTAGGCGAAGACATGGCAGGTTACAGTGATATCCTGATAATTACCATACCTGCTTATTCAGCTCCTCCATCACCGCCTGTGCTTAGCAGCGGTACTGCCACCCGCAGCAGCGATAGTGCGGCAGTAGTAAAATTTACCGGTAATAAAGCAGGTACCTATTATTATCAGGTTTTGCCTTCAACTGATCCTGCTCCTGGCGCTGCCGGGATCAAAGCGGCAGATGGGGTGGGTGCTGCAATGTCAAGCGGAGAAAATACCATTAACTTATCTGCGCTAAGCAGCGGCGAGAAGAAAATATACATAGTGGGTGAAGATACGGCAGGCGACAGCAATGTCTTGCCTATCACTATAGGGGCATATACAAGCGGCAGTACCGGCACTCCGGGTGGCACGGTTAGTACCTTTACCGTGAAGTTTGACACCAATGGGGGCAGCACTATAGCCGATATCAAGGTCAGCTCAGGTAATAAAGTCAGCAAGCCTTCGAACCCCTCAAGTATTGGATATATATTTGAGGGTTGGTTTACAGATAGCGGGCTAAGCAAAGAATATGACTTTAACAAGGCAGTAACAGCTAATATTACCCTGTATGCCAAATGGGAGGAGGTCTATTCTGTCTGCATATCTTTCGATGAGTTTTGGCAAAAACCCTATATCAATGGTTACCCCGATGGCACATTCAAAGCGGATCATAGTATCAGCCGTGCGGAAATGGCAACGATACTCTATAATCTATTGGCACGAGGGCAGCTAAGCAGTTTGGATGGACTAGCGGAATTTAGCGATATAAATAGTACCTATTGGGCGGCAACTGCCTTGGCCTGGGCTGTCGGTGAGGGGCATTTCAAAGGCTACGGCGACGGTACTTTAAGGCCCAATGCCAGTACTACCAGGGCTGAGCTGGCTGCAGTACTGCATCGGGTGGACATACTTTCACCGGTTACCACAACCAATGCCAGCTTTAATGATGTTCTTGGGCATTGGGCCAATAATGAGATTATGCAGCTCGCTTTTAGAGGTATTATCCAGGGATATAATGACGGCTCCTTTGGCCCCCAAAAACAGATTACCCGCGCCGAGGCAGTGGCGATGGTATCAAGGCTCTTCGGCAGGTCGGATCAGTACAATACAGGCAAGTGTTTTTCTGACCTAGAGGCCGGGCATTGGGCTTATACCTATATCATGAATGCAGCTAATGGCAACTAAGTCTATGATATAGTTTCCAGTTGTGTACTATGAGTACAATGTATTGAAAACAAAACACAGTATAATTTTGCAGAGAAATCTCGTAAAATTATACTATGTTTTGTTAATAGATAAAGACTCCAGTTTAAAAAATTTCCAGCAAATAGCCCTTGTATCTTATTGTGGCATTTGTTATAATTATTACACAATATGTATTATTACAAAGGAGAGGGATTTCAAAATGAGAAAACATATTAAGCTTTGCGGGATGATTCCTATTCTTTTGGCCTGTATCGCCGTCCTTTTCTTGCTGTTCAACGTAGTAGTTGGTGCCAGTATACCGATTTCTACCTCCGGCGACCCCTGGGCAGGAGTGGATTTTAAAGCCATGTTTGATGGCGGTTCCTATATTTTCTATGGTGAGCATGAAGTTCCTTTTGCCGTTAGCGGGCGTGATATAGTTTGGGATGATCTCAACCCGGTATTGTATCGGGTTATGGGAGAGGAAGAGGACGATGGCTATATTACATTGATGAGCGACTATCCAGTTGATTATCAGCCGTATACATCACCTGATAGTAGTAATTACTACGATCACTATGATGATTCGTATATCAGATATTGGCTTAACAATGATTTTTTGGAAAATGCTTTTTCTCTGGGTGAACAAAAGTCCATTGTTGCCTCAAATGTTATAACCCGCACATTTGCTCACGGCATTGGAACAGAAAAGACCGGTCCGGTTAAAGTGAGGAGTAGTAGCGGAGTTGAGGCTATTTATCCTTTAATAACCAGTGATAAAATTTACATACCATGGGGTCTTCGGATTAGCTCTGCCTCCCCTCCAGGTAGGGCTTTTTGGACAAGTGGTTATGCTGATGATCCAATGTATGAGCTAACTAGTCAAGATTGCTTTAAAAATGGTGTTACAGCGCTTATTTATACGCGTTTGCGTACGCCGGTTTATAACAATACTGACTATATTCAATCCAATGTCGAATTTTATGGTAATGTAAACTATAGGGCGACAAAGCTTCCTGAATCCATCATGCCTATATTCAAACTTGATCCGGAAAAAGTGATCTTCGCTTCTCCTGTCGTTACTGCAGATCCAGGTCTCCATCAGCTTTTAGAAAGTGAAGCCTATCCTGCGCCGGAAACAGGCACTGCCTACAAGCTGACTGTTCTGGATGATAGCCTTGATAGGCTTGTCGGTGCTATTTCCTCCGCTTCAAAAACGGTAGCCGTTGGTGATACTTTGTTGGTAGAGCCAAGTGGCCAACTTGATTTTAAAATGAATCTTACTAAGCCGCTTGATATCGAAAATTATTCTATACGCTATAAAATCGTTGATAGCAGTAATGCTTTGGTTGGCTATGGAGGAGAATTAGGTCCCTTTTCTGTGCAAAGCTTTTTTTTGCATGCCCTTGATTTAGATGGGCAACCTTTGGATGAAGATACTTATGATGTTTATGTCTGGCTGCAAAAGGACAATGAAACCACTTCCTTTACTGCCTCCACTCCGCACTATTTTAAAATTGCAGTGGGAGAAATTCCCGATCCGCCTCCCGTGCTTAGCGATGGTATAGCCATTCGTAGCAGTGATAGTGCGGCAGTGATAGACTTCACCAGCGATAAAGCGGGTACCTATTACTATCAAGTTTTGCTTCCAGCTGACCCTGTTCCCAGCGTAGCCGGGATCAAATCGGCAGGTGGGACGGGTACGGCTATGTCAAGCGGGGAAAATACTATCAACCTGTCCACGCTAAGCAGCGGTGAGCAGAAAATATACATAGTAGGCGAAGACATAGCTGGTGACAGTAATGTTCTGACAATCACCATACCGGCTAATACGGCTCCTCCATTGCCGCCTGTGATTAGCGGTGGTACTGCCACCCGCAGCAGCGATAGTGCAGCGATAGTTAAATTTACCAGTGATAAAGCGGGTACCTATTACTATCAAGTTTTGCTTCCAGCTGACCCTGTTCCCAGCGTAGCCGGGCTCAAAGCAGCAAGCGGGATGGGTGCGGCTATGTCAAACGGAGAAAATACCATCAACCTGTCCACGCTAAGTAGCGGCGAGAAGAAAATATACATAGTCGGTGAAGATGCGGAAGGGAATGCCAGTAATGTCCTGGCTATCACCATAGGGGCATATACAGGCAGTGGCGGCGATGTTACGGGTACTACCTATACCGTAAAGTTTGAAAGCAATGGCGGCAGCGCTATAGCCGATATCAAGGTCAATTCAGGTAATAAAGCCAGTAAGCCTTCGAATCCTTCAAGGAGCGGTTACACATTTAGGGGTTGGTTTATAGATAGTGGGTTGAGTAATGAGTATGACTTTAACAAAGCGGTTACAGGTAATATTACCCTTTATGCCAAATGGGAAAGAGATACTGAAACTGGCGGATTAAACGAGATTGGGGAAAAACCTTATATCAACGGTTATCCCAATGGCACATTCAAGCCGGACCATAATATCAGCCGCGCAGAAATGGCAACGATACTTTACAATCTATTAGCACAAGGGAAGTCAAGCAATCTTGATGGATTAGCGGATTTCACCGACATAAATACTGCCTATTGGGCGGCAACTGCCTTGGCTTGGGCTGTTGGCGAGGGGCATTTCAAGGGCTATGGCGATGGTACCTTAAGGCCCAATGCCAGTATCACCCGGGCCGAGCTGGCAGCAGTGTTGCATCGGGTAGCCCAGAAGGAAAATATGCTCACATCAGTAACCACAACCAATATCAGTTTTAATGATGTTGAAGGACATTGGGCCAATAACGAGATCATGCAGCTTGCTTATAGAGGTATTATCCAGGGATACAATGACGGCTCCTTTGGCCCCCAAAAGCATATAACCCGTGCCGAGGCAGTGGCGATGGTATCAAGGCTCTTCGGCAGGTCGGATCAGTACAAAACAGGCAAGAGTTTTTCTGATCTGCCGGCCGGACATTGGGCCTATACCTATATCATGAATGCAGCCAATGGCAGATAAAGTTATGATGTAGTTCCTCAGTTGTGTTTATGAGTACAATATAATGAAAAACAAAAAACGCAGTATAATTTTGCAGAGAAATCTCGTAAAATTATACTGCATTTTTGTTAATAGCTATAAAGACTCCGATTTTAGAAATTCCCAGCAAATAACACTTGTATCTAATTATAGCATTTGTTATAATTGTTGCACAATATGTATTAAATAAAAAAAGAAAGGGACTAAAAGATGAAAAAACATATTAAGCTTCGCGGGCTGCTGCCTATTGCCTTAGCCTGTATTGCAGGTATTTTCTTGATGCTCAACATAGTAGTTGGCGCCAGTATGCCGCTTTCTGCATCAGGTGATCCCTGGGCAGGGGTGGATTTTGAAGCCTTGCTGGATGGTGATTCCTATATATTCTATGGTGAACATCAAGTCCCTCTTGACGGAAGTGGGCGTAACATTATTTGGGATGATCTCAACCCGGTATTATATCGGGTTATGGGAGAGGAAGTAGGTGATGGCTATATTACGTTGATGAGTGACTACCCGGTTGATTATCAACCACATACTGTTTCTGATAACAGCCATTATCGCGAACACTATGATGATTCATATATCAGAGGTTGGCTTAACACAGATTTTCTAGAGAATGCCTTTTCTCAAGGTGAACAGAAGTCAATAGTAGCATCAAATGTTATAACCCGTGCATTTAGTTGGACTGGCGGTGTTGAAAGAACAGGCTTAATTGCCATTGAGATCAACTATAGCCCTCCGGAAACATGGCCTGTAGCCAACTATCCACTGGAAACGAATGACAAAATTTACTTGCCATGGGGTAAGCCGAATATCTTTGACAGGTCCTTAGCTAAGGCCTATTGGAGCAGTGGCTATGCTGACGATCCAGTTTATGAGTTCCCTTATCAAAAATGTTTTAAAAGTGGTATTGCTTCTTTAGTATATACGCGTTTGCGTACGCCGCTTTATGACAATACGCGTATTCGGTCAAATGGTGAATATTACTATGGTGGAGTAGGTTTTAGGGCGCCAACTCTCCCAGAATCCATCATGCCTATCTTCAAACTTGATCCGAAAAATGTGATTTTTGCCTCTCCCATAGTTACTTCCGATCCGGGCTTTCATCAGCTCTTAGCAAACGAAGCCTATCCGGCGCCGGTAACAGGCACAGCTTATAAACTGACTATTCTGGACGTTGACCTTGATCCGGCGACAGGTGTCGTTTTCTCAGGTACAGAAGCGGTATCTATCGGTGATACACTGTCAGTAGGGCCAAGTGGCTATCTTAATTTGGGCATAGAGATAACTGCTCTCGAAGCTGATTATTCCATCCGCTATAAAATCGTGGGCAGCGGCAACACTTTGCTGGGCTATGGCGGCAAGGCAGATCCCTTGGTAGCGGGTGTTAACAGTTTTACTGTAGATGTCTTTGACCTGGATGGAGAGGCTCTGGACGAGGGTACTTATGATGTTTATGTCTGGCTGCAAAAGGACAATGAAACTACTTCCTTTACTGCCTCTACCCCGCATTATTTTAAGGTTGAGGTAGGGGAAATTTCTGATTCTCCTCCCGTGCTTAGTGACGGCACAGCCAGCCGCAGTAGTGACAGTGTAGCTGTGGTGAAATTTATCAGTGACATGATCGGTACCTATTATTACCTGGTTTTATCTCCAACTGATTCTGCTCCCAGCGCTGCTGAGATCATAGCGGAAGATGGGATGGGTACGGCTATGTCGATTGGGGAGAACACTATCGGCTTGACCACACTAAGCAGCGGTGTAAAGAAAGTATACATGGTGGGCAAGAATGCGGAAGGAACTGCAGGCAATGTTTTAGCCATCACTATAGAGACTTATATGCCTCCTCTTTTGCCACCCGTGCTTAGTGACGGCGCAGCCAGCCGCAGCAGTGACAGCGCAGCTGTGGTGGAATTTACCAGTGATATGATTGGTGTCTATTATTACCAGGTTTTATCTCCAACTGACCCTGCTCCCAGCGCTGCTGATATTATAACAGCACATGCTACGGGTACGGCTATGCTGAGTGGGGAGAACACTATCGGCTTGACCGGACTAAGCAACGGTGAGAAGAAAATATACATAGTGGCTGAGAATGCGGAAGGAACGGCAGGCAATGTCTTAGCCATCACTATAGAGGCTTATATACCTCCTCTCCTGCCGCCCATGCTTAGTGACGGCGCAGCCAGCCGCAGCAGCGATAGCGTGGCTATGGTAGAATTTACTAGTGATATGATCGGTACCTATTATTACCAGGTTTTATCTCCAACTGACCCTGCTCCCAGCACTGCTGATATTATAACAGCACATGGTACGGGTACGGCTATGCTGAGTGGGGAGAACACTATCGGCTTGACCGGACTAAGCAGCGGTGAGAAGAAAATATACATAGTGGCTGAGAATGCGGAAGGAACGGCAGGCAATGTCTTGGCTATCACTATAGAGGCTTATACAGCTCCTTCTTTACCGCCAGTACTTAGTGGTGGCACTGCTACCCGCAGCAGTAATAGTACAGCTGTGGTCAAATTTACCAGCGACAAAGCCGGTCAGTACTTTTATCGAATTTTGTCACCAACAGAACCTGCTCCCGGTGAAGCAGATGGGACGGATGCGGTTATGTCAGTCGGAGAGAACACCATCAACTTGTCCGGGTTAAGCAGCGGCGAGAAGAAAATATTTATAGTGGGCATGGATATAGACTTTAAGCACAGTAATGCCCTTGTTATAACTATTGGGGCATATATAAGTAGCAGCGGTAATAGTACAGGTAGTAATTATACCGTGAAGTTTGAAACCAATGGCGGCAGCGATATAGCTGATATCAATCTCAATTCGGGTAATAAAGTCATCAAGCCTTCGAATCCCTCAAGGAGCGGATATATATTTGAGGGTTGGTTTATAGATAGCGGGCTAAGCAAAGAATATGACTTTAACAAGGCGGTTACAGCTAATATAACCCTGTATGCCAAATGGGAGGAGGACCTTCCTATCTGCATATCTGACGATGAGGTTTGGCAAAAACCTTATATCAATGGTTACCCCGATGGCACATTCAGAGCGAATAATGAGATTACCCGGGCGGAAATGGCAGTAGTTCTTTATAATCTGATGGCGTCAGGTAAGTCTGCTGACATGGCTCAATTGGCAGCTTTTACTGATATAAATATTACTCACTGGGCGGCTAATGCTATTGCCTGGGCTATTGCTGAAGGCTATTTTAACGGTTATGGCGATGGCGTCTTAAGACCCGATGCCAATATTACCAAGGGTGAACTGGCGGCGATGCTGCACCGGGTGGCTCAAAAGCAAGATATGCTAAGAGGTGCTACCACAACCAATATCAGCTTTAATGATGTTCTTGGGCATTGGGCCAATAACGAGATCATGCAGCTTGCTTATAGAGGTATTATCCAGGGATACAATGACGGCTCCTTTGGCCCCCAAAAGCATATTACCCGCGCCGAGGCAGTGGCGATGGTATCAAGGCTCTTCGGCAGGTCGGATCAGTACAAAACAGGCAAGAGTTTTTCTGATCTGCCGGCCGGACATTGGGCCTATACCTATATCATGAATGCAGCCAATGGCAGATAAGGTCATTATGTCGTTCCTCAGTTGTGTTCTGCTAGTAAAAATATGTTGAAAATAAAAACATGGCATGATTTTGCAGGAAAATCCCGCAAAACCATGCCATGTTTTTGCTAACACACGAAGTTATTTAAACTTATTTCTAATTGCATTCTCCAAATCATCCATAGCGTTCCCACTCGATTGGAATATAACCCCTGTTTCAATCCCCTGCCCCCTTTTAAAGACACCTTTTGTCACCAAATTTTCGGCAAGAGTATACCCGTTTGAACACTTGGTTGTAAGCGCTCTGTAGATAATCTCAACAGCATAATCACGCAAGAAGTTACTATTATTTGTCTTATAGAAATCCGATTTTTTACTCGTAAACAAGCACTTCTGTACGCCTATAGTCCAAACTGTCCCCGGTTCCGCATCGGTATATCCCATAGCACGCATCAATAATGTGGTGAATTCCGAACCGGTTATCGTACGGCCGGGTGCAAACTCCGTAGAGCTTGCGCCTTTTGTTATGCCGTTTTTGTAGCAATAATTGATCTGTTTATTGGCCCAATGGCTGCTTGGAACATCTTTGAATTGGTTACCAAAGCTCCCGTTTTTCACTTGATTTTCGACGCCCATAGCACGGACTATAAGCGTTGCAGCCTCTGCACGGGTAAGAGTTCTGTCCAGTTCGTAGCCGTTATTCGTACCGAGAAACAACCCCAATGACTTTAATTTGTCTGCCGTTACCTTATTATCTGCTTTTACTGTCGAAGGGCTAACTATGAACAGACTAAATATGAGTAAAGCAGATAACACAAAAGCGGTGATTTTCTTTATTCTATTCATACAGTTTCCTCCGGACTTATTGATTGCAAGAGCGGGGAAACAGACCGCCAGCAGATAGTTGAGTTAGTAACCTTTTTTGAATACTACCCAATCATCCGCCGTCAGCCTGTCGGGAAATTTAAACTGAATCCAACATTCTAAGCCATTTATTACATATTCAGCATAATAGGATACTCCTCCATCACCATAGGGAGGAGATTCATGGTAAGAGATTTTAACATTAAAGGGAAGCTTGTCACTGCTTTTTTCCACAAATTCAAGTAATGCAATCGATGCCGGAATATATAAGGCGCTTAATAAACGAACACCGTCAAAATAAAAGTGGATATTCTCTTTACCGTTTAACATATAAGCGCCGGCGTCATTACCTTCGAAAAGATATTCCACTTCATATCCTGAAGACTTTACATCCGCTATAGTGATATCCTGCTTTAATAAATCGGTTAAGCTATTAACAGAGGTAAAATCAATATTAACTGATGTCACTCCCGGTGGTAATTCATCCAGTAAATCGTTGATATTTAATTGACCTAAAAATTCTTCTGCGGGGAAAGTACCTGTGAAGTTAATATCTGGTGTGTAAATATTACATCTGTAAGGCAATAGAAATGTTTCTTTTAGATCCACGAAAGGTTTTGGCCTATCACTTGCATCTAACTCAGAAAAACGCGTGTAAATATTGATGATTTCATCGTTTCTAACATCAAAGAACAGATAAGCAACCTCAATTATGTCTTTACTATAATCTTTTGCAACATATAAACCTTCAGGATCTATCAATTTTGCCGACCAAAATACTCTTTCCGGCCCTCCTTGTAATACCACATTTCCTCCCCGCTTATCCATCGTTGGTGTTCTTGATGCTGTTGATAAAAACCTGCGTGTTCCGCCTTCACCATCAATCAAAACCATTTCTTCTCCCCATTGCCACTCGCCATTTTCATTCTCGCTAGTTATATCAAGTTGGGAATATGTGATATGAATTGTGTCGCCTTTGCCTGCAACTTCACCAATCCAACCCACCTTTTCACCTTCACAAATATATACATCAAACTCGCAAGCAAAGGGAATGTCAATGCTTTTGAAGAAGTATTGATAAAGCGTCGCCGCACTAACGCCAACCACACCAATAAAAATTATCAAACAAGCAGCAACCGCGGCAGGTGAAAGCTTCACAATTCTTTTTACAGCTTCTTTTTTTGTTTTTATCTTCTTTTCCTTCATGGTGCTTTTAATAACTTGGTTCAAATCCTCAGGCGGATCTGTTTGGCGGGCAAGAGTGTTGTTTAATGCTTTTTCAAAGTCAATAGCTTTCATAGCCGTATTCCTCCAATCTTTCTTTTAACTTTCTCTTTGCGGTATTTAGCCGGGATTTTATTGTTCCTTCCGGAACGCGCATCTCTTTGGCGATCTCTTTTATGGTCAAACCTCCGGAATAAAACAGCAAAATGGCAAGACGCATTTTTTCGGGCAGTTCATCCGTGCATTTACGGATAAGATCCGCAATCTCTTTTTTGACCGCAAGATCCTCCAAGTACGGCGCCGGATCTGCAATCTCAAATTCCGGTATTTCTATTTGTTGCAGTATGCTCATACGCCGGGCTGTTTTGCGCTGTTTGCTTTTCCATAACCGCACCGCAACCGTGATGATAAACGATGAGGGGTTATTATGTATCTCAATTCTATGAAGCAGCTTGTAACTTTGCAAAAATGCATCCTGATATAAATCATCTGCATCCGCACGGCTTTTTGTCAGCATTTTGCAGAAATTATGGATTTTTGCACCTTGCTCGTCTATAAGCAGTTCAAATTGTGCCGGTGTAATACCCCTCACCTCCTCTGAAAGCCCGTTCACTTGTTATTCGTCATGAGCGGCTAAAAGGTTCATTTGTTTTTCAAACAAATCGTTCATTAATTAATGAAAGTGTAATAGTTATCTCAAATAAAATGTTGTCTCAATATATTTTTCTTGACATAATCATTTAGGCAGAGTACAATTGTCTTAGCAACTAGCTCAAACTATAAACTGCCTTATGGCTGCAACCTGTTTCAATGGAGGTGTTTTTATTGAAAAGGAAGATTGAGGATGCTTTGCACACCTGGAAGAAGCGGGCATTTGGCAGGAGGCCGCTCTTGATGTATGGAGCCCGGCAGGTGGGCAAGACTTATATCCTCAATGAGTTTGGGGAGAAGTATTATAAAAATATCGTATATGTGAATTTGGAAACCAATCTGGCAGTCGCCCGCTATTTTGCTGATGATATCAGCCCCCGGCGGCTTTTGCGCTTCTTGGAGACTACGGCAAATGAAGTGATTTCTCCCGGTGAAACCCTGATTATCTTTGATGAGATCCAGTCCTGCGAACGGGCGCTGACCTCGCTGAAATATTTTGCCGAAAACGCGCCGGAATATCATCTGGCCGCTGCCGGCAGTTTGCTTGGGGTGGCAATCAACAGGGAGCGCTATTCTTTCCCTGTCGGAAAAGTTGAAAGTCTTACTCTCTATCCATTGGACTTTGAGGAATTCCTCTGGGCGCTGTCAGAAGAGCGGCTGGCAGAAGAAATACGCGCCTCTTATCAAAATATGGAGCCGCTGCCGGAAGCGCTGCATCTCAAAGCTATTGAACTATATCGCTGCTATCTCATTGTGGGGGGAATGCCTGACTGCGTAGCGGCGTTCGCCCGAAACGGCAAAACAGTACTGATTCCTTCCCTGCAAAATGAGATCACCAATAACTATGTGGCGGATATGGCAAAATACGCTTCACTGGAAGAAGCAGTAAAAATTCGCGCCTGTTATGACTCCATTACCGCACAGCTCGGCAAAGAGAATAAGAAATTCCAGTACAAGGTCGTGCAAAAGGGAGGCAGCGCGGCTCTTTTCGGCGCTTCTATCGACTGGTTATTGCAAGCGGGCGTTGTCCTCAAATGCCGGAAAATCGATCATGCTTTCAATCCTATCAAGGTTTACGAAAACCTATCCGCCTTTAAACTTTATACGAACGATGTCGGGCTGCTTACTATGCGCTCCGGGATCCCTCAGCAGACTGTTTTAAGCGGCGAGAGTAACCTGTTCATGGGATCGGTAGCTGAAAACTATATAGCCCAGGCTCTGATCACAAATGGTTACCCTCTTTTTTATTGGACCAGCGAATACGCAGCTGAGCTTGATTTTGTTTTGCAAAAAGAAACAGATATTATAGGTATTGAGGTTAAAAAGGGAATCAGGACCCGTTCAAAAAGCTTGAGTGTATTTACTCAAAAGTATTCTCCGGCTTTTACGATCCGTTTTTCCGAGAAGAATTTTGGCTGTGAGGGCGGCATCCGGGCTTTGCCACATTATGCTGCATTTTGCATTTAAGGCAAAAATATGCCCTGGCTGCCCAGTCGCTTACTGTGGAGTAGCCGGATCCTCAATCCAGGCTAAAGAGCTTGGTAATCTCCCCATATTCGCCCTTGATAATGGTTTTCCATTTTGAGGTTTCATTTGGCGGGGAGATTTCATTTTTTGAGTAGACAAGCAGTATCTTAACTACTCGTGTATCATCATCAATAAATAAAATGCATCTATTGTCGGATGCTTTTGGCGATATACGGGTGCCCTCAACGGCAAAATCAAGTTTAACCAATTTATAACAACCGGAGATTGATATAAGGTCGGCACGAGCATAGCGTAGCATGTTGTCTATGCGCTCACAGACCGCAATAATTGTTTGCTTGGTAGCAAGCCACTTATCCTTATATTCTTTCTGGAATTTTTTTATGTAGTGCCTTTCTGTAAAAGGCTCAAACTGAACCCTATAATTGAACTGTTCCATAGACACGTTCAGGCTCCTCTTGAGTTATCAAACAGTAGGGAATTACTTCCCCGTCTCTGCAAATTTGCCAGGGGAGTTGTTCATGGGTAAAGCTTACAATATCATCGGTAGATTTACTACTCCACGCTTTGCCGATTTTTTCTATAAGAATAAGCTCATCATCTGACAGCCTGCTGATAGGGGCTTCTTTTTCTATAAGAGAGAAGAGAACAGCCTTTCCCTTTGGCTCACGGATTATTGTTCCGTCCTCTTCCAATTCGTCTAGAGCACGGAAATAGACATCCGCAACCGGTCCCCGCGGCAACTTGCGGTATGTCATGCCGGACATTGGAGATGAATTGAGGTAATACCAGGTAAAATCTGCCAGGTACACTAATTTAGCGAGCTTCGTTTTGGTAATTTTGCCATCCTTGCCGGCACCGTATTTGAGGGCGTTGAGAATTATTTGCTTATACTTTTCTGTAGATTTCATGATGTTGGAAAATACCGATGATCCGTCAGCTGTGCCCAGTATATCGTCCATACTAATTCTCAGCATAGAAGACAGGGATTTTGCCTGATTGATAGTTAGTTCTTTTTTGCCGGACTCGATATTTATATAGGTAGGGCGACTAACGCCTATAGCATGAGCTACCTGCTCCTGCGTATATCCGCGCGCCAAGCGGGCCTGCTCAATGTTATTTGGCAATATTCTACTCATGGCGTAGCTCCTTTCTCGTACTCAGGAGCTATTATAGCATATCCGAATGAAAAAGTCAACATTCTTTGTAAATAATTTTTACAAATTAAGTCGTTATTGTTAACAACGGCTCCTTGCTGCGTTATATTTTAAGACAAAAACAGGTCTTGCTAAAAATGGGAGAATTCGCTACAATAAGTGAATGGTATATGCGATAATGCTCCACCTCATTATTGTTCTCCTGTGAGGAATTTAAGGTTCTTTGCGAGGTGCTATGATTTGTCATTGACATTGTACGCATAATGTAATAATATATTAGTGAGGATATTCAATCTGGTTTGTAGCAAAGAAAAGTGAGCAAACCGAAAGCAAGAAGGGAGCGAAATTTATGCCGGTTAGCACAGGCGCAAACACCAATATCAATATTCGCGTTGATAGTAAAGTGAAGAACAGAGCGCAGGATGTATTTTCAGCTTTAGGGCTTGATATGACATCTGCCATAAATATCTTCCTGAGACAGGCAATCCGTAAAAACGGGATCCCATTTGAGTTGATAGCGGATGAACCACAGAAGAAAACCCGACAATTCGGAAGATTGAAAGGTAAAATGTGGGAAGCGAACGACCATGATTGGTTCGAGCCATTGGAAGATTTTAAGGAGTATATGTGATGGACATATTATTGGATACCCACGCAAGCGATTGTTGAGGAATTACTCATAATAACTACCGACTCAAATATGGTAAAATACGACATTAACCCGATTTGGACAACTTAACATCCATCAAAATGAGGCAGAGCTTTCCGAAGCAGGACTAACAGTACGCCGTGTTTTTGTTGCTACTATTTTTCAATCTCTGCAAAACGATGCAGTATTGCAGCCACTTCTGCCCTGGTTGCTTGTCCTTGGGGAACCAGTTTGCCGTTTTTGCCATTGATAATGCCAACTTCAATAGCCCACTGGAATGCTTCAACTGCCCAGTCGCTTACTGTGGAATGGTCGGAAAACCCGGCTAATTTGCCTGCTCCGGTTGGTTTTTCGGCATAGCGCCAAAGAATAGTGACAATTTGCTCTCTGGTCACCGGGTTTTGAGGTCCCGTGCCATCAGTCAGTTCTTCTTTCACCGCCCAATCCAGGGCCAGGGAATACCAGGTTTCACCTCCATCGGTGTTCACTTCAGCCAAACGGGCCAGGACCGTGAAAAGCATGGCGCGGGTCATGGTGTTTTGCGGGGCAAAAGTGGTGGCGGAAGTACCGTTGAAGAGACCTTTTGTTACCACATATTGCACGTTATCATAAAACCAGTCGCTATCTTTTACATCAGTAAACGGGTTTTGCCAAGGCTCTTTTTCCGAGGCATCCTTTTCGGCAGCATCTTTTTCAGAGCTGTCTTTTTCGTTGTCATCTGTTCCGGAAATGCCGGCAGAAGATGATCTGCGCAGCTGAGGATAATCCTGTCCGGGAACCATTTGCCAGACCTTATCAAAATCCCATCCCAGTGCTGTGTATGTAGCCTGGTTTTTAGCCTCCGCCGCGGAAATAAGGCGGTCGGCGTCATTTTTGGCATTACCGGAAATACCGGAAAGGGCCAGATTGTTGTATTTGAGAGAGTCATCATCCATAAAACCAATTAGATAGCTGTTGCTATCTGAAGAGCTGGATTTGCTTCCTGCAGATATTCGATTGGCCAAAACAACGCAATTGCTAATATATACATCATCATCATCCCAGCCCCATGTAGAGCCGCCGCATATACCTCCGGTAAAGGAGCCATAGTCACTAGAAGAAGTAGAAGTAATGTTTCCAGCGCTATAGCAGTTGGAAACAGAGCCATAGCTCATGCCGCAGATACCACCAGCAAAGGAACCATCACCATTAGAAGTAGTAGAAGTAATATTTCCGGTGCTATAACAATTAGAGATAGGGACCCCGTTATAACCGCAGATGCCCCCGGCAAAAGAAGTATCTTCATTAGAAGAAGCAGAAATATTTCCAGTGTTATAGCAATTAAAGATAGGGGCCTCACTAATGGCGCAGATTCCTCCGGCATAAGAGGAAGAATAATCAGAAGAGGTAACAGAAGCGGAAATATTCCCTGTACTATAGCAATAAGAAATAGGGCTATCGCCGGGATTAAAAGCGCAGATCCCCCCAGCAACAGAAAAAGACACAGTATCAGAATTAATTATATAAGAAATATTCCCTGTATTATAGCAATTAGAAATAGAGCTATCCTTACTTAAGCTGCAGATAGTCCCAACGAAAAAGTAAATGTCAGAATAGTCATAATCATCCAAAAATGCTGGCTTATGTGATATGGCTATATTCGTGCCTTCCATGCCCAGATTCTTAACAATCGCATCGGAGATACTACTAAAGAGGCCGTTAAATGAGTATTTATCACCGGTTATTTTCAGGTTTTTGATGAGATAACCCTGGCCATCAAATATGCCGGTGAAGGCGTTGTCATATGAGGGTTCATCCTCTAAGTAATCAAATGTGACATCTCCAATCGGTTCCCATTGACCGCCTTTGAATCCGGCTAAATCAATATCGTTCATCAGAACATAGCTGCCGCTGAGGTTTTTTCGCACATTATCCAAATCCTGGGCCGTGTAAATCTTGATAGCATTAGAGTCGGGAGCTCCAATTGCGGCTAAAAACTTGCTTGGCTCCTCCGCACGGGTCAGGGCCGTACCGGGAAAGATGCCCAGCAACAAGGCAATTGCCAGGAATAAGCTAATAGCTTTCGGAAATAAGGATTTTTTCACAGTAGTTCCTCCTCAATATAGAATAGTGAATATTCTTACGCTTTTATTATAAGCTCCAAAACACCCCCCGTCAACTGTTTTATGGGCTTTTTCGATATGGTAAATAAGCTAAATAAAATGGAAAAATATGTTAAACTGCAAAATTGGTAATAAGGGGAAAAGGAATTATATTGACATATTATACGGATTTGTGATAGGCTAAGCAAGTGAAATAAAAATAAATTGGGGGTTCGGATATGGACAATCAAGAAAATCAGACGATAATTGATGAAAATCAGATCATAATTGATGAAGAATTTAAATGCTTACTTCCGGAACTTGACAAAGAAACATACTCGGCGCTTGAAGAAAACCTCTTGCTAAACGGCTGCCGGGACGCGATCGTCCTTTGGAACGGGATCCTGATCGACGGCCATAACAGATATGGGATCTGCTTGGAGCACGACATACCTTTCAATACTGTAGACAAGGAGTTCGGATCAAGAGAAGAAGTACTTATTTGGATAATTTCCAATCAGGTGTCACGCCGCAACCTCTCCCAAATTCAGCTGAGCCACTATAGAGGGCTTCATTACAGAGCCGACAAAAAGCTACAAGGTGCAAATAATCAGAATGTACAGAATAGTGAAAAACGCCAAAGTGACGTTTTTCCAAAAAATCAATCGACGGCGAAACGTTTATCGGAGAAGTATCGGGTATCGCCAAGAACAATTGACCGCGACGCCAAGCTTGCCGCTGCAATCGATGCTATAGGCGAAAAATCGCCGGAGGCCAAAAGAAAAATCCTTTCCGGAGAATTGATGATCAATAAAGGAGATCTGGAAAGGATGGCTTACGGGTCGCAGGAAGAGATCTTTGAGCTGGCTGCGAGAATTGAAGAGGGTACCTATAAAAAAGAAAACCTCAAAGAGCCGGTAGACATACCGCCATTGGAGACGGAAATAATCAAAATGGCGGAGAGTTTTTATTCCGGATTGAGAAAGCTCACAAAGAGCAGTGATAATACAGAAATAAAAGCAGTGCTGAGGGCACATATAGATCAACTGGAAGAACTGTATAGGCAGATGTAAACAGAGAAAAGCATGGTGTAATTTTGTTTAGGTATCCTCCAAAATTATACCCGAGAACGAAAACATTTTCTATTAATCCGCCGAGGATTTTTGTCGTCAGGTGGTGCGGGAAAACCGCAGGAATGCTTGTTGCCTTTCAAGGTTTTCCCGCGCCGCCTGGCGGCAAA
>Ga0082212_10002440_pt1 | contig 27071 bp, 17 predicted proteins | sample TergutNt197P3_FD_71548 | JGI IMG/M metagenome (GOLD analysis project Ga0082212, IMG submission 71548) | Neocapritermes taracua P3 segment gut microbial communities from Petit-Saut dam, French Guiana - Nt197 P3 | ecosystem: Host-associated > Arthropoda: Insects > Digestive system > Gut ...
GACCATGGTGATGCAAATGGCTGAAAGAGGGCATGTCAGTCCGGCAAAGCTCAACGATCAGTTTTCCGAAAAAGTGTTTGATGCTTATCTGAAAAAAATAGACTCTTACAACAAAAGGTATGTAAAATGGTTTCTCACCAAGGAGGATATCCGGCAAATGGAAGTTTACAAATTTCAAATCGTCAGTCAGATTCGAAACAATACCTACCAGTTGTACGATCTGGCTACTCAATTGGTGAAAAAAAGAATACTCGAAGTGCAGGGTTATTACCGGGAAATATTGTCGCAACCATTTGATTTTACTATTGACGAAACATGGGAAGCCGACATCGACAAACGCGATTGGCCTGCCAACAGCGCCGAGTTGAAAGAAAACTGGCGTAAAGAGCTAAAATACAATGTGCTTTCGCGAACGGCGTCCGCTTTGCGCGCACAGGAAAAAGAAACCGACCCTGCGAAAATCAAAACATTGGAAACCATTGAATCCGAAGTGCGTCAAAATGTTTTGAAAACCTACAACGATATGTTCATGAACAATCTTGACCAGCAAAAACCTGAAGAAAATTATTCGTTGTATGTGAATGCCATCATGACGGTATTTGACCCGCATACTGAATATCGAACACCTTTCGAAAGACAGGATTTTGACATGCGTATTTCGGGGCAATTTGAAGGTATCGGAGCTACGTTAACCCCATCAGACGGTTATGCCAGGGTGCAGTCGCTTGTTCCGGGCAGTCCGTCGTGGGTGCAGGGCGAACTAAAAGTGAACGATCATATCATTAAGGTGAAACAGGAACATGAATCCGAACCAGTAGATATTTATGGTATGAGCCTCAATGAAGCTGTGATGCTGATACGTGGAAAACAAGGAACCGAAGTGACTCTTACCGTAAACCGAGGTGATGGCACAACCCATGAAATTACCATCACACGCGATGTAGTGATACAGGAGGAAACTTACGCCAAGTCGGCTATTCTGACTGATCCTGCCACAAAAACCAAAGTGGGTTATATTGATTTGCCCAGTTTTTATGTTGATTTCAGAAGAATGGCTACCGGTCGTGCTTCGTCCGACGATGTAGCCAAAGAAATTGACAAGTTGAAAAAGGATGGCGTTCAGGGTATTATCCTCGATTTGCGTTTTAATGGCGGCGGTTCATTGGGGGATGTGATCAAGATAGGCGGTCTGTTCATCAAGTCGGGGCCTATGGTGCAAGTGAAAAGTAGCATCGGTATGCCTCGCGTTTATAATGATCCCGATCCTTCGGTACAATACGACGGCCCTTTAGTTATATTGGTGAGCGCTGGCAGCGCTTCAGCCTCAGAAATTATGGCTGCTGCCATGCAGGATTATCAACGTGCTGTGATTATGGGCGCTCCCAACACTTTTGGCAAGGGTACGGTGCAGGAACCCATCGATCTGGATGATTATCTTTCTGCCAGCTTGACAGGTTTCAAACCATTAGGTTCCATGTATCTCACCATACAGAAATATTACCGCATCAATGGCGGTTCGGTGCAACTAAAAGGTGTAGCATCCGACATTGTACTCCCCGATGTATTTAGCGTTATGAAATATGCCGAACGTTATGAGGACAATTGCCTGCCTTGGACTACCGTATCGCCGGCAAAGTTTCAGGTATGGGAAAAACCTGTGCAGATAGCCATGTTGCAGAAAAAGAGTCAGGAGCGTACATCCAAAAGCGAAGGTTTCAAACTTTTGAACGAACAGGTTGCGCTCGTTAAAGAATTGCAGGAAAAAACTCAACTGTCATTGAACCTGAAAACTTACCAGCAGGAAGAAGAAAAGCGCAGAGAAGAAAACAAGCGTTTCGAGGAAATCAGCAAATTATCCACTTCGCTCACTTTTTCAGCATTGAGCGCAGATATTACCGAAATGAAGGACGACACAGTCAAGATAGCTCGCTCCGACAGATGGCTCAAAGATCTGAACAAGGATATTATTCTTGAAGAAGCGGTGAAGGTCATTGGAGATATGAAGTAACTGTTTTGCTATAACAAAAAAATAAAACAACCATTTCGATGGCAACAAGTAGCTTGATCACAAATGCCATCATCGTCAACGAAGGGCAGCAACAGAAAGGCAGTATTCTCATTCACAAAGGAAGAATCGCCGGTATTTATACAGATGACGTGCCGGCAGAAGCATTTGCCGACAGCCACATCATTGACGCCGACGGAAAATACCTGCTTCCGGGCGTGATAGACGATCATGTGCATTTCCGCGAACCAGGACTAACCCACAAAGGCGATATATACAGCGAATCGCGGGCAGCTGTGGCCGGCGGAGTAACCTCGTACATGGAAATGCCCAACACCGTGCCGCCAACTACCACACAGGAACGACTTGCTGAGAAATTTGCCATAGCCGCACAAAATTCTTTGGCCAATTACTCATTTTATATAGGCGCCACAAACGAAAATTTTGACGAACTGTTGAAAACCGATTTTTCAAAAACTTGCGGCGTAAAACTGTTCATGGGTTCTTCTACCGGCAATATACTGGTGAACAACCGCGAAACGCTTGAAAAAATCTTTGCCTGCGTGGCAGGGTTGATTGCGGTGCATTGCGAAGATGAAGAAACCATCCAAAAAAACACCGATTTATTCCGTAGCCGATATGGCGATGAAATACCTTTTCGTTGCCATCCTGCCATTCGCAACGGTGAGTCCTGTTACCGTTCGAGCGCACTGGCAGTTGAATTGGCGCACAAATATCAAACGCGGCTACATGTATTACATCTTTCCACAGCAAAGGAAATAAGCCTGTTTCGCAATGACGTACCACTCGCCCAAAAACGCATTACCTCTGAAGTATGCGTTCATCACCTTTGGTTTAGCGATGCAGATTATGAACGATTGGGCGCACGTATCAAATGGAATCCGGCTATCAAAACGGCTGCCGATCGCAAATGTCTGTTCCATGCTTTATTAAACGGCGCCATTGATGCAGTAGCTACCGACCATGCGCCGCACACATGGGCCGAGAAACAGAACGCTTATTTGAAAACTTCGTCGGGCAGCCCACTGATACAACACTCGCTGGTGGCTATGCTCGAATTTTTTCACAACCGCTGCATGACCATAGAACAGATTGTAGAAAAAATGTGTCATCATCCGGCGCTGATATTCGGGATTCAGGAACGGGGATTCATACGACCAGGCTATTGGGCTGATTTGGCGCTGGTAGATACCACCCGCGCATGGCAGGTAGCGCCCGAAAACATTCTTTATCAATGTGGTTGGTCGCCTTTTGAAGGACGGCAGTTCCAGTCAACTGTTACCCACACCTGGGTAAATGGAAATTTAGTATATGAAAATGGTTGTTTTAACGAAAATCCCTGTGGAAAACCATTAGAATTTTTACATTAATCAACTTAATAACAGATTATTATGTCGTAAATGTTAAAAAAACAAAAAAAAATTACACGTTTTATTTGCAAATTAAAAACGCTTCTTTTATATTTGCATGTTTTTTAATCTTTAAATTGAGCGCCTATGATATAATAACAAAGTCCAGCTATCAATCGCAACGTGTGAACAACATGCTGCGAAAAAAAACAATAACGAACCAATGTTTCCAGCCCATGTGGCAAATGCGTAACAAAATGGTTCAAAAGTCAAAATTATCAATTTAATAAAAACAATATGAGAGTATTATCTAATTTTTTTAGTTCAAAATTAATTTTTGTGTGTTTTATGGTCGGTATGCTATTTGTACATGCCGACATTTATGCGCAGGGTATTGCCATATCGGGTACTGTTACCGATGCTTCAGGCGAACCTCTGCCCGGAGTAACTGTTGTGGTTAAAGGAACCATGGTAGGGCAGGTAGCCGACGCCAATGGCCGGTTTACCATTACTGTTCCCAATAGAGATGCTATCCTGGTGTTCTCTTCCATTGGCTTTACCGCTCAGGAAGTACCCGTTGGCGCCAACAATGCAATCAATGTAACCATGACCGAAGATACTCAACTGATAGACGAAGTAGTGGTGGTAGGTTATGGGGTGCAGAAAAAAGAAACCGTAACAGGCGCTGTTTCATCTGTAAAAGGAGATGAAATGCTAAAATCTCCGGCTACCAACCTTTCACATGCAATTGTCGGACGTATGTCTGGGGTGGTTACTTATCAACGTTCGGGAGAGCCGGGTTATGACGATGCTACTGTTCGTATCCGTGGTATCAATTCATTCGGAGATAATTCTCCATTGGTTGTAATTGATGGGATAGCCGACAGGGCAGGGGGATTTTCGCGATTAGACCCCAATGAAATCGAAAGCATGTCTGTACTGAAAGACGGTGCAGCCGCTATCTACGGTGCCCGTGCTGCCAACGGGGTTATTCTGATCACAACCAAAAGAGGTAAGGAAAGCAAACCGGTAGTTCAGTTTTCTTCCAATTTCGGGATTGAACGTCCGACTATATTACCGCCAATGGCTGACGTTTTCGAATATATGCAATTACGTAATGAGTTGGCTTTCAACCAGGCAATGAACAATGATGACCGAACTCCTACCGTGAATCTTCCTTTCACAGACGATGTGATTGCAAAATACCGCGCAGGCAACGATCCTTGGCGTTATCCCAATACCGACTGGTATAAAGAAACGTTTAAGAGTTGGGCAGGCAGGCAGAATCACTCCATCAATATATCTGGAGGAAGCGATAAAGTGCAGTATAATGTCACGTTGGGATATCGAAATCAAGACAATCACTTCATTAAAGGCTATGGAGGCTATAACCAGTATAACTTGCGTATCAACCTGGATGCACAGGTTAATGACTGGATTAAACTCGGTGTGGGCTTGTTGGGACGCCAGCAAATGTTTAAAAGAAGCACCCAGTCTCCAGGAGATCTCTTGTGGTTTACTTCTCGCGGAAGACCTACAGATATAGCTTATTGGCCTAACGGATTACCGGGGCCTGCGCAGGAATACGGACGTAACCCTGTAATAGTAGCATCCGACCAAACCGGTTATCTACATGAAAATTCGTATTACACTCAATCCAACATCAAAACAGAAATTACCCAGCCCTGGATCAAAGGTTTGAAATTAACATTGTCTGCAGCTTATGACAAAATGCTCCGCAGAGACAAGGAGTGGTTTCAACCCTGGTATCTTTATACATGGAATGGTGTTGACGTTGATGCACAAAATATTCCGGTTTTGGAAAAAACATTGAGCGCTGTTACAACATTTGACCAAAAATTAACTGAGAGGGCACGAGATCAAACCAATGTTACCCTGAGCTCGCTTTTAACCTATGACCGGACATTCAACGCTCATAACATATCCGTACTGGTAGGTGCGGAAAAAGAAACGGCTGAGATGAATTACATTGAAGCGTATCGCAGATATTATTTATCCAGTGCCGTTCAACAGCTCACCGCAGGAGGCGATTTGGAAAAAAATGCCACCAGTAGTGATGCAAGTGTTAATTATGACCGGAGACGTATGAATTATTTCGGTCGTGTAGCCTATAATTACCAGGAAAAATACTTAGTAGAATTTCTCTGGCGCTATGACGGCTCATTTAATTTTCCGAGGGAAAATCGTTACGGATTCTTTCCCGGTATCCTGTTAGGGTATCGTATTTCAGAAGAAAATTTCTGGAAAGTAAATCTTCCGGGCATCAACTACTTTAAAATCCGTGGTTCATGGTCGCAGGTGGGTAACGATAAAATATATTACAATAGCGCTTATCAGGAATTCCAGTATCTGGCTACCTACAGATACGGATATGGTATGATCATCGATGGCGTTGACCAGAAATCATTAGAAATTGCACGTTTTCCAAATCCAAACATTACTTGGGAAGTTGCAAATATGATGAATCTGGGTATTGAAGGTCGAACGTTTAATAACAGGCTGTCTTTTGAAGTAGATGTTTTTCTGAACCAACGCCGCAATATATTGTGGCGCAGGAATGCTTCCATTCCCAATACATCCGGTTTGACGCTTCCTGCCGAAAATATCGGAAAAGTGGATAACAAAGGATTTGATTTCAGATTGTCATGGAACGATCGTATTGGCAAAGACTTTATGTACGATATAACCTTCACTGGAGGTTATACCAAGAATAAAATCAAATTTTGGGATGAAGCGCCCGGAGCGCCTGAATACCAAAAATCTACTGGTAAAATGACCAATACAAGCATCTACTATGAATATGATGGCGTATTTAAAGATTGGGATGAAGTCAATGACAGAGTCCATCGTCCGGATTATTCGGGTGTTGTTGCTGAATCCGGAATTAAACCCGGTGATATGAAATTTAAGGATATTAACGGCGACGGGAAGATCGACGGAGACGACAGGATAAGGATTAACCGTACAGATATTCCGAAATGGAATACTGGCTTAAATATCATGATGCAATATAAAAATTTCGATTTAACTCTCCTGTTCCAGGGCGGTTTTGATTCATGGACACGTATTTATCACGATGCCGGCACCATAGGCAACTGGCCAAAAACCGTTTTCGATAACCGCTGGTCATACGACAACCCAAGCAGTTTGCATCCACGCGTACATGACAGAGGGCAATTTTATTGGGATAATACGAATGCAGCTGGTACAAATACATACTGGATGAAACGGACAGGCTATGTACGTTTGAAAAACGTGGAATTTGGATATAACATTCCGAACCGTTGGGTACAACAAACCGGATTTTTCACAGGTATGCGTGTATTTTTGAACGGACAAAATGTTTTGACCTTTACAAAGTTGGATCGTGACCCGGAATCAACCAGCACTACTGGAACCAATTATCCGCATGTGATGGTTCTCAATGCTGGTTTTACTTTAACCTTTTAAATATTAAACTGATATGAATCGATATAGTATTATTTTTATATTATTTTTGGGCGTTGCTTTTTTACCTTCCTGTCAGGATTTTATGGACTATGATCCACTAACAGAAGTATCGGCATCTGCCGTATGGACTGATGGCGCTTTGGCCGAAGCTTATATGTATCGCATCTATTTCACTTTTCAAGATGCTGGATTTGCAGAAGAAACCCTTGCATCTGCTACGGATGAATGTTTTTTCACGCACGGTCGTAATTATCGTATTACGAATGCAGGCGCTGTGACAATGACAAATTTGGGATATTTGGGACAAACGCAAAGCGGACATCAATGGGCTCGTATGTATGAGCAAATCCGTTCCTGTAACGATTTTATTGAAAATATAGACGGTGCAGAATTTGACAACAGGGATAAAAACCAGTTAAAAGGCGAAGCCTATTTTTTGCGCGCTTATTTTTATCACCGCCTGTCGCGGGCGTTTGGCGGCGTACCGCTGGTACTCCATCTTACCCAGTTGACCGATGATCCTGAATCATTTCAGGTTCCCCGTTCGACCTACACGCAGGTAATCGATCAGGTTTTAAGTGATTTAGATCAAGCGGAAACATCACTAACCGGCCGAACTTTCGCTAATACGCAAAAGGGACGCGCCACACAGGCAGCCGTAAAAGCTTTACGTACACGTGTATTAATTGATGCAGCCAGTGATTTGCGCGATGAGCCTACTATTTCATCCAAAGTATCCATTTTTTCTTCGTACGCAAACAAGGACCTGTGGTGCTACAGTAAAGGCAGCCGTGCTGACCGCTGGAATGCCGTAAAAACCGCTGCAAAAAATCTGATTGACAACCCGTTGGGTCATGCAATTCCAAATTTTGCAGGCGATGGTAGCCTCACAGCTGAAGAGATAGGTGACAACTATTGGGCTCACTTCAATGTTGAAAATGAAGGCACCAAAGACCATATTTTCTCGCGTTATTTCCTCTTTACCAAAGGTGAAAGCGGAACTAACCAACGCTTTAATGGTCCTTGCGGTTATCGTGCATGGGGTGGCAATACTCCTGTTCAGGATCTTGTAGATGCGTATTGGATGGCAGACGGAACTCCTTTCGACTGGACAAATCCTGCACATGCGGCAGCTCCTTACAAAGACCGCGAACCGCGTTTCTATGGCAGTATTTTGTTTGATGGCGCGCCATGGTTTCTCCGTCCGGCCGAATATAGAACTACAGACCCCAATAACAAGATTCAGACCGGTTGGTATGAATTGGAATCGGGAAAAGACTTGTGGCCGGGTTTGGATACACGTTATAATAGCGCTACCGAAACATGGAACGGAAGTTTTACGGGTTATTATTTAAAGAAGTTCATGAATCCCAGAGATGGTGAACATCGTAACAACCAAAGTACTGTATTTCCGTTCATTCGTATGACAGAAGTCTATTTCAATTATATAGAAGCTTGTATCGAATTGAACGAAATAGCTGAAGCGTTAACTTACCTGAACGAGTATCGTGCTAATGTAGGTTTGCCTCCTGTTACTACTACCGATCAGGCAGAAGTTCGTGAAATCTTCAGGAACGATAGCCGTTTGGAATTTATGTTTGAGGAACATCGCTATTGGGATGTACGTCGCTGGTTGATTGGAACTACGGCGCCGGGATTTAATTCCGTGTATGGAATCAATATCACCGGAAAATTAAAACCGGGAGTTCCCAAACAGGATTTTTTCGAACACGACGAAACACGCTGGACGCTCACATACGAGCGAAATGATTTAAGAGGTGAAGAAGCGCGTGAATTTCCGGAAAAACTCTATTTCCTCCCTTTACATCGTGATTGGATGAACAGTAACACGGCATTAATTCAGAATCCGGGATATTAAACAGTAATCATTCTGAATTAAACAGAAAAATGTATTATATGGAGGGGAAACTCGTCGAAAAGAGTTTCCCCTCTTTTTATTTGCTATGCATGAAAACAATAAACAAAGCTCCTGTCCGAAATGCACAAACAACATCAGGAGGATACAATCCCTTTTCTTATCATCAAATTGGCAAATCTTTCCGTTTCGCCGGTGGCTACTACACAGAAAGATTGCTTTGCCCGTTCGTAAAATTCAGGCTTGGAAATGACCAGAAACTGCTTATCGCCATCGGGATAAGCGTTTAATTTTTCCCTGTACGTTTTCCATACTGTAGGTTCGGTTCCACGACAATCCATCAGTACCGCCGAAAAATCAACGGCATAATCGAGCGGAAAAAGCGGTAATATGGCGTCCAACAACGCGGGGATGTTGTGTCCGTCGGCGCGAACCAAGCGTTGCGCATGCGAGGCGGCAGGAAAATTACCGTCGCCTAATACCAATTCGTCGCCATGCCCCATCTCCATGAGTATTTTCAGGAGTTCCGGAGATAATAGATTACTGATTCCTCTTAGCATATTAATCCCTCCATTTTAACAAGGGGGCATGCCCCCTTGTCTAATAAGTTCTGCTTTTTGATCTGTGTTCGTAATAATCGGGACTGTTACCGAGTTTTTCGAGCGTCGGCATACTGATTTTATCTATCAACGATTCAATTTCATCCGGTATCACCAACGTGCAGGCTTCCACGTTCATTTTCAGTTCGTCCACATTACGTGAACCTACCAGCGTCGAAGTCATGAACGGTTTTTTGAGTATCCATGCAAGGGAGAGTTGCGCAACATGAATGTTCAAATCGTCGGCGATACTGCGCAGTTGGTTGACTACCTCGAATATTTCCTGCTCGGCGCCTTCTTCGTGATGGCGCGAGGTTTCTTCTCCGCGAAAATTAGCAAAGTGGCGCGAATGTGCCTGATGTTTGGGAACGTCATCGGCTGTTTTGTAAATGCCTGCCAGTAAACCCTGCTGTAACCCCATTGAGCCTATTACACTGATGTTGTGTTCCATACAGTAGGGCGCTATTTCGGCTTCAATGGCGCGTGATACTATATTGTAAGTCAATTCGTTGACGTCAATCTGTGCACCGGTTGCTACCACTTCTTCCATTTGTGTACGTCCAAAATTACTTATTCCAATGGAACGTATCAAACCTTCCTTTTTCAACTCAGCAAGTTGATAAAAGGTTTCCTCTATGGTGGGAGGCGATTCAATAACAGTTTCACTGGATGTGAAATGCTTCACAGCAAGCGTGTTAATTGGCCAATGAAGCATATATACGTCAAGATAATCCATATCTAACCGTTGCAAACTTTCCAAGCAATGTTTACGTACCTGATTGCAATTCGACGGGCTGATTTTTGAAATAACTATTGCTTTATCACGTAAGCCTTTGAGCGCTATTCCCAGCGATTTCTCGCTTTCGCCTGCATTGTACGCCTCTGCTGTATCGAAGGTGTTTACGCCCATGTCAAAAGCGGCAGCCACCACGTGATTGACGTCCTGCTGCGATTGCTCGCCCCAGTAGTCGCCGCCGCCAAAAGGCCAGCAGCCAACTGTCATAGATGAAACGGATATATCTGTTTTTCCGAGATTTAAGGTCTTCATATATCTTATTCTTTCCACCAACGTTCTTTTTCTTTTTTGATCAAATCATCCAGATAGATGACCTGATCGTCGCGGTTTCTTTTTCCGCCGGGGGCGTCTACCATGTTTCCACCCCAGTCATGCGGCGAAATATTACAGTTCAAATCGAGACTTGCAACCAGCAATCCGACGCCATGTACGTCGAAAGTACGGATGTCCTTAAATGATTGTGCAGAAGAAGACGCAAACACAGTTGGATCTTTGTCAGGATTCTGAACATCACGACCGGCGGTATCGAAAACGCCATAACCAAAACGTTTATCCACAACAGATATGACAAAACGCACCTGATTATCGGCTGCCCGTGCATGAATAATACTGCGAAAGTAACCTGCTACGGGAAAAAGGATAACTTCGGCTCCTTTTAAGGCAAAAAGTTGTGTAACATCGGTGAACCAACTGTCTGCACAAATGATCATGCCCACTTTGCCAAAATCGGTTTCAAAAATATCTGTCCTCGCACCGGGAGTGACGCCCTGCTGATTTGCTTCGGGACTGTACGGGTGAATCTTATCATATATTCCGCACAATTTTCCGTTGCGATCGTAAAGCACTCCTCTATTGTATTTTTTGCCGTCGGTTTTATCGGTCACATAAATGGAAGCGCCAATATACATTCGGTGTCGGGCAGCTAATTGCGACATTAAGGCCATCAGCGTATCGCCGTCCGTTTTGTTGCGACCCATTTGGGCAACACCTTCGGGATAGAGGAGCAAATCGGCCTTGTCATTTGCTGCCTGCGCTGCTACTTCTGCAATTTGGTGGTATCCGACAGTATCCTGCGTGCAGGCAAACCTTGCCCAACGAGGTTGAACAGGCTCGCATGGAGTTAGTGATATAGAACGTATTTTAACTTCGCCGCCTGAATTGAAACGGTAATATACGCGAAGATCGGCATCACGGGATTGGTTTCCCCGAACAACAATGGTTTCGCGCCCTTCAACCAGACCATTCGCTAAACGATAAAAATTTACTATCCCACTGCGATCGTATTGAAAAAGCAGATTACGTTGCGGATTCACATCTTCGGATATGGAAAAAAGAACCCGATATTGATAGGTTCCGGGGGCAAGGTTCGTCTTTGCGGAGATGAAAGCAACCGCTGAAGGATCGCCGTTTCCTGTGAGCGAGAGATAACGACCGTTGGCGTCTACTCCGATGGTAAAATTTGGAGCATGGCTATCCTGAAACGTGGTTAACGTCCAGCCTTCGGGCAGTTCACCGGTATTTCCTTTCGTGAAATCAGACCCAAACGAAGTTGTTTGCGACTTGGCGATCATTAAAACGCCAATAAACAGGACGATGGTAATAATCCCTTTTTTCATAGTGATAGATGGATAACAGTTAAACGTTTTCGGGGATTACATAGCCTTGCCGGTAAGCGCCCCGAGCAAGTGCGTTTGCCTTGTCGTCGTTGATGATTTTCTCGGTTTGCGCGTCGAACAGAAGTTGTTTGTTCCCAGCGCGGTATGCGATATTCCCAAGATGAACAAGCGTTGCGCTGCGATGACATTCTTCTACGTCGCCATTGGGTTTTTTTCCGGTACGAAGCGACTGTACGAAGTCCATCTGATGTTCTCTGTCGGGCATCACGCCGCCGTCCTGCGCAACAATTTCGTTGTTATTTCCCAACACCTGCCATCCTCCGCCATGCCGGCCAAGATACATCAAGCCTTCCGTGCCGTATATCTCGGTGCGCGTGGCATTATTGCGCCAATTCGGGAAAAGGTTTTTGTCCTGACGTATGTTGTTGGGCGTTTTCATCATGTAGTTGGTAGCATAAGCATTGTCGCAGGTCAGGGTGAAGTCGCCGAAATCGTATACAATAGACTGATATTCTGGTGTTTCGCGCGTTCCGCCAAAAGCCTTGTTACCTCCCCAACCGAATACGGATTTAGGGTGTGGCGGATCGCCGATGACCAAGCGAGCCAGATCCATCACGTGTGAGGCGTCGTCAGCAAGCCCTCCTCCGCTGTATGCCCAATAGCAACCCCAATCGCCCCGTCCGCTTTCGGTAACGATGCTCGGGCTGTATGATCGGACGGCAGCCGGGCCTTGCCATTTATCCCAATCGAGCCACGAAGGAACAGGCGTTTCGGGTTTTTCCGACCATTTATTGCCACCCAGCATATTGTAACATTTGACGGTTACAATTTTACCGAGTTTACCGCTTTTAATGTATTCGCGAGCCGTAAATCCATACGGCGCACTGCGGTTCTGAAATCCAACCTGTACAATCCGGTTGTATTTTTGGGCGGCTTCAACCATTTTGCGTCCTTCCCAGATATTGATGGTGGGATTCTTTTCCACATAGACATGCTTGCCTGCCTGACATGCCCAGACGGTAGCCAGGGCGTGCCAATGTTCCGGAGTAGAAATCCACACGGCGTCCACATCCTTATCGTCAAATATTTCTTTCATGTTGGCCGTCATTTCCGGACGATAGCCAAATTCCTTTTCAATCGTTGCTGCGGCTTTAGTCAGTTTTGAACTGTTGACGTCGCATACGGTTTTGATGGTCACATTTTCGTTGATTTTACAGCAATTGACAATGGCCTCCATTCCCCGAGGTCCGACGCCAACGATTGCCAGAACAATCTTGTCGTTAGCTCCTTTGTACGTGGCGCTCAGCATAGAATTGATTCCTACGGTCAAACCCAGCGAACCTGCCATACTTTTCTTTAAAAATTCACGTCTGATCATTGTATAATAATTATTGATAAGTGATTAATGCCTTAACAGAAAATCTACTGCATTGAACATCAGGTTTCGGAAACTTTCAATTTTCCAATCGTCCCAATGTCCGAGCGAAGTATATAGTACATGATTATTGATCCACAATACCGGCTCGTCGGGTACGCCGGGATTACTGCCCAACAACAATACCTGAATATTGCCGGAACGCAGGGGACGGTTTTTGTACAACCAGTTGAGGCTGTTGAATTTCGGATCAACGCCTTTCAATAGCGGGTGACCTTCCATTCCGGGAACGATGAAAACGTCGGTTCCCGTATTCAGATGTCCGTAATGCCCTTGGTAATTGCCTCCCAGCACATCCTTGTCAAATTCTTTCCATTGTGCAAGAAATTCCGACGCATTTTCCTTTGCGGTTTCTATACCGCCGCCTTCGCGGGGCACATTGGCGTTGGCGTCGAAAGAATGCGATGCGGTACGGATTCCGAGAACGGGACGTCCGCTGGCTACATAATTTTTGATCATGTCCATTTTATCCTGTTCTAATGCCCTGCGCCGTATGAAAAATACAGCCAGGTCGGCGTCTTCAAGAATCCGGAGATTTTCGATATTATGACGCGTAGGCGATTCGGTTATTTTCCCCTGATTATCAATAGGCATACCGTAGTCGGCGTATTCGGCTTTCACTTCGGGTTTGGCGTCCTTTTTGGCGTCGTTCATGATGGGAATACCCAGTGCAAAATCGCTGTGAATATCATGTTTCAACGCAAGCTCATGCGCAAATTCAGGTAATCGCTGGTTGGCGCGGTATTCGCTTTCTGCAGTCAGGAAAGCGATGCGCGGCCGTGTATCGCCTTTGAACCGAAACTGTTTCTTTCCGGTAAAATCAGTGGATACAATACTCGGACAAACATAAGTTTCGATATAATCTACTATCAGGTCAAGCCCCGTGAAATGACTGACATACGGAGGCATTTTACTGTTGTACATCAGGTCGGTCATGTCGCGCATCAACACCACGTTCATCCCCATCCGCGTCATAGCGCGAAGGCCAAACGAACGGCCAATCACGCACATGTTGGTATGTACGCCCATCAGAATCACGTTTTTAACGCCTTTTTTCTTGAAGTAAGCGCCGATTTCTGCGCCTGAATCGCTGATCAAATCCCTGTCGGTAATGGTCAGTGCGTCAATTTGTTTTGTCCATGCCTTGTGCGGTTTGCAATCGTCGTTCTCGCAACCTTCGTCGGATTGGTCAACCGGCCAGGGAGCGTTCGCTTCGGAAGGCAGTTTATTGCCGTTAGCCAATGCGGTGATTTTCGCATCTTTGTATTTCATGGCTTCTTTCCTACCCGGATAGTTGGCATAATAGCCCATGCAATCGCTCGGCGCGTGCACAATCAAAACTCCTTTTTCGCGTGCAACGGAGATAACCTTGTTCATTTCGGGCGCTATTTCCGCTACGCGCGCAGTAGCATCGTCGCACCAGTGCTTATCCCACATATCGCAAATAATAATGGCTGTTTCAGCGGGTTTCCATGCTTCAATGCGGCTGACCAGATCCCAGGCGCCTTCATCCTGAACGGAAGGGGCTTTCAGTTGTTTGGAAATACGTAAATCGTTAGTTGCGTCCACGTCCATAAACGGATAGAAAAAACAGATGATTACAAGTTGTATAATTTTTTTTTTCATAAGTCAATTAATTTTTACCGTATATTTCATCCCTTTATTAGGTTCTGCTAAAAAGTTTTCCACAGTGAAATTGACGTCGCCACCCGTAATGCCGCCGTTCAGTCTGACCGATATCGTGCGCGTTCCGTGTGGCGCAATAGTTACAGGCTCTATGTCGGTATTGCGAAAATATACTAATCGCGTGTCATGCGCCGCTTTTTTCAGACAGAAAGTCAGGTCTGATTTGTTTTTCAGCGTAATTTGTGCCGTATTGTTCGCCGTATTTTTCGTCACATTTATTTCCACTGCGCTCTCAAATAGTTCTTTCAGGTATCTTTCTTCGCCGATGATGTACTCGTCGTGATAAACCGCCGTACGTCTGTTTTTCAGAGCGTCATGAATTGCCTCAACGGAACGCTCTGTAGCAAAGACGAGTGTCATGGTGCGATGTTTTCCGGGAGCGAACTCGGGCATGGGTGCGTGTACGTCGGAGTTGCCGAGCATGGTCAGTTTCTTTTCCAGACACCAGCGGTGCACTTCAGGGTAATATTCGCCGTTGACCACCTCAATGCCTTGCATCAGTCCCTGTTCAAGCAGTTGGGTATGTTCGGGCCACCACAATGTGGTGTCGGGCTGTTGTGAAAGCCATCCGGGGTGATTCCAAAAGAGGAACGCATTCTGCGCTTTGGCAGCGCGTATGGCATCCAAATAGTCGGGCTTATCCAATTCCTCGGAATTGGTGATGAAGATAGCGTTGTGGTGGCCGGGAGGCATATCGCGGGTAATTTCGCTGCCTTTGACGAGGATGATGCCCCTGTCTTTCGCCGTTGGCAGGGCGATGTCATACGAACGGTTGTGCGAAGCAACCATGTCGTCCTTGTGAGGCCGGTACTCGATGTGATCGGTAATCGCTATGGCATCAAGCCCTTCGCGGTACGCCTCGCCGATCCGTACTGTCGGCCACACTGTACCATCGGAAAAAACCGTATGGATGTGAAAATCGCATTTCAGGGTTACATAACCCTTCAGGTCGGGGATGTCGATATTTCCTTTTCCCTGTGCAAACAACGGCAGCGTCATGCAAACCGTCCAAAATAGTAATATGAACTTTTTCATTTTTGATTTTTTTAATGGGTTTACTATCATTTTGTTTTGTTAAAAATTCAATGCAAATGTACAATAATTTGATCACATTTCAACTATCCATTAAGGTATTGAAATCTATTTCCTGCGAAGTTTCCAGTTCGGTTATCCGTTCGTTTTCGCACTTCAAAGTCCGGAAAGGATACTTTTTCAGCAGATTGTAATTGTGCGTTACCATCATCACCGTTTTTCCCGCCCGATGAATCTCACCCAGCAAATCCATGATTTCGGAAGAGGTTTCGGGGTCGAGATTTCCGGTAGGTTCGTCGGCCAGAATGAGTTCGGGGGCGTTCAGCAGAGCACGGGCTATCGCTACCCTTTGCTGTTCGCCACCCGACAGTTGATGAGGCATCTTGTAGCCTTTGGTTGACATTCCCACCATTTCCAGCACATCTTTGATACGCTGCACGGGGTTGTTTTTCTCTTTCCAACCGGTAGCCTGAAGCACGAAAAACAGATTGTCGTGCACGGTGCGGTCGGTAAGCAACTGGAAATCTTGAAAAACAACGCCAATCCGGCGCCGCAGGTAGGGTATCTGGCTCTTTTTCAACAAATGCAGAGCATAGCCGACGGCTACTGCCCGTCCTTGTAGTAGGGGGAGTTCCGCATTCAAGGTCTTTACCAGACTGGTTTTTCCGCTGCCTACTTTCCCGATCAGGTAAACAAATTCGCCGGAATTGACGGAAAAGGTAACATCTTTCAGCACTAAGTGGTCGCCATGAAAAATATTTGCATGGTTGAATGAAATGATGGGTTGGGTTGCCATTTTTTTTATTCAAATTGTTGTTTCATATACTGTAATGCAGGAGCAAGACGTTTTTCAAAGTCATCCCATCTGCCTTCTATGGAGATGCACCCCTGATAGTTGATTTGCTTCAATGCGTCGAAATAGGGTCTGAAGTTGTCGCCTGCCGTTCCCGGAGCGCTTCGGGTTTCTTTTTCTGCAATGTGGCAATGACGAATTAATTCGCTGTATTTGACAATTTCTCCTGCAGGTTCGCTATCCCGCATCATATGGTAAATATCGCAAAGCAAGAGAATATTCGGGTGATTTACATCTTTAACAATAGCGGCTCCTTCGGCCAATGAGTTAATAAAATTGGTTTCGCCGGTATTCAGAGGTTCAACAACCACAGTTACACCATACTTTTGTGCCAGTGGCGCCATCCGTTTGCAGAGATTGATAAATTGCTGTGTAGCCTCCTGTTTGCTGAATCCTTCGGGAATCCTGCGCGCAGTGCCACTGCCAAATACGATACGCTGTATTCCTGCCATTTGTGCGCGACGAAAAGCTATTTCGGCCCATGCCAATATTTCGTCATGACGGGTTTCGGGGCCGGTAATTTTCATATCGCCGGGAATGAAATTAATACATGAAATAATTTTCACGTTCAGTTGCTTCATTTGTTCCAGATTTGTCAAAAAAGTCGAGTCATTTTTTCCCGGAGCGAGAAAACTGCTCACGTCTATTTCAAGATAATCGTACCCAGCAGCAGAAACTGCGGGGTAATCGGACAGTTTGGCGCAAACGGCAAATGACGGTTGTCCGGCGGAGGGGTGACATACCGCTCCGAGACACGCGAACAGAATAAAAAGGGAAATTTTAACAGTGGTGTGCATGGTCAGAAATTTATATGATGACGGGCAAAGATATGAAAACAACATGAATATTTCATTTGGTTTTGATTATTTTATTGAACGTAGTTGGGAAAATCCGTTTTTTATATACTTTTGTGTTGAAAATAATTCTCATTAATGTATGCTTTTCCTGTTTAAAAAGGAGATACAGGGCTTCTTTTCATCCCTTACGGGATACTTAGTTATCGCGGTGTTCCTGGCTGTTACGGGCTTGTGCCTTTGGGTTCTACCGGGGGTGCTCAATATTCCCGAAAGCGGATATGCTTCGTTGGACAGTTTGTTTTATATTGCGCCGTGGGTGTTTCTTTTTTTGGCTCCGGCCATCACCATGCGTTCGTTTGCCGAGGAAACCAAAACGGGAACCATTGAGTTGCTGCTCACCAAGCCGGTCAGCGAACTGCAATTGGTTACTGCGAAGTTTCTGGCTGCCGTAGTGTTGATTTTGATTGCTTTACTGCCCTGCCTGGTGTACATTGTTTCAGTATGGCGGCTGGGTAATCCTCCGGGAAACTTAGATACGGGCGCTACGTATGGCGCCATGATTGGTCTGATGTTACTGGGAGCGGTGTATGTAGCCATCGGTACGTTTACTTCTTCGCTCACCGATAATCAGGTAATAGCGTTTATCGCGGCGGCGTTGACATCCTTTGTGTTCTACGAGGGTTTCGATGCTTTGGCGCAACTGATTTCGGCGTCAGGCGTACAGGATTTTGTTTCGTATCTCGGCATCAAGGAGCATTACGCTTCAATCAGCCGGGGCGTAGTTGATTTACGCGATTTGGTATATTTTTTCGGCGTGATGCTGTTCTTTCTGTTGCTCACGCGACTGAAACTGCAGAGCCGGAGATGGAAGTAAAATAAAATAGAACGCAGATAACACGGATCTTACGGATAAACGCGGATTTTAAAATCAGTGAAAATCTGTCCTGTCTACGTTATCCGTGTTCAATTCAATAATTAAAAATAAAAAAATGAATAAAATAGCCGTATCTATCCTTAATTGCGATTTTGGTAACCTGAACCGTGAAATAGAGATGATTAACCGCAGCGATGCCGCATGGTTTCATTTAGACATTATGGACGGGGTTTTTGTCCCCAATATTTCTTTCGGGTTTCCGGTAATACAAGCCGTGAAAAACATGGCAACAAAACCTTTAGACGTGCACCTGATGATTGCTTCGCCCGACCGCTACATCAAGGATTTTAAGGCTGTCGGCGCCGACTGGCTGAACGTGCATTACGAAACATGCCCGCATCTGCACCGTACCGTGCAAAGCATCAAACAGGAAGGGATGAAGGCAGGCGTAACGCTCAATCCGCATTCGCCCGTCAGTTTGTTGGAAGATATTATTGCCGATGTCGATTTGGTACTACTCATGTCCGTTAATCCCGGCTTTGGCGGGCAGGCTTACATTGAGAATACTTACGACAAGGTAGCCCGCTTGCGCGAAATAATCGAAAAGAAAGGCTCCAAAGCATTGATACAGGTGGACGGCGGCGTTGATACCGGCAATATTGCGAAATTAGCAAAAGTCGGCGTCGACGTATTTGTGGTAGGAAGTTTTATCTTCCGAGCAGCCGATCCCATACAAACCATTAAGGTACTGGCGAATATCTGAGTAACGGAATTTCTCACTCTTCAACATCAGCCAGCAGCAACACGCGCAGCATATTGCCCTGTTTGTCGTTTATAGGCACGAAGGTAAGATTGCAACGCATTTGTTTGCCGCCGACAGTCATATTCATTTCCTCATCGAAAATTTTACCTTTACGGACGGTTGTCTTTATCTCATTAAAAGCATCTTCGCCGACAAACGCCGACAGATGTTTGCCAATAAAGGATGAACGGTCTGCCTGCCACAGGTTGAGGAAATTTTGGTTGACGGCAGTAATGATGGCGTCAGACGCAAACTCAACTACATTGTCTGTTTCAAAAATCGCATTATAAAACTGCTGCATCTCAAAGTCTTTGTTTGCGATTTGGGTAATATTGTCAACTACTTCAATGTGACCAATATTATTGCCTTCGCTGTCTTTTATGTAACTTGCCAAAGTGGTAAAAGTGACGTCTCCCACCTGAAATTCGCTTTTCCCTTTACCACATTTCAAACATTCAATACCGCATCTTTCATCTTTGCAAATATCTACGTTCCAGACATCTCCGCAATATTTGCCCATGGTCGCCTCTCTGGTTGTTCCAAGAATGGTCAATGCTGCCTTGTTGAGGAAAGTTAAATTTTTATTCATGTCGGTTACCGAGATGGGCGATTCTTCAAAAGCGTCCAGCAAAGCTTCATACCAGTGTACTTTTTCTCTAAATCCTTTTTCGGACTTTTGCGATTTGATTAAAACTTCTTGAAGTTCGGTTTCGCGGCGACGCATTTCATTGACAATATCCTTATCTTTTGTAATATCCTGTATGGCGCCTGTAACTCGGAGCGCATATCCTTCCTCATCGCGGATGGTAGCGCCAAAAGCATGGTAATACGAATATTCGCCGTTTTTCTTTAACAGGCGGTATTCGAGGTCGTAAGGCGTATTTCCTGTCCGGTCGAGCAAGTGTTGCGCAAAAGCGTCCAGCGTTCTTTCCTTATCGTCAGGGTGAAGTTTATCGCTCCAACTGCTCAACACATTCGGGAAATCAGCCACGTCCGAATATCCCAGCATATGCCTGAATTTGTCAGACCAATGAAAAGTATTGTCGGGATTGACAGGATCACCATTTACAATCTCCATATCCCACAAACCAATATTGGATACATCCATGATCATGTTTAACTTGGTCAATTGATACTCGTTTTGAGACATTATCCTGGTAAGTTCGATTCGAGCTTGTTCCATTTCCTGATTTTTGCGGTACATTTCTTCCTGAGTAGCCTGCATTTCCTCCATGTTTTGGCGAAGCTCCTCTTCCTGATTGACCATTTCTTCGGCTTGCAGTTTCGACTGCGCCAGCAACCTCTGCGTCATTAAATTTGTTTTTACCGACGATAAAGTGGACGCAATACTTTCCGAAACCTTCTCCACAAAAGCAATCTGATACTGTTCAAACGGTTCGAAAGACGCCAGTTCTATCACCCCGTATATCTGTTCGTTGACTTTCAATGGCGTAATCAATAAGGCTTTCGGTGCATCGCCTCCCAATCCGGAGGTAATCTCTATATAATTATGAGGAAGTTCTGTCATATAAATGGTTTCTCCTTCGAGGAAACATGTGCCCGTCAAACCTTCGCCCAATTCAATCTGTTTGTCGGCGAATTTTTTACGATCGTACGCATAACATGCCGTTAGTTCCAGAAATTTATGCGTATCGTCTGCATCATTCAGTACAAATAAACCGCCCTGGTTGGCGCCCAGATATTTGACCATTTCCGAAATCACAACAGACGACAGCGCTTCCAGATTATCGTTGTGCTGCCTGAGCAATTCGCCCATTCGGGCTAAACCTTCAGTTGCCCAGTTGCGCTGTTGCTCCTCTCGCTGTAGTATCTCGGCTTCTTTCTTAGTTTTCTGCAAGTTGGCACGCATCTCAAGCAAAGCATTTCCCAACACGTCGCTGTCGCCCAATTTCATATATTCCTGACCGAAATCGCCATTACCGATAGCATCGGCAAAAATAGCGGTAGAAGCCAAATTTTGGGATAAACCATCCACATAAGCAGCCACGGAGTTGTTGGCATAACGGTGGTTGATGCTACTATCCAACTTTTCGATTTCGCCTTTTGCCAGCTTTTCCAACCGCTGAATCAGTTCGTCAGGCTCAACGCCCAACTGTCTTTTGATGGAACGGGCTATGAGTATGATCACCAGAACAAACAGCGCAAAACCGAAAGTCATAATTCCTGTCTGCATGTTACGCAAATGGTTTTGTGCCTGCATCATGACGGTTTTATCCAACACTATAGCAATCGACCAGTCGGCTACCGTTGTCGGACAATAGGCTATGTAACTTGCCTTTGCATCCGATTCATTCACATATTCGCCAAAACTTTTCTGACCGGCTACCATTCCTTTACCGATAAGCGCCAGCTCAGTATTATTCGTTGCCGCCGCCACATTGCCAATGTTGTTGTTCAATATGTAATCCTTGTTGGGGTGGGCGATGTACATGCCTGTATTCCTGTCGATGATAAAGGCGTATAATCGTTCGTCCTTAGCGGCGATGAAATCGTCTAACCATTCGAGCGCAATATCGCCGGTCATCACGCCAAGCAACTGACGGTTATCGTTGGTATATACAGGCACGGAATAGGTGACCATCAGCACGTTTCCGCCGCCATCGTCAAAATAGGGCTCGCACCATGTAGGGCGTTTTGCCGCCACAGGTTGCGTATACCATATCTCCTCCTCGTAATCGTAACTGTCCGCCAAGTCGCTGGCGTCAAGTTTCTTCGCATCAATTTGATATACGTAAGGTGAGCGTTTGCCATATCCGGCGCCCGGATGAAGCGCAAAGGTAGAACCGTAAATATTGGGGTTCACACGTATCGTTTGGCTGATCACTTGATGAACTGCCGAATTTTGTTCAAGGTCAATCATTTTCATGGCTTCGCCCATAACGTCGACCGCCGATGACACGGCAAGGGTTAATTTATCAATTTCACCTGCCACTAACTGTGCCTGAGTGGTTGCATCCTTACGGATATTTTTCATGTAGGCGTCGGAAAGATAAATGGTACTGTATATAACGCTGGCAGCCATCACTAAAAAAACGCATAACGTAAAGGGAATGATCATCCTCTGCGTGACGCCTAATTTCGCAAAAATAGATTTCATATTATCATTGTATTATTTTGGTCATTTTTTAAATTTCAAAATAAGGTAATCGCCGCCGACAGGAAAACTGCTTCCATAGCCGGATTAACCGTAAACTTAACCGAAAGCGGCAATGAATAAGTCGGCGTGATTTCAAAACTTTTGGACACGCCCACGCCGAGGTTGATGAATTTCTCACCATCGATACCATAAAATTCGGAAGCCATAGGTACTCCACCGGCAAATATTTCCCAATCCACTCCTTTACAGGTATTTCCATAGCCAATTTCAATGTATGTGGAGTGATTTTTTTCCCGCGTACTGCCATCCCACTCACCTTTCAGGTCATTTCCGGCAAGAATAGTGGAAATCATAGCTTTTAGAGGAAATGATCCGGTACCGTCATACACTAATTGCAAATCTAAAACATGACCTGTTTCTTCTTTTTTAAACTTAAAATAAGACGGAGCGAGCCATCCGTAACCGAAGTAATCGGTAAGACTGATGGAGAAAGCAGGCGTGAATTGTATACCGACGAAGAGATCAATCTCCTGATACTCATTAGGAGTAAACGGAGTTGACGCCCAAGCGCCCACGAAAAACTTACCCGGTGCAAACGTAAAAGATGGTTGCACCACCGGCGAGGTATTCAGGGGAAGCCCCCTCCATATAAATCCGCTCGCCACATCCATTGACAGGCTGAACTTTGAAGGGTTTTCCTGTCCGTATAAATTGCTACAATTTGCAAGCATTGCGCTTGCGCAAATCAATAAAAAAAATCGTTTCATTTTTAAATATATTAATACGTTATAAAACACGTGTACGGTTTTTACGAAAAAAAGTTTCAGAATGGTGTGAGATTTTTCATATAAAAAGGTTACCACTCGAAGCGTATATACTTTTTTTATAATTTTATATCATTTATTGGAGACGTTATTGTTCATCAACAATATTGTAATGCTTCATAGAATGCTTCCACGTTCTTAAGCGAGGTATTCGGAGGCACATCGCATCCTGATGATATCACAAAATTCTTATATCCGGCTGTTTGTTCCAACAATTTCACAACTGATTCTTTTATCTGTTCCGGTGTAGACATCTTGAAAACGCCAACAGGATCAAGATTTCCCATCACCAGGACATCCGGCGGACAAGTTTTCAGCGCATCTACCATATTCATAACGTTACCGAAATGGTAACCGTGAGCGCCGATATACAGCATCGCCTGCGTACACTGTCCGGTATTACCGCAGTTGTGTAGAATTATCGAGAAAGAATCATCTTGAAGTGCATCAATGATTTGCTTTACATACACAGAAGAATATTGCCGGCAATCATCGTCAGAAAGCAGACCCGCAGCAGGTTCGGCAATGATAACGCCATTGACGCCTGCAATTTTCAGAGCGCGACAATATTCGGTGAGGAACTGTGTGCATTTTTCCAACAATAGATGGATGGTATCCGGTTCGGTGTAGATGGCCATCATGATTTCCGTCATGTCGAACAGACGACCAGCCAGGGAGTAAGGACCGATACATCCCCCGAATACAGGCTTGTTGGTAATAGCGGCAACCGTGAGTTGATTGGCCAGCAGATATTGGGGTATTCTGCCCGCTGAAAGCGAGGGAACAGATAACCGTTGTACTTCATCGAAACTGCTCACCAAACGGCGACTGACAGTAGGCACCTCGTCTGTCGAAAAGTTGATGGCGCAACCAAACGCTTCGGCTTCTACCGTTAAATCCATGATTACTGTGGACGCAGCAGACGGAAAACGTCCGCTCAACGCAATAATTGCTTCGGCATGTACTTTCCCATCAGTAACGGCATCCAGTACCGTTTTTTCAATCATCTCAATTCCCGGATGCGTCAGAATGGGGATTGCGATGCGTTTAGGTTGGTTGATAACATCTGTTATCCATCTTTTCATTTTCATGAATACATTTTATCAGTTCCAGAAAATTCTCCACAGGCGTATCCTGTTGTACATGATGCGTAGGAGCGCAAAGCCAGCCGTTATTCCTGCCGAGCGTTGACTTCAACCACTCAAATTCGTGATGTATATCAGCAGGTGAACCCAACGGCAAAGTAGTCTGAACAGCCATTCCGCCAAAAAACGACAGCAGGTCGCCATACTTGTCTTTCAGGATTTGCGGATCCATACATTCTGTTTGTATCGGATTGAGCACATCGACGCCTGCTTCTATCAGGCCGGGAATGATATCATATACACAACCATCTGAGTGAAAGGCTATTTTGATATCTTTGTTGATCTGTTTTATTTCTTTACAAAGTTGTGCGTATCGCGGTTTGAAAAATTCGTTCCAGGTAACAGGATTTAACAAAGGCCCTTTTTGCGAACCGAAATCATCACCTATCCATATCATATCTACTCCTTTGTGTGCCATGTTTTTAGATACTTCCAGATGGTAACGGAAAGTCATATCAAGTATCCTGTTAGCCAGGTCGGGATTGATATACAAATCCATCAGTAAATCCTCAAATCCACGCAAAGCCCATGCCGACTCAAAGATGGTACAATGTACCCTTCCGATGATGTAATACTCGTCTTTATATTCGCGCACCAACCGTTCTACATGGTCGTACAATCCCGGCACATTCGGTTCGGGTGCATGGTAGTTGTCAATATCAGGCTCATCACCGGCCAATGGACCTCTTTTCAGATTGGTATAGATACCTCCGCCAAAAGGTGTATTGTATGGGTCGACCTTCCATTGCACACCCCAATTGTCTACGTAGGGTTTGTCGTCCAAATAATAATTGGTAAACCAGCCAACCCCTGCCTGCAGGGCATCCTGTCCTGTAAGAATTTCCAAATCGTAGCCATACCACTCACGATGATGAGGCTCCGAACGACAAGGCTCCAATCCGAAATGCACACGCAGGCGGTCTGCAAATTCGGGCGTAAACGTGGCCTGAAATGGCACCCTGTCGGTTGTTTCACGGTTTAATGCTGCAATAACTCTATCTCGATGTTTCATTTTAATATTTGACTTTACATTATTGTTAATAATTAGGGAACCTCTAAAAACCCCTTTTATAACGCTCCCGTCATTGCGGGCATGACCCGCAATCTCCTGAATTTGAGGAGATGCTGAAACAAGTTCAGCATGACGTTGAGAGTTTTTAGAGGTTCCCATTAATGTTTGGCTTTCCAAAGGGAAGCAATAATTGAATAACTGAATAATTACCACCATATTGTATAAAGCACTATAAGAATAGCCATAATCACTACTGCGATAATATTGAAAGCGCGGCTTGTTTTGAATAAGCCGGGAGTTATTTCAATGGCTTTTACGTTCACGCCCTTTCGTTCTACAATGGCAGTGATGAAAACAGTCAATACACAAAGGATAAATACAATTAACATTCGATCCATCCACGGGAGACCGGGGAATGTAAATTTCATGGCTGTCGAGAAAACAAATGTCCCGATAGCGGCCAACAATGCACCATTGGGTGTCGCCCGCTTATAGAAAAATCCCGTCAGAAAGATAGCCAGCGCTCCCGGACTGATAAAACCGGTAAATTCCTGGATGTACTGGAACGCCTGATCGAGTGTAGTGAGCATCGGAACAATGGCAATGGCAATTAGCAATGCTGCAAAACTGCTTAACCTGCCCACTTTCACTAACTTTCCTTCACTTGCTTTCTTTTCGATATACGGTTTGTAAATATCCATGGTAAAAATCGTGGAAATACTGTTCATCATCGAAGCTAACGAACTGACAATAGCCGCAATAAGCGCTGCAAAGGTAAGTCCCTTGATACCGGTAGGGATAAGATGGCTCAGCAGCCATGGATATGCTTCGTCTGATTTTCCGAGTTCTACACCCATTGCATAGACAGCGATACCGGGAATAACCACAATCAGTGGTATCAATAATTTCAGCAAACCGGCAAACTGCATTCCTTTCTGAGCTTCATCCACCGATTTTGCAGCCAATGCACGTTGAATAATGTATTGATTACAACCCCAATAGTAAAGATTAGCTACCCATAGCCCGCCAACAATCACCGATAAACCGGGCAAATCCTTATAGCCGGGATGCGAGGAATCGAGTATCAGGTGAAACCGGTCGTGCGATGTTTCATAAAGGTTGTTAAACCCTTTGATCAGCCCTTCACCTGCACCCAATGCATTGATGGCAATATAAGTAGTAATAAGCCCACCGCCAATAAGGAAAACCACCTGCACCACATCGGTAATAGCCACTGCTTTTAGTCCTCCGTAAATGGAGTAAATACCTGCAAATAATGCCAGAAACAATACGCCTTGCATCAAGGGTATGCCCATCACGTTCTTGATGGTCAGCGCTCCAAGGTACATAATGGAGGTGAGGTTGATGAAAATAAATACTGCCAACCAGAAAATTGTCATCACTGTTTTCACCCGCGCATCAAAACGTTGTTCTAAGAACTGCGGCATCGTATAGATTCGTTTTTGCAGGAAGATGGGAAGAAACCATTTGGCAACGATAATCAATCCCAATGCGGCAATCCACTCGTAAGTGGCCATAGCCAACCCGATAGCATAGCCGGAGCCTGACATGCCGATAAACTGTTCGGCCGAAATATTGGAAGCGATAATTGATGCCCCAATAGCCCACCATGCCAGGCCACGACCTGCAAGGAAATAGTCGCTGCTATCCTTCTTTTGTCCCTTTTTATTTTTCGAAACAAAAAGCCCAATACCCAAAATAAGCAGACAATACCCTGCGAAAATGCTAATATCAATGAT
>Ga0082212_10002441_pt1 | contig 27070 bp, 20 predicted proteins | sample TergutNt197P3_FD_71548 | JGI IMG/M metagenome (GOLD analysis project Ga0082212, IMG submission 71548) | Neocapritermes taracua P3 segment gut microbial communities from Petit-Saut dam, French Guiana - Nt197 P3 | ecosystem: Host-associated > Arthropoda: Insects > Digestive system > Gut ...
ATGCCCTCTGGCAGCAGGAACTTCAGCAGGTCGCGGCACAAGGTCAGTTTTTCCACTTCCTCACGGCTGAAACTGATATGCGGCCTGCCGGGCAAGCTTTTCACCTGGTACCAGCGCCGGCGGTTTTCAAGCCCTGTTTCAACAGCCACCACGCGGGAGCGCTCAATACCCTCCATAAGACGCATGACGGTTGGCTTGGAGCAGTTAAATTTTTCCATGAGATCCGTCAGGTAATGGCGTCTGCCGGAAAAAAGCAGCAGTGAAAACAGCAGCAGGCTTTTGTGGGATGCAGTCGCGTCGGAATCAAGCTTTTTAGGCATTTGCGTTCTCCATGTGTCGGGACACTCTATGCTGCATGCGTCCGCACGAGACGTCAAGCGCGAAGCGCGCAGCGTTTGCCGTTGCCTCAATCTATGCAGCACGCACGTTCCAGAATACGTAATTTTCCCGCAAATTTTTTCCTGCAAAAAATTCGTCGAAGATTACGGAATCTGAAACGCCAGTGCGGTAATGTAAGCATACTAAAATAAAGGGGCGTTTTAAGGTGCGCCAAAGGAACTGAAAACGTGTTGTGTGCAGCAACTTCGGGAAGGGGAACAACATGGGCAAAAAATTGAATACGGAAACGGCTGAATATCGCGCTATCCGCAAGGATTTTTGGCATGATCCCTTCATCGAGGAATTGGATGCAAAGGGCAAGCTGCTCTACTTGTACCTTTTCACCAGTCCGTACACGGATAACTTTGGGGTCGTCGAAGCAAGCAGGAAAAAGATAAGCTTTGAGACAGGCCTGTCCGCACAGGATGTCGAAAAATGCCTTGCCGATTTTGAAGCCGCCAAAAAAATTATCACGGATGGCGGGTGGATTTGGATGGTGAACTTTATCAAAAACCAGACCGGGACACACGCGCGCATTATTGACGGTCTGGCCAAGGTCGCCCCTTCAGCCGTCCCGACAAAAAAACTCGCTGAATCCATATGTTCACGGTATCCACAGGTTTACAGCAAGGAAATGGTAGAAGGGGATACCTATACCATACCTACCCCCCTTGGTTTCCATACCTTTACGTATACATGTCCCGAATTTGGAATATGGAAGTTGGAAGACAGCAAAGGGAAGACGAAAGAGGAAGGGGCGGACGGCATGCCGCCCTGCCCCCATCAGGCAATTCTGGATGCGTACCATGAGATATTGCCGGAACTGGCAAAGATGAAGACATGGGGCGACGACAGGCAAAACAAGCTGCGCACCCGCTGGCGGGAAAGGTGGGCTGCTCGCAAGTACCGAACGCAGAGCGAGGGGATAGACTATTTCCGCAGGCTGTTTGCCTACATGCGAGACTCGAATTTCCTCATGGGGCGCACAACGGATAGATACGGTAAAAGCTTTATGGCCTCACTGGATTGGATTGTGTTGCCGCGCAACTTCGCAAAAATCATTGAGGGCAGGTATCACGATACGGGCATGGAGGCCGGCGCATGACCACAAGCAAAACCGCCACCCTGCTCGCCCGCGAATACCCGCACAGCCTGGAAGCCGAACAGGCCGTGCTCGCTGGAATTATCTGCTCCTGTGTGAATTTTGAGGAAGTTGCCTACCTCGCGCCGGACGACTTCTACAACCACCGGCACACAGCTATCTGGCGCGTGCTCCAGGTCATGCACAGTAAAGGCGATGTCATCGACCAGGCGACGGTACACACAGCGCTGCGTGATGCAGGGAAACTCGAAGAGGCGGGCGGGGCGGTCTACATTGCCGAGCTTTCGGAAGCGGTAGTAAGCGGGGCCAACGCCGCATGGTATGCCGGGATCGTCCATGATCGCTGCCAACGCCGCAAAATCATGGATTCCAGCATGGCGGTCGCGGCTGAATGCCACTCCCTGACAACTGATGTGCAGGTGCTGCGGGATAAGCTGCGCACCGTCGCTGATGGGGATGACGCTTCCGCATCCGGGGCGCTGCATATTGCAGGCGTTGCAGTCCGCGTACTTGAAAACGTGGCCGCAGGAATTGCGCTCAAGCCCATGCCTCTGCCCTGGGGGCGCGTGAATGCCGTGCTCAAGGGCGGCATTGTTCCGGGTGAGCTTGCCGTTGTCGCTGCCCGTACCGGCATGGGCAAGACGGCCTTTGCCGGATGCATCGGCGTTGAAACCGCCCGCCGTGGCGTTCCCGTGCTTTTCGTATCTCTGGAGGTCAAGGATGAGTCGCTTGCGGCGCGCTGGATGGCGCGGGAGGCGCGCATTGACTACCGCGTGTTCCGCCAGGGCATAGACCGCGCCGAGAACATATTGCCGCTGCTCCAACAAGCAACGGCCGCGCTGGCAGGCCATCCCCTGCACATCTTCGAGCGGGCCATCCGCCCGATAACACCGTCAGAAGTCCGCCGCGTTGCCCGCAAAATTAAAGCCGGACTTGTGATCGTGGATTATTTGCAGCTTATGACCCCGGATGAACGGGACAAAAGCCGGGAGCGTGAAGTTGCGGAAATGAGCCGCGCCTTCAAACGTATGGCGCTTGATTTATCAATTCCCGTGTTGCTTCTAGCGCAACTCAATCGGCAGGCGGACACCGGCAAGCGTGAGCCGCAGTTGTCAAACCTGCGGGAGTCCGGCGCCATTGAGCAGGACGCGGACATTGTCATGTTCCTGCACTCGACAGGCAGGGAGCAGAGTATGTCCACAGCGCCCGTGAACGTGATTGTCGCCAAGGGCCGCAGCAGCGGAACAGGCAGGACACGGCTCAAGTTTGAAAAACCGTTCCAGGACTTTTCCGAGGACATGAGCGGGCTGGGTGTGGCGCCGCCGCAAGACGAGGACAACGGCCTATGACCGGAGCAGCGAATTGGATTACATGCCGCGCTCACGTTGAAGCGGCAAGGAGCGGCCTGTCATGAGAACTGAAAATCGCGGTTACAGGAGGATTCTGAATGATCACGTCTGAAGATGCCGCTGTAGAATCTCTCAAGCAGAATACGCCAGAGCAATGGTTGGAAGCCGTTAAGAAGGACGGCTACGTACTCAGGCTGATGCCGGAAAAACTGAAAACACCGGAACTCTGCCTTATTGCCGTTCAAAATCACGGTGAGGCACTGAAGTTTGTGCCGAAGGCTCTCAAAACGCCGGAGTTTTATTTTGCGGCTGTTCAACAGAATTTTTGGGCGTTCAAGAATGTGCCAAAATCGCTTAGAACGCCGGAAATGTGGCTTGCCGTCACTCAACAGGCTAATTCATGGATAAGTCTCTGCATTCTCGCTAATGGCTGTCCTGATTGTTGGGAATTTGATTTATCGGACGAGGAGATGCTTGATACTCTGGCAGGTTGCCTTGCCGCTATTCAAAGGTGCCCCGGATCGTTTGCGGTGGTGCCGGAAGAACTCAAAACACCGGCATTCTGCCGTATTGCCTTTCAACGGGAGACCTGGACGCTAAAGTATATGCCGGATAAACATAAAACGCCGGAAATATGCCTCGCCGCTGTTCAGCAGGACGGTGTGATGCTTAAGTATGTGCCGGAATGGTTGAAAACATCTGAACTTTGCCTTGCGGCTGTTACGAATGACTATACGGCGCTTAAATATGTGCCGGAGGCGCTCAAGAACAATTGTATGCGTCTAATGCCGTTTTGGAACATTGATAACAGCCGGAGCGAAAAATATGCTCGAATGTACTGGAAGTAATTTATTGCCTGTTATCAGGTCAGCCGAATCCGTGCTGTTCCTCTTCGGGGTGGGTAGTGGTCTGCCACATTGATGTATAAACCTCACGATATAGTTCATCAAGGATTACAGAATCTGAAACAACGCTTTTCCATACTGCCCCACAAGAAAGCGAAAAAAGAAGTATGGTCATGCTCAGGAGTGAGGGCGACATGACGGAATCGAAAGAAGGCTTGTTCACTATAGGTACATGTGGTACCTGCGGCGGCAGGGATCAACGCTTTGAGTCGCTTGTCCCCTTTGGGAGAACGCAAGAAGTATGGCGCGTTGTCTGCAAATGCGGGATGGCCTCTATGCGTTGGTCTGTCACAAAAAATGCGGCAGTTAGAATGTGGAACAGTTATATGGCGCAGCATGAGCGTAAACAGAGAGAGCCGCTTCCGGTAAAAAATTTGCGAGCGCGAATAACGCGCAACCAGCAACAATGATCCGGAATCGTTCATACGTCATGACTCCACGCTATGCACAAGGGAAATGGCTAACACTCAGGTGCAGCCGAGAAAGGTACACGCCATGACAACACAATTTGAACGCGGAATGTATCTATATGACGACGGCAAGTATGAAGAAGCCTTTCCACTGCTGCTGACGGCGGCACACGAAAGGATCGCGACGGCCCAGCGTCGTGTCGGCGTGATGTATTATAAAGGGCATGGCGTTGCTCAAGACCACGCGCAAGCGATGGTGTGGCTCCTTAAGGCAGCAGAGCAAGGGGATGCCAAAGCGCAGTTTAACCTTGGCGTGATGCATTCAAGTGGATGCGGTGTTGCCCAAGACTACATTCAAGCAGCGGCTTGGTATGGCAAAGCGGCGGAACAAGGACTTGCCGACGCGCAATATAACCTTGGCGTGATGTATAGCAAGGAGTACGGCGTTGCTCAAAACCTTGCGGAATCAGCGGTTTGGTATAGCAAGGCGGCTGAGCAAGGAGATGTCAGCGCGCAGTTTACCCTCGGCAGAAGGTGCGCCGATGGGCGTGGTGTACCTAAAGACGACCGCAAAGCCGTGGAGTGGTATCAGAAAGCCGTCGGGCAAAATGGCTGGTTGCTCAAACAAGTGTTCCCGATGAGTTTGAGAACGCCGGAAGTCTGTCTTGCCGCTGTTCAGCAGGGCGGCTTTGCGCTCAGATATGTGCCGGAGGAACTCAAAACGCCGGAACTCTGCACCGCCGCTGTTCAGCAAGACGGGGGCGGCGAGGCGTTTTGTTATGTACCGGAGGAGCTCAGAACACCGGAACTTTGCATAGCCGCTGTTGGAGATCATGGCAGGGCGCTTCAGTATGTGCCCCGCAAACTCAGAACACGAGCTCTCTGCCTTGTGGCCGTCCAAAAAGACGGCAGGGCGCTTGAGCATGTGCCCAAAAAATTCAGAACACCAGCACTCTGCCTTGTTGCTGTTCAGCAAAACGGCTTTGCGCTTAAGTTTATGCCGGAAGCGCTGAAAACCCCGGAAATATGCGTTGCCGCTGTTCAAAACGATGACGAAGCGTTTATGTTTGTGCCGTGGCAACTCCACGACGAGATACGTGCTGCTGTCGCAAGAAAAGCCAATGCTGCATCTTCAACCACCTAGCCGTGTGACGTTCAACAACAAGGTCAGAGTACGGGGCATGCAAGGGGAAACTCACATGATTATTGACCTACATGTCCATGAAGCCTTGCATTCTCCATGTGCTTGCATGACTCTGGAAGATGCTGTGGAGTCAGCACGATATCACGGTTTAGACGGTATTTGCATCACCGATCATGACAGCATGGAAATACAAAACGATGCAGCCGATTATCTGCGTACACTGGATTTTCCTGTCTTCGTTGGGGTGGAGGTAGGTACGATGCACGGGGACATTATAGCCTTGGGGCTGTCTTCTCTGCCGGAAGCCAAGCCTTTCTATTGTATGCCCACACAAGATTTCATCAACCATGTCAATGCAGAGGGAGGTTTCTGTTTTGCCGCGCATCCCTTCCGCCATTGGACTAGAGATGGCCGTTTCTTGGATTCAGTACAAGGATTGCACGGGATTGAAATATACAACGGCGGAAATACGCGACCCAAAAGCAATGACATGGCTAGGCAGGCATGTCGTCGTTTGGGCCTTATTTCTGTAGCCGGCAGCGATGCGCACGAAGTGGATGACCTTGGCGCCTATGCAATGTGGTTTCCTGACCCCATTGCCGATACTGCGGCATTGGTGACGGCGTTGAAAGCCGGTAAAGGGCGGCCTGTCATGAGAACCGGAACACGTGGTTACACGCTCCATGTGAAAGCGTGCCGTCCTAAGTTTTGGAATCTCTGACCGTGAGGTGGAAATCCTGCCATGAGCGACCGCAAAGGCATTCCCAATAGAGAGCGTTTTCCCCGGCGCAAAGACGCCAAAGGAAAGCTTCTCTGCCGCATGTGTGATGCACCGACATGGGGCCGCCATACCTTTTGCGGCCCGCGTTGCCTGCGCGATTTCTTCATGCGCACTGACTGGGATCGCGTCCGGCAAGTCGTATACATCCGTGATGGCGGCATTTGCATGAAATGTGGCAGAAAAGTCCGCAAGGACCGCTTTCATGTGGACCATATCGTGCCGTTGTCAGCCGGTGGCGATGAATGGGATCTTTCCAACCTGGAAGTCTCCTGCCCGGAATGCAATCTGCAAAAGGGCAGCCGAGAAGATATTGTGTACGTTGTCGTGCAAACACCCAAAAAATAGCAACGCGCATGGCTCGTCACTTCTTTCAAGAACCGACCTTGTAGCATTATGGCGAAAAAGATGGTGTCCTGTGCCAACGCATCGAAATGCAAGCCCATTTATGCCCATATTGGACGACTTTTCTTTTATGGTGTTAGCCCGGTGTTAGCCCAAAGAAAAAGGGCTTACAGCGTTTTCTGTAAGCCCTTGGTATTCTTGGTGGAGGTGGACAGAATTGAACTGACGGCCTCTTGAATGCCATTCAAGCGCTCTCCCAACTGAGCTACACCCCCGGTAGAGGCGCAGACTGCCCAAAATCCGGCGCGTTGTCAAGGATGCTTCCCAGAAAAACCGGGGGAAACGCCCGCTGTCCCCCCGGTCAGCGGCGCGCCGGATGTTGCGCCTTGGACAAGCCACATGCTATCCTGTACCCGTTCTGGACTATCTGGCTACCAGCCGTGTTTCGGTGGAGGGGAATATGGCCACGCTGCTCCTGGCGCTTTCCGGGCTTGCAATGCTCATGGGCGTCGTCAGCATCTTTCAGCCGCGTTTTGCCCCGTTCTTTGCCGCTTCCGCACGCCAGGGGCACGGCGCCCGCTTCTGGTTTTTGCTGGCCCTGATTTTTTGGGGATCGTACCGCCTGCTCTATGATGCCGACATACACATGCTTGAATTGGCCGCCATCTTCGGCATGGCAGTGCTTGCGTCAAGCTTTTGCCGGCGCTCGCTTTTCCTGCCCGCCTTGCGCAAAGAAAAAACCCTCTATGCCTACGGCGTGATCGGGATAGCGTTCGGCTTCGCCCTTCGCCCTTTTTTACAAGGAAACATGGACCATATTGTACACGAGTACAAGTGGAAGCTGATTGTCATTCTTATTCCGGCATTTTGCCTTGCCCTGCTCTACGACGTATTGACCAGGAAGTTTTCCGCCTTCCTCAGCCGCCTTCTTGGCGCAACGATCTATGACGCATGCAAAAGTAAAATTTCCGCCTCCCTCGGCCAGTTGCTCGGCGCGCTCGGCAATTCCGTACTCATCCTTGCTGGCATGCTCGCCTCCATCATCCTCTCCTCCGCGCTTTCAGACGGGCAATTCGCTCCCTACCAGATTCTGCCGCCGCTGCTTGTGCTGTATTGTTGCCTGATGATGAGCGACATCATCGCGCGCATCATCGGGGGAGAACTGAACGAATAAGCTCAGTCCCTGCGGATTACGCGCCATACCCCCCATACGAAGCAGCCCGCGATAATAATGCTGGCAAAGGGTGTGCTTACGCCGAACATTTCAGCCGGGAAAATGAAGCACGCCACAAGCAGGGCGAATGCGCACAAGGCCCCGAGCAGGCCGGGGGCACGCGCAAAGCGCTTTGGATTGGTCTTTTGCATTTGAAGCATATTGCCTTGCTATCCGGGCTACTCCGTCTTGGAGTCGTGCAAGCGCTCCACGTCATTGCGGGACAAACCGGTTGCCGTGACGACATCGTCGATCGGCATACCCATGCCCAAAAGCTTCATGGCTATGCTGACCGCATCCGATGCCGGCTCAGCCTTTGTGCCTTTTCCATCCGCAATCTGCGCGACCTTGTTCTGGATTGCCAGAAAGGCGGCGACAATCTGCGGATCATAGCGCACGGCGGAATCGCGCTGTATGAGATCAACAGCCCGAGTGTGATCAACAGCGGCCTGGTACCGCCCCAAGCGCAGTTCATCATACATGTCGACAACAGCTAATATGCGCCCCTCCAGGGGGATCTGCTCCCCTTTCAGCGAGCGGGGATAGCCGCTGCCGTTCCAGTTTTCGTGGTGGCAGCCCGCAAAACGCTTGGCGTGGCCCCACAAATCCTTATCGTCGCTTTTGGCGGAGATCGCGTCAATGATCTGTTCGCCTGTGGCAGCGTGCCCCCACAAGACGGAATATTGCTCCATGGTCAGATTGGACCCGTTCAGGATGGCTTCGGGAACCGCTATCTTGCCCACATCATGCAGCATGACGGCGACGACAATGATATCCATATCCCAGGTCCGCAATTCCTCGGCATACACGCCCTTCCCCAACAGGGCGGCTATCAACAGCCTGGCGTATGCCGCGACGCGCTCCACATGCCCGGCGTTTTTCACGTCCCGGCTTTCAATGACGTCGGAGAGAACGGAAGCAAGGCCCTTTTGGTTACGGCCCGCACGTTCCGCATGTTTGACAATACCGTCTATCTTCAGGCAATTTTCCAGGCGATGGAGCAGAACCGGGGTCACAAACGGCTTATGCACAATATCAAACGCCCCCAGTTCCAGACAATGGGACATCATCAGATCCTCTTCCCAACTCGTCATGAAGAGAAAGGGAATATTCTCCCAAGCGGGGTTTGCCTTGAGCTTGGCGATAGCATCCACGCCTGACAGTTGCGGCATTTCGATATCCATCAAAATAAGGTCCGGGATGACCTTTTCCAGAAGCGCAAGCATCTTCAGCGCGGAAGGGAGGGGGAAAACACGATAATGCCCTTCCAGGGCCTGCTTGGCCGTCGTCAGATTGGCGTCGCTGTCGTCCACCACAAAGATTGTTTTCATACTCCGCTCTCTCCTTTTTTATCCTCATTTTGCGGGCAGGCAGCCTGCTGTTGTCCTGCCCCCCCCGCCACATCTTTATTGCTGCGAGATCCGGTCAAACTCGTCCGCCACGCTGCGAAAGACGTCCACCAAGACAGGGTCAAAGCTGATTCCGGCGCCGTCCTCAATGATTTGTTTCGCCGCCTCATGGGTAAACGCCGCCTTGTACGGGCGCACGGAGATCAGCGCGTCGTACACATCCGCAATCGCCATCAGCCGCCCCTCCAGCGGGATGTCCGTACCCGCAAGCCCTATGGGATAGCCGCTGCCATCCCATTTTTCGTGGTGGGCTCCCGCAAAAAGCAGGGCATAGTGTAAAAAGGCGTGTTCTTCCGTGGCGCGCATGATTTTTTCTATGGCGGCCAGCCCCACCGTCACATGGGTTTTCATGATCTCGAATTCTTCCGGGGTGAGCTTGCCAGGCTTGTTCAAAATGAGATCCGAGATGGCGATTTTCCCCACATCATGAAGCTGCGCCGAGGGCAGGAAAAAATCCATGTCCCATTGTGCGGTTTCATCCGCATAGATTCCTGCCCGGTCAAGCTGTTCTATCAGTGATTTCAAATAACGCTGGGTACGGCTGATGTGCCCGCCGGTGCACTCGTCGCGAAACTCCACCAGGTCGCTCACGGTGGTGAGGACGGCGTTTTGCAGGTTAAATACCTCCCTGGTCTTTTCGCGCACTTTGTCTTCCAGGTTGTCCGCATAGTCCTGTAAATCCCTTTTCTGGCTGGCGATCAAAAGCTGGGTTGCGATACGTTTCAGCAAACGCGGCGTGGAAAAGGGCTTGGAGATGTAATCCACCGCGCCCAGGTCAAAACCCTCCAATTCGCTGTCCTCATCAACATTGGCCGACAGGAAGATCACCGGGATGTCCGCGAGGCGCGGATCGGCTTTCAGCTTTTTCAAGGCTTCGTAGCCGTCCATCTCCGGCATTTCAATATCCAGCAAAATCATGTCCGGGGTGATCTTTTCCAGAAGCGCAAACATCTTCAGCGCGGAAGGGAGGGGGAAAATACGATACTGCCATTCCAGAGCCTGCTTGCCCTTCATCAGATTGGAGTCGCTGTCGTCCACCATAAAGATTGTTTTGTGCATATTCCGCTCTCCTCCTTAGCCGTATGCGAACGCGCCCACGCAGCTTGTTATTCCGCGCGCATGCTCTCCGCATAACCTTTTGCAGCACTGGCGGCCTCATCCAAATCGCTGTGCAGCAAATGTTCGGTGATGGCATTCAGGCGTTCTCTGGTCTGCCGCGACCAGGTTTTGTCCCGCAATTCGGCCAATGCGCTTTCAGCGGCGCCAATGTCATATTCCGCACACATCGTGTGCAAGGCGAGCAGTTTTTCCCGCAAATACGCTTGGTCCTCATCTTTGGCGTCGCCGAGTTCATCCTCGTCCTTCGGCGTGAGTTTCAGGATCACCGCCCGCAACGCGTCCAGAAACGCCGGTGTTTCAGACGATATGGCGGCAAGATCCCGCCCCCGCCCCGCCTGTTCCAGACGGAACGCAACCTTGGAAAGCTCCGCTTCGCCAATGTTCGCAAGCGCGCTTTTCATCGCGTGGGCATCAATGGTATACAGGTGTATGCTCTCCTCTGTGCCGGGCGCCCCGTTCCCGCAGGCCGCCTCCAACACCGCGATGGCTTTCGTGGCGTCCCGCACGAAAGACGCCGCCAGTAACGGGTCCACCCGCGGCTGCCCATCGTCGGTATCGTCAAGTGGGGAGTCGCCGGCTTCCCGGCGAGCGGCCTCAAGCACCTCGGGCGTTTGTTTATCGCGTATCAGCCTGTTCAGCACAATATTTAACTGGCGTATGTCTATCGGCTTGGAAATAAAGTCGTCAAAACCGCTCGCCAGAAACACCTCCATCTGTCCCGCCACGGCGTTCGCCGACAACGCGACGATAGGCAGCGCATACTCCATATCGCGCAGGATTTTTGTCGTTTCCATGCCGTCCATCTTTGGCATCATATGGTCCATGAACACAATGTCATACGTTTTTCCGGCCCTGATTTTGTCAAGCGCCTCAAAACCGCTCGAGGCGGTATCAATCCGCAGTTTGTAAGAACTCATCAATCCTCTGGCAACGTAGAGATTCGTTTCCACATCGTCCACGATCAGAACACTGCCGTAGGGCATCGGCTCGCGCGAAATTTGCGTTCTTTTCATTTGGTCCTTGCTGCTTATGCGGAACTGTTTCATGTTTTCCACCAGTTCCCGGCCCAGCACCTCGGTGCTTACGCCCTGTTGCGGCAGGCGCACGGTAAAGGTCGACCCCTTGCCCGGCTCGCTCTCCACGGAAAGCCTGCCGTTCATCATGCGCACCAAATTCCGCGTGATGTTCATGCCCAGTCCCGTACCCTCGGTCGTACGGTTGGCCTCCATGTTAAAGCGGGCATATTCGTCGCCCAGGTGGCTTACCTGCTCCGCTGTCATACCCTGGCCGGTATCGCTCACGCGGAACACAAGCGTCGCCTCGGATTCTTGCGCCTCATCCCCCCTTTCAAAGGTAACCGTCAGCGTGACCCTGCCTTCCGCCGTATACTTGAAGGCGTTGGAAAGCACATTGTTCAAAATCTGCTTCACGCGCAGCGCATCGCCCACCACCTCCGCCGGCGTGTTTTCATCCAGCTCCAGTGCAAATCTAATCGGCTTGCTGCCGATCCGCATTACGTTCAACTGCACGACATCGTTGATCAGGCTGGCGACGTCGTATCTGTCCGGCAACAACTCCAGCTTGCCGGCCTCTATCTTGGAAAGATCCAAAATATCGTTGATGATGCCAAGCAACAGATCGCCGGCATGATAAATCTTGTGCAAGCCTTCCTTTGTCTCCTGTCGCGGAAACGTTTCGTTTTCCAGCAGCATTTCGGTAATGCCCAGCACCGCGTTCATGGGCGTGCGTATTTCGTGGCTCATGGCGGCAAGGAAGTCGGACTTTGACTTCGACGCCGCTTCCGCGACCATTTTTTCCTGGCGCAGTTCTTCCTGGACCTTGTTGGCAGTCTCATCCGTAAAAGAAGTAAACTGCACCAGGGAGCCGTCTATCCAGGGTATGACGGCCGATTTGCTGCCGAGCCATTTGCCCAGTGTTTCATCCCAAAAGTGTTCACGCACATACGACTGGTTTACGCCCTTTTCGCCGATGTGCGGCAACAGGCAATGGGGACAGGGATCATCCCGCTGCCACAGCATTGCATAGCATTTCTGGTGCAAGCAGCTTTCTTTGTCCAGGCCATAGGCTTCCGCCATCTGGTCATTCATGTAGACGAGGTGATAGTTCGCATCGGAGATGCATATCATGGCATCCAGATGTTCCATGACGGCTATTGTTTTATTCATCTCCGTAATATTATCGATCATGTCGCCTATGTCGTGCGTAAGTCTCCCCAATTCGTCCCTGAATTCGCTCCGGATCGGATAGTTCAGGTTCCCCTTGGAAATTTCAACCATTGCGTCCTGTATGTGCACGATGGACGCTCGCACCGTTTTCGTTATCAATGCCGACAACAAAATTGAGAAAACGACAATGCAAAGAGCCACGCCGAGCAGTAACTTTATTATGTGATAAAAATGCGCTGTTATTTCATCTGATTTTTTCTTGATGGTGATAAAGGTAGCATGTCGGAGATCTTCTATCCTCTCGGTAATTACACTTGCTATTCTAATGCCTTGCAAGACAATCTTGCCCATCTGCGCTTCGCTGTCGCCAACAGCGCCTTCAATAGAGCTTTGGTAGGGAATATATGTATTGACGAAGCTGTCATAAATGTCATTCCATATGTTCAGACGCATTTTCAGGTCATAGTCATCCAGAAGCGTCTCGGCCATCACGCTGTCGCGATAGTTTGTTATATTGTCCAAAAATGATTCGGTCAGCGTGGCAATTGTGCCCGTATGAAGACTGCCTTCAAACAAATGCATATTATGCAAGCGTAAGCTCGTTATATCCTCAACCGCTCTGTTCAAATAAATGAGCCGCTGGAGAGAAGTGGTGATCAGGGTGTTATATTCCCTGTTTATGCTGACAAATTGCGAGATGGCGAACAGGTTCGAAAAAAGCATCAGCCCTACAAGAATCCCAAACGCAATAAAAAGCTTGCTCTGTATTTTCAGGTGGTTGAGCCAGCGCATGTGGTATATTCCTCCCCATAAAATATTTACCAATATATAGTTTAGCACATTTTTCATATAGAGGAAAGAGCAGGGCATCCCCCCGCGCAGCGAGCCCTCCGGCCTGTTCAAGCGTGGCGCATTCTCAACTTTACAGTGCATGGGAGAACCATGTATACTTCAATCAGCATGCACAAGGACGCTCTGGAAGAATCCAAAAGCCCGCCAAGGAGGTCCGCGATGTTTCAAGAACGCATCTTCCGTGTGATGTGCCTGGCGGTCTTGCTTGTAGTCAGCTTTGCGGGCCAGGCATTCGCAGCGCCGAAGGCAATCCGCATCGGCTATCTTGTGGCGGACCAGTTACACAGCCCGGCCATGATGGTGATGAAGGAAAAAAAACTTCTTGAAGCTGCCGGCATTGCTGTCCAGTGGCGCGCATTTTTGAACGGCACGTACGCGATGCAGGATCTGACCTGGGGTTCCGTCGATTTTGCCAGTTGCGACGCTATTCCCATTATGAGGACACACGCGCGGGGCGTGAAACTGTCCATCCTGGCCGGCGCCAATGAGGAGGGTTCCAGCCTTGTCGTGGGTCCGTCCATCAAAACAATCAAGGATCTGGACGGCAAAAGGATCGGCACGCCGGGCGGCGACACCACCCAGGATGCCGTGCTGCGTCAACTGGCCAAGGAACACGATATCCAAGTCAAACGCGTGTCCATGAAGGTGGCCGACATGCCTCTTTTTCTGCAGAAAAGGGAAATTGACGGCTTTATCGCATGGGCGCCTCATCCGTCCAGATCGATTGAACACTTGGTCGGGCATGAGCTGCTTACCTCACACGACATGGTGCCTGGCCATCAGTGCTGCGTGCTCGTGACCAAGGCAAGCACCCTGCGGGACGATCCGGAAACCGTCAAGACGCTGCTCAAGGTATACCTTGATGCCTACAGATGGTTCCTGGACAACCAGGAGGAGTCCATACGGCTGCTGGTAAAAAATATCGGCATGTCCGAAGCCGTAATCCGCCAGGCGCTTCAGACAGTCACGTACTCGTATCCCCCCTATTGCAATGAGGCGAGCCTGCAACGCATGGCGCGACACCTGCTTGCAACGGATGCGATCCCGCCTATGGAAGACGAGGGACTGGCGCCCTTCCTGAGCAGCCTGTACCGCCCGGAACTGCTGGAACAAGTTTCCGGGACCGGACGGCCCCGCCCATAGGCGGAGCGACGGCGATCAGCATGTGCCGGACAAAAATCCGGGCCTTTCTTTGCGTCGCCAGTCTGCTGACTTACCACCAACGGGCACAACTGTGTTCCGCGCCGTCCAGCCGCACCGGCTCGCCGATTTTGGGCGTTACGAGCTGAAACGGCATGTCGCGGCTTGCCTCAACAGCACGGGTTAAGGGCTCGTCCCACGGATGGGCGGAGATGCAAAACCTGCCGATATGCGCGGGCAGCAGGATTTTCGCTTGCAATTCCCGAGCGGCGAGCGCCGCTTCTTCAGGCGTCATGTGCATCTGGGGCCAACGGGAATCGTATTGCCCGCCGTCAATCGCGGCCAGATCAAAAGTGCCGAAGGCGGCGGCTATTTCCGCAATATGAGGGCCATATCCTGTATCGCCGCTCAGAAAGATTCTGCGTGCCGGCGTTTCCAACACGAAGCCGCACCACAGCGTTTTGTTTCTGGTGAACAAACGCCCGGAGAAATGCCGGGCCGGAACGATGTGTATGACAAAACCATTTTCAAAATGAAGGGCCGTGTTCCAATCCGCTTCCAGCACTTTCTCCCGAGGGTAGCCCCAATGCGCAAAATGAGCGCCGACGCCCAAGGGACTGACCACGGTTTTCACCTTTGGCATCAAGCCCAGGATTGTTTGATGGTCAAGATGATCCCAATGGTCGTGTGAAATAAGCAGAAAATCGATTGTTGGCATGTCCGCGGCCCGGTACAGGTCTGTCCCGGGAAAGCTTTTGTTGAACATGGAAAAAGGCGCGGCGTGATCGTTGAACACGGGATCCAGCAGGATTCTTTTTCCTCCAAGCTGAATGAAATAGGAAAAATGGCCGAGCCAGATGACCACGTCTTGCATGGCGTCCATATCCGCCAGATCAAGCTTGGACGCCGGCAGCGGCTTTGAGGGCCAAGTCCGTGTTTTGCCGGCCCATACGCTCTTCCAGAGAATTTTCGCCGCGCTTTGCCCTTCCGCCAGCATGATTGTGGGCGCCGTATTTCTAAATTCCCCATCTCGATAGTTCGGCGACGATCGGACGCGATCCAGGCGTTCGCCGGCGGGGAGCTTCCCAAATTTCGCCTGCCCCAGCATGATCCGGACGCCAAGCATCAGGCCGACGGCAGTTATCAGTAAAGCAAGCATCATAGCGTTTGCCCTGGCGCTATGCTCTCAATGGGCAGCACGCATCGGTGGAAAAACGTTTGTTTCTTTCATATGTTATTGATACTGGACAGCGCTCCTGAGCGCAAGCCGCGTACCCGACAATCCGGCTTTTTCCCTCACTCGTTTGAGCAGAGTGCTAATATTACTGCGCGGAATGTCGGCATATTTGCCAGGAAATACATAGGGGCTGCTGGTACGATTTAACCCTGCCAGCACAGTGCGAGGCTTATATTTTTCCGGCGAATTGCACTCCATTCCCGTCAGGGGTAAATTACCGACATGAGCGGCTACGCCCCGAAATGGCGGCGTTATACCAAGGTTCTGGTTTTCAGGCCATGAATCGACGTCTCATCCGGCTTTTGGCTATCTCAATGCGCACCGTCAGAACGAAGGCTACCGCTGGAGAGGCTTCGCCAAGGGCGTTGAGAATGATCTCAGCCTCCCTGATACGCTCATCCGTGCAGTTCGCCGCGCCCGGAGGCAAACTCGCGACCGTATCCGCGAGTTTGACGGTCCAGACCTCACGGGGCTGCTGCCTGATGCGTTCCAGCATGTCGCGGATCGCCTCCTCACCGTGAAGATCTGGTTGTTTCGACAAAGCGGCCACACCTGCCGCAACCTTATCGCCAAAACGCTCGGCAACTTCTCCGGCGCTCACGCCGTCATTCTCCATGCTATCGTGCAAAACGGCACAACATATCGCGATTTCAGAATCGAGATTGGGGTTTTCCATAAAAGCGGAGCGTAGTTCCGCAAGCACCGCGCCGATATGCGTGGTGTGCTGCAAACGAATCACATGATCCTCGCTTCGCCTGTTCAGGGCAAAAGCCCTGGCCTGTTCCATCTGTTCCAGGTGTGTTCCAAAATTCCCATTCATAACAAATTCCTCCTTGAACGGGATATACGTCACCTGGGAACTTCCTGTGTTGCGTGGGCAACGTTTTTATCAATTTTTTGTTATTGCATAGCTTTTACTCCTTGTTACACGTCCAAAAGGAAGGCGATTATGCACAGGTCAAGAAACGTCTCACAAGCGCCCTTGAAAACGCCAGGAAGACCAAAAAGCCGCAGCCTTGGGCATGACCCGCTCAGGGTATCTATCTGCGGTCGGGCTCGGCTATACCCCCGAATCGGGCAAACACCCTGGGGCGCAGCTTGATGAGCTGGGCAGGAAGCACGGCCTGTTCAGGAAACCAGCCGAGAGGTATACAGATTTTGTCTGCCGCATCTTCGAGGAGAGGGATAGGGAAAAAGCACACGCCTTACAAATCGAGTACCCCCTGAAGCACTGACGGAATGATATCCTGTGCGACTTTTTTCTTGGATAAAGAGCCAATCCCGCTTTGGCGCACTTGGGCAAGGTGTTTTTCCAAAGTATCAAGGTTCCGGCGTACGCGATCATTCAAATAACCGCTGCCCCTGTATTCCATGCGAATGACGGTAAAATGCCCACTGATGGTGTCGGAGGATTCCTTGGAAAGGGTCTCCAGCTCCTGTTTGTATCTGTTGATGGAACTGGACAAAACGTTTTTGAGTCCCTTTATGAAAGCATTGTATTCATCAATTTCCCGTTGGGACGGCTTATGTTTCTTTTCCATCACGCCCTCAAGGTCCCGTTCTGTTTTCCGTATGCGATAGGCAAGATTAATAATGGCTTCTCCATGAAAAAGGGCGACGCGCACAAGATTCATGGAAACTTCCCCACGCAGGCGATCGGCTGCGGAAAGGTTCTCTACAACCATACTGCGGTATTTCGCCAGGTTATCCTTGACAGTGCTTGAAGCAGCGCCCTCAATAACCTTGTCAAGTTCGCTGAGCAGAGTGCCTGATGGATCAATCTTGACGGGAGCATCTTTGTCGACTTCCGGCTTCAAGGAAGCAATGTTGGCAGCAGTGTCTTTGTCATCTTCCTTTTTCAGGGGGATCCTGCTTGCCTCCTGAAGCCTCTTATACCGATCGCCTGACGCTGGGATATTGATGCCGCTCAACACAGGACGGAATCCAAGATCGCGCATGGAATACACGCCGTTTTCCCGAAACAGGGGAACTTCGTCGCGCGCGCCGGGCAGTATGCTTTCCTCCCCAGAAAGAAAACTCCCCCCCTTGGTGACCAGGCCGCCAACGGAGCCGTGCAGTCGACGCACCAGCGAGCTGCCGTGTTGTTCGGCAATGCTGAAACGAAACGTGCTCTGAACCAACTCCTTGGCATTGCCGGCCATGTCATAAAGAAGCAAAGGATTGGGCTTGCGCGAGCCAATAGGCGCGGCGTCCTTAAATATACGGTCACCGGACTTGTAGACGGCGAAGTCACCCATAGTGAGTTGTACGGAGTCGTCTGCCTGTCTGGAACCGGCATACTCCCTGAGTGGATGAAAATCTTCCTGGGTCCGGAACTCCTCAGAAACACTCATGCCTCCGCGTGCGGCAAATTCCCATTCTTCCTCGGAAGGCAGGCGCAAAAAACCAATATCTTTGTTGTTGTCAGCAAAAATAGGCAAAGCATCTTTATGATTCTGAAGCAACCATTGCATATATTTGCCGAAAAATTCCTGTATATCGTACCACGAAATATTGGTCTTGGGGCGCAAGTCGGCTTCGGTCAGCGTGTCTGTGGGGCACGAATCCTCCATGACAAGGCGCCATTGCCAAACGCTGATTTCATATTTGCCAATGAGATAATAGAAAAACCTGTCCGCATCGGGATGCCGCAGCAGCTTGCGCCATGCTTCGGGCAAGTCTCGTAAGGTGAATGGAGCGCTGACGTTTCCATCAAAACGGCGTTCGTAAATATCCCTGTCCGCGTTGGCGGTTTCGTTTATACCCATGGCAAATTTGAGATCGTCAAGAATGCCGGTTTTTGTCGGAATAGCCACAGCCCGCAATACCAGGCGACCGTTGCAGGGCATGGGAAGGACAAGATCATCCTGTTCAGGCCATGGGTTGCATGCTCTGTCAGGGGTGATGTTTTTAGCCTTGCCCAGACCTGCAGCCCAAGACATTCCCGGGCAAGCAATGAGAAAGAGAATGCTCAAGAGAGCGATAGTGCGCATGAGGAGCCTCCAAAAGCGAGTTAACATCACACATCCCGGATAACCAGCGAAGGATCAATGCTGGCCGCGCGTAACGCCGGGCGTATGGAGCCCGCGACAGCAAGCAGGAGTACAACGCCAAGGGCCGCAAGAAAATGCGGCATCTTCATAGCACATACCGAGACGCCATGAAGCTGCGAGGAGAAAAGCGCATTGATGCCCGCAGCAGCGCACAGCGACAACGCCCCGGCAAGCAGAACACCGCAAAAACCGGTGAACAGGGTCTGGGTTACAGGATACAAAAGCAGGGCAAAACGCGAAAATCCGAGAAGCCGCAGCATCCCGAGCATCCGGTCCTTGCGGCGAACGGCGGCGAGGGCAGAGCTTACCGTAAACGCCACAAAACCGGCGCCCACCGCCAAAGCCACTACCAAGAGAATGCGGTTCAGGGATTCGTCAATCCTGCGGATATTCGCTATCTCCTTTGCCTTGGTTATCACTTCAATGCCCTGCGTCCTGAGATAGGCGTCAAGAGGCTCCACATCATTCAACGTGCGGGCGTAGAGCCTGAATGATTCATAGCGGCGTTTTTCCTCCGGGATGGGGTCGCCGGAGTATCCGCGTCCAGAAACGGTGATGTAGTCGCGATAATCCTGGATATCTTCCAGAATTTCCTGGGGCATGAACGCCACATGATGGCTCGATGCTTCCGCCGGGAGTATCCCCACTACCTTAAACGGAAGCTTTACCGACTCCATAACCCCATCAGGCCGTTTGCGCCCAAGGCGGGCGGTGCATATCTGTCCCTCCCCCACTCCAAGCTTGTGCGCTGCGGGCTGCGAAAGAACCATGGTCGAAACCGGCAGGCTTGCTTCGGGCTGCTGTATTTGGTGATGTGCCAGGCGTGGATCGCCTGGCGCGGTCGGCTCAAGCGTCAAGGCGGCAAACACGCCGTTTGCCGTTTCAAACGAGAGTTCAGCGGCTACGGCGCGCGTTCTTGGGATGGCGAAAACAACATCGGGGCGTTTTTTGAATGCGTCGATTTGGTCTTGCGTGTAGCCCGAAATACCGCTGCCTGCCGGAATCATGATGAGAGTATTGGGATCTTGCAGAAGCTGGCTGCGAAGCGCTTCCACCGTTCCCACTTTGACCGCGTTCATCACCAGCAGCGGGGTGAGCATGCTGGCAAGAGCCAACACCGCACAAAGAGAGAGCACCTGTTCATGAAACCAGTCGCGCAGGGCAAGGCGTATTGCAAGGAGGTGATTCTTCATGAGCCGTCCTTCCCGGCATTGATGACCGCGACAGAAATGTCGTCTCTGGTTTCCTCCATGCGGATGGAAATTTCACGCAGGCCGAATTCCGGCACAAGGGCATGGTCATGGGTCACAATAACAAGGGTGGCCCCTTGAAGCTCCACGGCCTTGAGGAGTATGGCCATGACCTTGCGCGCGTTGTTGGGGTCAAGAGCAGCGGTGGGCTCATCCGCCAGAACAACTTTTGGCTTCGCTGACAAGGCGCGGCCTATAGCCACCCGCTGTCTTTCGCCTACGGAAAGCGGCCCAGGCAGGCTTGCAAGCAAATGGCTGATGCCGAGCATATCGGCAAGATCATGTGAGACGCTGCGGATATCCGCATCAGGCGCTCCTTTGAGTCTCGCGGTCAGCCCGATGTTTTCCTCCACAGTGAGAAAAGGCAACAAACCTCCAGTCTGAAGAATATACCCGATGTGCAGCCGCCGCAAGTCCGCCATAAAGTCCACGCGGCGGCCCCGCCATGCTGCGGCAAGGTCAAGGTCAACGCCCTCGGGCGCAAAGCTGAAGCTGCCTGCGCTGTCAGGTTCAAGCACCATGCCGAGCAGATCCAAGGCCGTACTTTTGCCGCACCCGCTCGGACCGGTAAGAGCAAGCTTTTCTCCGGCCCCGATTGCCAGGCGCTTCATATGCAGCATGTAGCCGGCCCGGCCCGGCCGGGTCAGAATAAGATCTTCCGCATGGTACATCATGGCGCGCGCACTAAGGCAGCATGATGAGGGGCACGCGATAGACCCATTCATTGCGGTTTTGCGAGCCGAAACCTTCCCAGTTGGCGTTGTCCTTGTCATATTCGTCATACAGCGCAATACGGGCATGCAAGTGATCGATGAACTTCTTCTGCTCACCGGTGCTCATATTTCTCCAATCTTCCTCGGTCAGGGACATGACATGGCTCACATAGGGCAAGCCCTCCAGAAATTCGCCGAGTATACCCATCTGGGCGAGGTTTTGCCCAGGTTTATTGCTGAATTGGGTCGGGTCGTTGGTGAGTTGGACCGCCGCCGAGAGGATACTCTGGAAAAAGTTCTTCTCCTCTGTGAGAAGAGCGCGAACAGCATGATCATAAATAAGATTAATCTGCTGGCGCAACTGGCTGAGCTGGGTCTTGGTCAGCAAGACCGTCGGCACGGCAGCCAACACAGGCTGAGCCTGGGGATCCGAAACCAGGCGTTCAAGATCGGCCTCGGCAATCCAGGCGTTTACCACGTTGGGAGCGCGGACTCCTTTGCTGGTGCCGAGAAACTGCAACTGCATGGCGTATCCTGTGGCTTCGGCGATCCGGGCGGCTTCCTCTTCCGGGCTGAGTTGCTTTTTCGCGGGAATGGCCGTTTTATCCGGCGGGGGCAACATGCGACCCTCGGCTGTCGCTGTGAGAAGCTGGCTGTAGCCCCGGGCCAGACGGCGCGCAACGGCGTCAAACTCCGCAGATCCCTTGGCTGTGGTCGAAGCCTCAATGGGGATGTACGAAGCCTTGGTATCGTCTTTGCTTGAAAGCTCAATGTAGGCCTTGGCGGCGGATGCGTGATCTTTCTTGCCTGCGGGTGTTTTCAGGTGAACCGCGGTGACGTAGATATCCCTGGACTTCAGGTACTCAGCCATGACAGCGGGGCTGAAACCTGTCTCCGAGGTGGGGTCGTCTTCGCGCAGAGGGCCGGCGTCCGTGATGAGCAGCATAATTTTTGAGCCGAACTGGCTCCAGTTGAGGCTGTCCACAGCGGTCTTCACTCCGGCGAATGAATCTTCGGTGAAGGCGTGGGTCGAGGCAGTGGCCTCTTCCACCTGGGCAAGGGCTGCTTCAAGTTCTCTGCGCTGCTTAACGGTTTTGAAATCACAGACCACCTGGGTAGTGTAGCCAATCCCGGGACTTTTTTTCAGGTTGCTGCGAAAAGCCACTACCGCAAACGCAAATTTGTCGCCATGGGGATTTTTTTCAAGCTCATCATAGATGGCGCGCACGAGTTTTGTGGTCTGTTCAATATACGGCCCCATGGATATGGTGGTATCAATGACAAAAACGAAGCCCGACCGCAGCACGCTCTCGTCCGGCGGGAGCGCCCCTTCCTTGCCTGCTCCCGCATCCTGTGAACCACTGATGCCGGGATCCAGGCAGGCCACCTCAAGGAGCTTGGCTTTTTCAAACTGGGTGTCAACATTCAGCACAGGAAGCAAGTAAAAGTTCTTTTTGGAAACAGCGGTCTCTGGCGGTTCCGCCGCAATCACCGGGTAGCCGGCCGGCACATCCTGCTTCTTGGCGATGAAGGCGATGTACTCCTTAAGCTTTGCCGGCAGTTGCTCGTCGACGCACGTATTCACAAGAGTTTCGTGATCGCGAAAAAAGAGGGTCGGCATGCGGCCCATGCGATCAGTGAAAAGCATGGTTATGGCTTGTGGCCAGACAGTGGTTTTGTCGGCATCAAGCCATCCGTCGATTTTGCTGTCCGAAACGCCCACTTCGACGCGCTTGCCTTGGCGACCATACACATAGAAAGCGGTGAAAGTCTTAACCTTGTCGCTGACCAAGGCGGCGCTGTCGCCGGAACCGCTATACAGCCTGGCCCCTGGATGGGAAACAAGCCGTTGATACAGGCTTTTTTTGCCGGGCATCAATTCCGGACGGCGGCCTTCTCCGGCCGGAAAGGCGGCGCCGGCGGTGAACAGGATCATCAGAAGAGTGACAAAAAGGAGCAGGCGGCAGCAGTATGTATGTCTATGCATATGGTTACCTTTTCAGTTTTGCGGTATCATCCGCTATTATACGAATCCAGGCCGTGGCTTCCTTGTTGCCATTTTTCGCTTCCGTTTCCATCCATTCTTTGAGATTACGCAGGGCATTGGCGGCATCGGGATGCTGGGGGGCCGCTTTTGCATACAGGCTCCAGGCCTCTGCACCGTTCTTCGGGATAGTGCCCCAGGCTGGAAGGGTCGGATCAACGGCTCGCGCCCAATCAAGAGCGGCGGTCAGATCACCCTTGTCGGCGGCGAAGTACCAAAGACGGAATGCCGCATCCTGCTCCTCCGCCGAGGTGCTCGGGAGCTGGGCAGCGAGTTCCATCGCTCCCTGCGGCGTGGGATTCCCTCTGAGGTACATGTTTGCCCGTTCACGCGCCGAGGGGGGAGGAGTTTTTGCCTCTTCGGCCTTGCGTTTTTGTTCAGCTATTCGCGCTTCTTCGGCCTTGCGTACTTCTTCAGCCTCTTCAGCCTTGCGTGCCTCTTCGGCCTTGTTTCCTGCATCAATTTCGGCAGGTGGCGGAGCTTTGGTTTGCGTCATGTACCAGTAAGCCCCTCCTCCCCCGGCAAGAAGCAGCAAGACCAGCAGAGCTGGCAACATCATGGCTGAACGGCTTTTTGGGGGCGCTGCGGGAACAGGTGGAGGCAAAGGAGGCGCGGTATCCGCAGGCGAGGGTGCTTCATCCGGAACAGGTTGTGGTGGAGGTGGGGCAGCAGCGGTTTTTTTGGCGACTCCGGAGGCGATATGTCCTTGAGCATCCATAAGAGTGCGATTCAAGGTTGTTATGGCAAAGGTCGCCTTTTGAGAAGGCTGGTCGCCGCCTTGAAGGGCGATGCGGTAGTTTTCATTGGGATCAAGCTTGTCAACCACATCCGGCCCGATGTGCAGGATCAGGTTGTCCCCTTCCGTGGTATATGCCTCCGGCTCTGTGAAGTCTTCCGCATTTTGCCATCCGGAACGGCCGAGATAGGTCATATCCGATGCCCGGCACAGGCTGAAACGCCAGCCGCCGGAGGAAGAATCCGCCACTTCGGCAAGGCGCAGGCGGGCGTAACCCCGGCCGCGCTCCGTGTTATTTTCAAATGTCGCTTTCATGAAGGCTCCCTTGACAAACGTATGCGTCACAAGATGCGCATGCCTCCGGACATGCCCAATTAAACCGCTGAAGATACGATTTTTATGATCTCGCCCAGCCGTGTATTTTGTTCCTGGTTATGCATCTGGCCACCATCAAAATCCACGTTTTCCTGAAGCAGGACATGCAGGGCTCGCAGCCAGTCCATGAACCAGGCTTTTTCAAAGGGCTCCTGTATCTCGGGCAGGGCTGGAAAGCCTTCCGGCTTCTGGGGCGGGGTGAAGAGGACAAAGCTGTTGCCGCCCATAAGAACAGTCCGGCCCTCCTTGGCGCGGGTTCTTGGATTTCGCCCAAGCCAATCCACAAAGCCGTTGATGATGGAGGCCGCCATCCCCACCTGCTGCCAGACAATGCGTTCTTTTGCCGTATTGGAATAGGCCGCTGCCGTGCGAAGGGCATTCTCCATCTCTTCCCTGAGTCGCAGGCGCGATGCGCCAAGGGCGAGTTCAGCCGCGAACTTGGAGAGTTCAGTAGGAGGAAAGGCATAGAACTTCTGAATGGACGCATTGTCGGACAACTCTTGCAGCCGGTTGCACCAGTAGGATTCAATGAGTTCCGCGAAATATTGCGCTTCGTCCTTGGGGCGTGAGGATGTGAAAACAGACGGCTCTTCTTCCGGTGCCGTTGCCGCAGGCTGGGGCTCATTGCCGAAAAGCTCCGCCATGACGTCGTCCGCTGCTGTCCCGGAGCCGACACTCACTTGGGGAGCCGTGTGCTCCGTGTCTTCTTCCGACTCCAAAAAACGGCGCCGCGCTTCAAAATAGAGTTCGTAGAGTTCGTTGTCCTGCACGCAGAGACGGCGGAGAAATTCGCCCATGGTCTGGCTCTGCAGCATTCCAGCGAATATCTTGCCAAAAGAGTGGCTCAACACGACTTTTTGACGGCGCTCTTCCTCTTTGTCGTCAGTTTTGTAAAAAGCCTGCAAGCGATTGGCAAGACGGCTTTTACGCTCTGCAAGGACTCTTTCGATCTGCTCGCGTTTGCTGTCGGGATTGCACATGGGGCGCAAACTGTCCCGGATGTATGAGATGCCGCCGTCGTTCAGCCGCATGGCCGCATCCCACGCACCGCGCGGATCCTTGAAATGGGCGGCCACGCACTTGCTGCCCATGAAGGCGGACTCCAGCGAGGCGACATAGCCTTGCTGGTCCGAGCGTATGCCTTTCTCGCGATTGTTTTCGTCGTATTCAAGGACTGCCCGGAATTCAAAGTTGGGGTTTCGCAGCAGAAACACGTTGCGGAAAGCGGAATCTTTGCCGTCCCAGATTTTGGGCCAGTCATGCTGTTTGCCGAAAAAGTCCAGCAACGAGGCGTGCAAGCGGTTGTCCCATCGTAATTCAACATTCGTCTCGCCTTTTTTCTGCTCAAATTCCATGTCAAACTTGGTGAGGATAAAAAACAGGGCCACGTCCTTGTCGCGGCGCGTCTCCGGCAGTTCCCCGTGTGTGGAATTGATCCAGGCGTTAATGACGCCGGGGAGGTCCTGCACCTCCTGGTTGCTGGGGCCGATGCAGAGGAGCATGCTTGTAAGCTCGCCTTCGGCACAGTAGCGCTGAAACAGATACGCAACCTTGCCGCGCAGGAAAAGTCCTTTGAGCATGTCGGGTTTTTCCAGCTCCTTGCGTATGTCTTCGATCTTGAGGCGCGAACGGTAGCCGGGAAAGTCCAGAAGATCGGTGTGGTCAAAATACGCATCGGGCTTTTCCCGCATCACGATGGTCAGTTCGGCTGTAAGAGCCGTTATCACAGCGCGGGGCAAAGACACAGGCGGACTTGCCGCTGTTCGGATGGAAAGTTCGGCAGAAACGGCACTGTCGCCAAGGCCCGCCAGGGTGTCCACGTCAATGATGCTGATCTCGCGGGGAGTGAGCGCCTCAAGAGTGCAAAACGCTTCCGGGGCATATTCCAGTTTTTCCAGGGCGCGCAGCAGCATACGAAGCAGGTCGGTAAACTGGATCACGTTATCCCAAATGACGCTGTACATGTGAATTCTGTTTTCAAGATCAAGCTGGGGGGCGAGTTCAAAAATCCGCTTCCAGTATCCGCAGCGGTCAAGCGCCTGTACGCGAGGTTTCGAACTGAAGTCCTTAAAGTATTCATGCAGATCTTCCAGGGCATCCAGGTTGATATGGGGACTCCCTGTGCCCTTGCGGCTTTGCAGGTCGTCCACATTCTTGGTGATAGCATGGGTGTCTGGAGCGTCTTTGTGATCACAATCGGCGTAGTAGGTGTTGGCAACGATTTTCACCAGGTCGGTCTCGGAGAGGAGTTTGATTTGCACGGGGAATCCCTCGGGCAACGAAGCAGGACGCGTCATGGTGAAACGGGTGACAAGGCCGGTGGATTCCTTGCCGCCCGGCGGATTGATCTCCGCAATGAAATCCTTCGTCTCAGCGCCGAAAAGGGCCATGAGGTCGCCCGACGCATCCCGCGCCAGGGCGGAGATGAGGTAGGATTTGCCGGCCTGGCTTGGGCCGAAAACACCGGCGCACATCTTGCGCATGGCGGCTCTTGCGTGTTTGCGGAACTCGCGGCCCGACCGGCGCAATTCCGCCTGGAGGCCTTCTTGCTCGCTGCGAACCACATCCTGGTTTTCCGAAACCCAGGCCGAGGCGTCGGCCGCAGCCTGGGCGAGATTGAGGCAGTGTTGGGTCAGAGCGCTGTTGTGCTGCATGTCCTGATACTCCATTAAAGAATAATGCCGGTGTCCAGCCAGACGCCCTCGTCAAGAGGCAGGGTCTGCAGCCGAATCTCAACATCACTTGTTTTTACGGGATCGCCGTTACGATCGGTAATTTCTTCAATGCGGAACTCCCCTTCATCGCGATCGAGAGTGTCAAGCATTCTGCCTGTATCATCCTCTTCCACCTCCCGCAGGGTGAGCGACAGGGTGATAGTGAAGGGAATCTTGTCGGTGGCGGCCTGCCTTGCGCTTTCTTGTGCAAAATCAATGACATAAAACCTTGTTGTGGTCCAGCGTTCCACGTCCAGCAGGCGAAAGCCCACGGCAATGGGACCAGCAAAGGCGACCTGCTTGGTATAGGTTTTTTCTTCTTTTGCGGAAACATCCACCTCGAACCAGACCTTGCTTTTTTTAATCTGGCCGTTGGTATCCATCTCGCCTATGTAGCGGGCCGTGGATGTCGGCACCAGACCCGAGGGATCAAAAGAGAAGCCTTCAAGATGGCCTTCGGCCAGCGCGCACAGAATGGCCCCGACCACCACGGTGGTTTTGGGATCCGTAATCACGCCGCTTGCGTCGGCAAAAGGATACCAGGTATCCACGCGATATTCGCCCATGGGCAGGACGCGATCGGGAGGAACCGGGAGTTTGGCGAACACGGTGGAAACT
>Ga0082212_10002442_pt1 | contig 27065 bp, 15 predicted proteins | sample TergutNt197P3_FD_71548 | JGI IMG/M metagenome (GOLD analysis project Ga0082212, IMG submission 71548) | Neocapritermes taracua P3 segment gut microbial communities from Petit-Saut dam, French Guiana - Nt197 P3 | ecosystem: Host-associated > Arthropoda: Insects > Digestive system > Gut ...
CGTGGGCTTCCTCCAGGTTTTCTATGAATCCCAGTATCATTCGTTGATGGTATTTACGCATATGCCCTTGCCTCTGCGACTGATTTTTTGCCGTATGCTTCATGAGCGACTTCGCTCATTACACTTAGATACTATGCCATCTCAGACAATATGTAGTGACCCCACAGTTTATTGAACGTGGATTTACCTGTATACTATGACTGTTAATCAGAAACAGGGATTACCACAAATAAAAGGAGGCCACTACAATGAAAAGTATAATCTACGTCGGCATGGATGTCCATACTACAAATTTCACCCTCTGTTGCTATCGCTTTGGAATCGAAGAATGCTTCGCATTCGCGCAAGTTGACCCTGACTTCAAAAACATCATACATTACTTGGAAAAGGTTAAGCAGAATTACGGGGATGACTACAAATTCCTGTGCGGCTATGAAGCCGGATGCCTTGGGTACACGCTGTTTCATCAACTTGACTCTCACGGAATCGACTGCGTCATCCTTGCCCCCACATCTATGCCTTTCCTGAAAAGGCCTGAAGTCAAAACAGACAAGCGTGACGCCATGAAGATTGCCAAGTGCCTCGCCAACGGCGATTACAGCGCCGTCTACATCCCCTCTGACGAGGACAATTCGGTCAAGGAATACATCCGTATGCGCGACGACGCGAAGATCGCGCTCAAGAGGGTCAAACAGCAGCTCCTGTCTTTCTGCGTCCGCAATGGAAAGATGTTTACCGATGGCAGCAGCTACTGGACATTGAAACACCTTGCCTGGCTAAAGAAACTGAGCTTCGGGGATTCACTTCTACAGGAGGCGTTTCAGGAGATCCTCGCCAGCTACTTCCATGCTACTGAAAAAGTAGACCGTTATGACAGGCGCATCGAGGAATTGGCCCAGATGGAAAGCTATAGGGAACGGGTCAAAAAGCTCTCTTGCCTGATCGGCGTCGGCACGATAACCGCATTGGCAACGGTTGTCGAAACCGGGGATTTCAGGCGGTTCCCGACAGCACAGCATTACTCCGCCTACCTTGGCCTTGTACCAGGCGAGAACTCCAGCGGGAAGCACATAGAAAGGACCGGGATAACGAAGGCTGGCAATTCACATTTGCGGAAACTACTGATTGAATCGGCACAGAGTTATGGCAGAGGCGCCGTAGGGGCAAAGTCAAAGAGATTGCTCGGTCGACAGGCCGGGAACGACCCGAAGGTAATTGCGTATGCCGACAAGGCAAATGAGCGGTTAAGGCGTAAATTCTACAGGATTACATTCCGCAAGAAACGAAATATCGCCGTGGCTGCCGTGGCGCGTGAGTTGGCCTGCTTCATCTGGGGGCTGATGACGGACAAGATTGCATAATCCGATCAGGGGGGAGCAAGTATCAGCTAGGGAAAAATCCACAGGTGTGGATTTCCCCCAATTCCATTCTACTCTGGTTTACCGCCGTCAAGATCGGGTAGTATTTTCCCCCTCTTCATGCGGCTTACGGCGGGGCTCTCTAGGGGAAAATCTCCACCCTTCCCCTGACAGCGGACAGATGGCGTAATAAACAATACGTCTCAAACGAGCAGGCGTTTAACATAAATAATGGGAATACTGCAAACAGTAGTCTGAGGATGTTTTCGAGGGGCTAAGGACCGACACTTGAAGGTTCAGCCATCTACGACTCAACTATGTTGACATGAGAAATCTTGATTCACGCTATTAGACTGATAGGGCTCACGGCGGACCATTGACCTGCGGTAGCCAATCCGCGTATAACAGAGTGGCCAATGCCGGAGAACTGTAATCGTCTTTAGCTCCTTAAAAACATCCTCAGGAACCAGCGGGGATTATATCAGTGAAAATATGTTGATAACTCTCCCAAAAAGGGTATTGACAAAAGGCACTACATAACAGTTGAGTGACCGACCTCCCACACCACCGGCCCCTTTCAAAAATGAATTTGTTCGACAAAACGTTAGACAGCGTTAGACAAAAATCCGCACATACTTCTGATTACGGCTATTCGGTTTATCCGGTTCGGTCATCCTTAGTTGCCCTGATTCTAAAAGCGGTTTTAATACATTCATTCGGAAGTAATCTCTGCTTGCGATGCCGCTATATTTTTGCATTTCATCCCGGCTCCTTGGGACAGAGCAATACTCCAGTAACATAGATAGGCGCTCATCTTGACCACTAGCTTGACCACCATCTTGACCACCATCTTGGCCACTAGCTTGACCACTGCCGGTATGTAAGTCAGCACGCATGTCTCCTGAATCCTCAGTCATAGATTTCAGCGGCACGATCGTTTTGAAAACATCGCCCTCGATGAGTTCCGGCTCGCCGCCGGAGTATATTTTCGTATATTCATACAGGTTTCTGACGCCTGAGCCGAGCGCGTCGGCTCGCCCAATGTTGATGAAGAAGTTCGCAAGCAGCGGATTCTTTGGATATGGTGTGAAGTTGTCGGGATCGATACGCCCCGGCGTTCTTGGTAAGTTCCAATTTTCTGTGACAATACGGTCGCGTTCAATAATTATTTTTGCCGGATAAGCGCTTGTGTACTCGCGATGGACAAGGATATTGCTGACAAGCTCTCTGGTTATTCTTGATCGCACACTTACGGAAAGGCCGTTAATAAGAAAAAACCGGTCAAGCGTATGCTTATCGATAAACTCGATAAGCCGGTCATAGGCGTCGATCAGATTTGTTGAAACCATCAAACGGTCATCATAACGGTCCAGATTATCACGTCTGCATATGGCGTCGGTTATGTAGTTCGGCGTACAAGTGCGGATAAGTTCCTCGCGCCCAAACAAAAGGACCGCGGCGAGATTGTAACCGGATATCCCAGTAACCAGGTCGACTTGATGTAGTCCGGCGCTCTTGATGATATCGCTGTTATTCATCTTCTCCCAAGGATGATTTTCCCGGTGCGTGACGGCGAGGCGCCGGACAATTGGCAGCAACCGCTCAAACTCGAAATCTTCTTCTTTTGCATAAGGAAATATCTTGCGCTCTGAATAATCGGCTGCTTTGCGCTGATGGATATGCGCAACCATCGTTGAATTGCGCGTAATCTCCATATCGCCGTCTTCAGACCGATCATAGATCTTTCCGCCCAACATCACCACTTGCGAGTTTGGCGGGACAAAACACCACAGCACGGTCTCGCCCTCGATCTCCGCTTCTTCTAAGGCAAGGAAGAGCGTCGGAGAAAACCGCTGTGGATTGTTCAGCGTGGTTACGAAGTCTTTCTTAATCATATCTACAGCAACAGGATTAACGCCGCTGACTTCGCCATCGTCGCCGACGCCAAGCAGGATATACCCACCGTAACGATTGGAAAACGCCGATACGGTTTCATAGATATTATTTGTGATTTTATTCCTGCAACGCTTCAGTTCGACCGTCAGCCCTTCGCCTTCGCGGATCAGTTGCCTTAGTTTATCAATCATAGGCACCCTCATCTTCCATGCCCTTCGGCAACACAATCTGCATTTGCCAACTTATGTCGTCAGGGATTAACTCCGCATCAAATTCGGCAATACGCAAAATAACCTTCGCAAGAGGTTCAATGATAAGCCCCTCGCCTGTTTCATCTTCAACAAGCGAGGGATGCTCTTCCACTTCCGCATTCAGCCAGTCTATATCAAATGGATTTCCGTCATGTATATCAGGGTCTACCAAAGAATGATAGCCTGTGTTCAGCCCTGTTAAAAACACCTGGTCGAGAAATTTCACAAGTTGCTCATGCGTCAGATTTTTTATCGCTTCATAGTTTTTCATCGGCTTCTCCTTTGTTTCAGAGTTTGCTCATGCGTCCCATACACGATTTTTGACAACGCGTTAGTTCACTCCTCTTCAGCATATCTTCGCGCATCTTTTCTGTGCTCATCTTCAAATTGCTTGTACATTTCCGATAATTTTCTGTATCCAGATGCTTTTGCCGCATTTGTTAGCAACTGATATTTTTCTGCTAATGCGAGTTCATCTTTAGCAGAGAAATAATGCATTCCCCTGGCATTGAATAAGCTTGTCCTGAAACTGTCTCTCATTGTTGTATTGTCGTTAAGTAATCTTGCTATGGAATTTATCGGAATCCCTGTCTCGTCTTTTGGCGCGTAAATGAGAACACCGCCAATTATCATGTCTGTGTACTCAGAAATGTTTTCTGCATAAGCGATTTCCTGAACCCTATGTAACCACTGGAAGAACAGGTTCTCGGAAAAGCAACCTGTTTCACCCATTCCAGGTATAGTTGTCCATTTATAGAGTATATTGACTACTGCGTCCCATTCATCATCGTCAATAGTGGAGAACGGCGCTATTCCATACCGTTTCTTGACCAATTGCACAAAATAATCTGGTTGTAAAGCTATTTTTCGTTCAATGTTCTTGATTGAAATATAGTAATGGTCGAGCTTGTTGATAAAATCAAACTCAATTTCGGATAGGGTTTCAAAATCAATATCCTCTTGGTTTTGTAAGTATTCCAGCAATTCCCTCACTTGGTGTGCATCGAATCGTTCTTGTTTTTTGACTTTTTTCAGAGCAATGATTATTGATTCGATTTTCGGCGCGATTTCGCTATGCATATCCATCCAAAGACAATCGACAGCAGAATCCGTATTATTATATTTCAATAGCTTCTCAATAGCGTATTGATGATCTTTATCATCAAGAAACCGTCGGTGTTTTAGTTTTGTCCAGTATTTACCCCGCTGCTTTTTTAATTCACTTTCTGCCCATACCCAGTAATCACTCGTGAATGGCAGAGCACAAAAGAACCATGCCTTTTCCTCATTATTCCATTTCGTTATATCTATACTTCTTGCCCACTCAATACCAGATATAGAAGCCCTTAATGACATATAAAACAGAATAAACTGCTTTACTGCATTATCCTCACTTATGAGCAGGCTCCTGATATCCTCGTCAGATATATTCAATTCCGCAGAAGCGGCTGCTTCACTAACCGCATAAATATCTTTCGCCTTAGCGACCAGTTTCCTGATTCCGTCCATACTAAGGCAATCAAATATGTTTATTATTGTTTCAATACGTTTTGCTTTTGTTTTTTCTATTAGCTTTTTGCTATTTCCTTTTTCATATTTGCCTTCATGCGTTTCAGTACTCCACGAAAAGATACGAAGACTTGTTTCAACTATATCATCTGGAGTGTAGAGGCCTTTAACTATCTTTAATTTATCTATACTATCCTTATTCATCGCCCAATTTGCTTCACTGAAATATTCATGGCGTGAAATTTCCACATCAAGTATGTGCCAAATCTTGAGTCTTTGATCATCATCCAAATCACGATGTCCTTTTGTAACTGTTGAAACGACCTCGCCGAATACCTCAGGTCTGAAGTCTTTTATGTTTTCGACAATGTCGACGATGGCTTCTGGGTATTCTTTAGCATATTCGACTATCAATTCACAGATTTTGATCTCGATTCTAATATAATCAATCATCAACACTTCTCGATCGTCCAAATCGGCTGGCACTTTGTTGCGCCAGGACTCCCTGTTATTTCGAAAAGCGTGAGTGATTTTCCCTGGTAGAAGGAATAAGAGAACTTGGTAGTAAACATCAGGGCTTTCATTGTGTAATAGTTTTAGCGAAGTTACCTGTTCATCAAAATCTGCCATGGTTTGTGGACGCCATGGTAAATAAATATAGGCTATTGTTTGAATAAGCTCTTTGTTTTTATCAAATTCTTTATATTTATTGGCGATTTTTCCAAGAATTGCGACGCATTGATTTAAAAAACATGATTCACGTGCCAGCATTGAGAGCGAACGCATGATTTCATTTGCCGTAGTTCCAATTGTTGCAAAGCCCTGACTATAAAACGCCTCCTTTAAGTATTTAGAGTCGTCATCAAGTGATTTTTCAAGTCTGTTTAAAATGAAGATAGGACTGGCTTCGGCAAAATGTGTAATGACGTCATCGTTTTGTCTCCACGATATCTCTGATTCCCATCCGAATATATCATGCAAACACAACGAAGCAAAGTCGCTACTGTCATTAGCAATTACTGGATTTATCGCATCAATATTATTGGCGATAATAGCGAGACTTTTCGCCAACCCCTTGCGAATAAACATGGAATATTTATGCTTATCAGCTTGAAAAACACATTGAAATGCTTTGCGAAAAGAAAACAAATCATGCATCAATAGTTTTGGCGCAATCACTTTCCAAGCAGACAATGGATCAATCATTTCATAATAAAAATCACGAGAAAAACCTATTTTTTTATATTTCACAAGAGAGTTATCAGCGTTATTTTGCTTCCTGATTTCTTCTTTTACTTCACTATATGGCTTTCCAAATAGCATTGAAAGTATTTCTATATCTGCATCGCTTTGTTCCGCCCAACTATTGACAAAAAATAATGGAATTAACTCCGGGAAATACTGAAACTTCATTAATTCTTTCTTTTCCGGTGATTGTTGCATTGGAAAGGCGTCATTTGCGCCGGGTAAATACTCTTCGCGTTTTTTGCTCTCCGGGAAAAGATCCCTAAGGTATTCAAGGAGCGACAATCGCCTTAACGTCGCTGGGCGCGTGCTCTGTTCCTGCCAAAAGAAACATAATTGGCCCCATATCGCCTCTGGCGAATGGCCGGGGAATATAAACGGAATTATTGAATATAGAAAAGGCAGCATCATCCCTTCAATGTCCAAATCCATACTATATAGTTTTAGATGTTGTAAGAATTCAAACGTCTCTTGATTAGATACTCCTTCTGGGAAAGCAGAATAAATTGATGCAATTTTGTCCATTTTTCTTTTGTTGTTTTTAAAATGCGAATGAAACAACTCTTCTGTTTTTGAAGCATGCGCCATTTCAAGGATACGTCTGGTATTGCTTGTTTCTGTATAATTCAACAATCTTGTAATAATGACAAATTTATCTATTCCTCTGTTGAATTTATCCGGATTTTTAAAATCATTCCAAGCACCCTTAATTGTTTTGACAAATTCTGAATCGCTGCGACTGAAACGGATAGATTTTTTCATTTGACAAAGTAGTTTGATATCTTCGCCTCTCTGGTTTTTAGCATAAATACACATATCATCAGTATTATACCCAAGATTTGCAGTCTGTACTGCAATTTCATTAATGGTAATACGACTTTGTTCATTTTCAAATAATAATGGTATTCTGCCTTCTGTCAGCATCAAAATAGAAAAAGCGGCTTCCACTTCGTGCTCGAATCGAAACCCACTACCGCTATTTGTTTCCCTTGAAATGAGTGTATTTCCAGACTTTTTGGTCATGTAAACTCCGCAACTTTATTTCACAAAAGACGCCGCTAACACTTCATCAATGGATGCGACCGGCGTTAATTTGATGTTGTCGAGAATGTACGCCGGCAAGCTTTCCGCCTCTCGCATATTATCCGCAGGCAGGAGGACTTCTTTAATCCCCGCGTCAAGGGCCGCCCGAATCTTTTGATGGACGCCTCCAACCGGAAGCACTTTGCCCATAATCGTTATTTCACCTGTCATCGCCAGATCATTTCGCACCTGCATGGATTTCAGCGCCGACACAATACCGACAACAATGGTGATTCCTGCGGACGGGCCCTCTTTAGGTACGCCCATATAGGTAGCTAATACGGCGATATCGAAACTTTTTCGCCATTCGCCGGTAATGCCAAGCTCTTCATGTTTGGCTTTGATATACTGCGCCGCCGCTTCTATGCTTTCCCGCATCACTCTTTGGATAGAGCCAAGCGGCACAATTCGTCCGTTACCTTTAGTGGCCTGGACTTCAAAACGTAGTATGCAGCCATGATCCCCGGCTACCGCAAGCCCGACGACTTCCCCGATCGCCGGTTTTTCCGGCAGGGCGACATGCTGGACGCGTTTTCCATCCGGAAGCTCCGGAACAACCTTTAGCCCGGACGGTTTGATGACCGCGCCCAACGAAACACGGTCATACTCCCCAGGCGCGATCAGGTGAAGCTGATCGCGGACGCGTTGGCGGAGTTCACAGGACAGTTCCAGCACTTCCGCAAACTCTTCGTCGCTGCATTGTCCGTCCGGATGGAGCAGTTTAAGCAATCCGGAAACCGTTTTATGTATCGCCCGCTGATCTCGCCCGGAGACGCCTTGCGTTTTTTCAGCGGCGTCAATAAGGTCAAATCTTGGGCGCAGTCCCGCCAAGAAATCGATACGGCGCAATTCATGCATGATCTCGCAAAAATAATCGGTGATGAAACCGTAGTCGTTTGAGTAACTGCCCGGTGAGAGCTTAGGAATCTCCCATCCGGGCAAGTAGGCATGAATGCGGTCCAGAAAAGCGATAACCTGCAAAAAATCCGGCAGGGGTTCAAATAGATGATAATACTTCTCATGGGGAAAATTCTCTTGTACGTCCAAGTTACCAACAAAAACAAGACTGGCGAACGCCAGGGATTCTTTCTTACCGCGGCTGAATTTAGCGTCCTGCATATAGCCCTGCATAATGCTGACAAAGGCTTTCGGATCAGTAAAATCCGTATTGGCGATTTCGTCAAAAACCACCGCATCGCGCACGCCCACCTCGCCGATCTTCCCTGTCGCCATATTGACGAAAAGCTGCGCCGGCGTCGCTTTGCCGCCGGACAAAACGTGAGCGTAATAGGATATATTGCGGTATAGATAGGTTTTTCCTGTTTCTCGTGGCGCCAGCTCGACCATGTTGACGTTGTTTTCCACCAGCGGTATGCATCGGGAAAGATATAACAGTTTCTGTCGGCGTGTCATCCCGTCAGGGTTTATACCACAAGAGTTGACCAGGATATCGATCCATTCATCCGTAGTAAACGCTTTCCGGCGCTCGATATACTCATCCAGATTGATCACGCTGACTTGAAATGGGGTGAATTCGGTGATTTTAAAAGGTCTGATCTTTTTGCCATGAATCTCCGTTTCATCATAAGTAATGTCGATTGTCCCCCACATACCGCCGGAGAGAAGCATGGGATACTGGCGCACCGTGCTTTCCGGTATATTGACAAAATTTTCATTGATCGCAGAAATCGAGCCCCAATATTTATCCTCCGTCTCGACAAGCCTGGCTTCAAGATTGGCGATGATGGAATGCTTGCGGTTTTCCCGGATATAATGCCTTATTTTTTCCGCCTCCGCCCCATAGACAAAGCTTTCCTTTAGCCTTCTCACGACCCTTTCCATATCTTCATGAAAGCTCTCTTCGGCACAGTAATTATCAATCAGATACTCTAAGACGTAACGAGGAAATTCGTCTACGCCGGTATTCAGCGTATGCGCTTTATTCACTACTTTTCCCTTGAATATTTCTTTTAGCTTATCATTCATCGTCTATATCCCCTTTGGCATCATGCCTAACAATTTCCCCAGACTCGGGGAAACGCGGCGGACTAATTTTTCAGAGCTAAGGTTGACGTCAAATGTAAATGTACGTGATTTTCTAACCGTGCGCCCTGTATCCTGATCATAGTAATCCACGTCGATCCGACAATTCCGTTTCATGGAATATTTCCTTCGTTCCTCATCGGAAGCATCTTGGATATCCGGTAAAAACCGTAAGCTGATCTCCCCTCCCGTTCGGGCGATATAATTAGTCTGTATCATCGGATTTACATCGAAATGATCATGATAGGCGTACTTTACTTCCAGACGGACTTCCTGTTCCTTGATCGAGGAGGCGAATGACACCGGGATATGCAGTTCAACCTCCTCGCCTTCGGTGAAATCGGTTAGTCCTCGAACTTCTCCAAGGGAGAAGAGACTGTCTTCCGGCAGTTTCACACGCATAGCGATCATGGGCACCATCATTTCCTGGAGAGATATGCCTCCATGCGAATAGGCGTCAGGATGGAAACGGCTGTCCGGCCTTGCCAATGCATAGCCGGTTTTAGGGAAAACAACAATCCCTTCATACGATTGCATGCGAAGATCGGCCGCGGAAAACTCGTAGACGCTGTCGCGGATTTTGTCGGGCGCCCCTGCGTCTTGCAGCTTTTGTCGAAGACGGGCGTTCAGGTATCGGCAATCTTTTATATCCTTGAGCCATGATGACTCAAGTTTTATTGGTTTTCTGCCGATTAGTCCAAACCCATGATCGGCGGTAACAAAAACTTTGGTTCCAGGCTTTATCGCGCGAATAATTGCCATCACTTCTTTTTCGATAATATTCTTGATATGCTGCCTGTAAATGAAGGTCAACGGTCGCCCCGGTTCGTTCCTTCCATCCGCGAGTTTTTTCATCTCGATCTTATGCAGTTCGGTATCGCAAAGGTCAAAAATATACACATCCAGATTTCCGGCGCGGTAACGTACAGTTTCCCCCGTACCGCTCCCTTTAGGTAGTGTTACTTCAACATCGCCAAGAAAACCAAATTCACGGCGGAGCGATTCCTTCAGTAAGGCGTCTTCCCCTTTTGTCGATTGAAAGCTTTCGGGAAAGCACCCTGCGGATATCGCTTTCCGGCTGATATGCGTCTCGGAAGGCAGCAGGGAGCATCCCGGTTCGTCGGCAATACGTTCCATATGCTCCTCAAAGACCGGCCTGGCCAGTTCGTCCCAGATGTCATAACGCATCCCGTCAAAGATGAAGATGGCAGCCCTCTCTTTTTCATGATCCCAGTTAGGCTTTACGCATCGGCGCAAGAACTGGCTTGTGAATATCATTTCAGACGAATCGGAAACCACCCATTTCTGATAATGATCGGCAATAAACGCTTGATATCTCATATTAAGCTGTGCCAATCCGCTGTAAATATCCTCGTGCAGACGGCGAACCTTATCCTGAATACGGGCTTGCGCATCAGCAAATATTGGGGATAACCGATTGCTGGCCAATGGCAAAAAATCCGGGCCGTTCATCATGCGTTCCAAATCAGAAACGAAGTATTCCAATCGATTCAATCGCTGTTCATTCCATCGCTGCCTGAACCAGGAGAAGGACAATTCCATCGGTTTCATGACGGAAAGGTTTTTCAGGGTAATCTCCATATTTCTTTTAATACTGATGATGTTTTGCGCCCGGCTATATGCCGCTTTCAGATTGACCCAAGCCGGAGAACGACGGCTTTCCACAAACGCTTGGGTACTGTTCTTTTTTGTTCTGTACAGCAGCGTAGTTAACTTTTTATGCGCATCAACAGTCGGCTTATCTGACAAAACGTCATCTATCGCGGCAATCAAGGCAAAGCAACGAAACAGCACAGAATAGGCTTCATTTTCGATGCACTGTGCAAAGCGGCCATTCTCCATGATGTGCATTTGCTCATGAAAAATATATTGCATGGCGTCTTTTGACAGGCTTTCTTCTGCGGCGGATAAGTCGTCATGCGCCTTGCCGGATCCGATATTGATCAATTCAACGGCAGCTTCACGCAGTATCGCGTCATCGATATCGCAATACGGCTGTAAATCCGGGTCGATTTTAGCAAGGATGAATTTCCATTGTTCACTATGCTGGGACAAGATTACCGCAAGATAAAAAGCCCTGATCACCGGTTCCTGCGGGGAATCCGCAAGCCAGCAAAACGGCGTCGGCGCTTGACGAAGATTCGCTCTGACCGAGTCCGCGATATCCGATGAAAAGGACGCCAGGTTTTCTATGGCCTGACGCCCGACAAGGCCGATCCGCCAGTATTGCCGGGTGTTTTGTTTTTTAAATGCAGCTTCGGGGACGCCAAGGGAGGCATAAGCCACGATCGCTTTGAAATCCGTATCGGTAAATCGTTGCGGATCAGCGTCCCGCAATCCGGCGTGCGCTTTGATTGCCGCCCCAAGAGAGCCGGCGATCAGGCGGGCAAAGCGCGGGTCGTCGCTATCAACCGGCCAGCCTGGATCACCCGTATAGTCGATCAGGAACCGCCGCATTTTAACGTCGATGATTGCGTCGTTTTTTATTCTGCATAATAAATCCGGATAAAGCAATGCCGGCGCCCTGGCTGCGGTCGCCGAGGTTTTTCTGCGATCCGGCGTCCTGTCGATGACCAGAAGCTTTACCTTTTTTCCGGACTTTTTTATGCTTTCCAGCAGTTCGCGAAATACAAGGTTTGTGGAAGCGACAAGCACGGTATATTGGTTTGCCTTAGCAAAACGATGAATCTCGCCTTCCTGCTCCGGGAGCAGGCGCAAAGAATCCTTGACCAGCACGAACGGCTCGTCTTTCATCAGCTCCAGTTTATCGAGTACCCATCGCATGATCACAGTAAATCACCAATCCTTTTTATTCCAGTTGAAGAACTGGCAGCGCATCGTCATCATCGGCGCCGTCTGTAAACTGCTCTTCCAGAAATCTACGAAATTCTTCTGTCACACCTGTGATTTGATCTTTTTGAATGGTCGTATTGTCCGGTTTGAAATCAGCAAGTCTTACCTTTTTGATCATAATGCGCCGCATATACTTATTGATCAGCTCAGGAAGCTCGGGTGAACTCTTTAGTGCCCGGACAAAAAACGCCTTAAGCGCTTCCTCTGTCTCGCAGTCAAGCAATTCTGCTATCCGCTTATTGTCCTTTCCCTGCTCTAAAAGTTCCCGCACGCCGTCGTTTCGGAATACATCCAGCTTTTTCCGGAATGCTTCATCCAACAAGTCAGCGGCGTCGGCTATCGCGTTTTCTGCCAGTTTCATCTGGTTTTCCGCATCATCAAACATCAGCTTACATCCATGCACAGGGTCGTTTTTCAATACCCTTTCCACGTCGGAGCGAGAAGGCGATTGGCAGGCAAATATGCCCTCTTTCAGTTGTATCAATTTTGCGGCAACCTCATGGAAAGCCGCCGGCCGTAACGCTTTAACCGTATCCAGCGCGGCAAGCGCCTTCGCTGTATCGCCATCCATCATATCCTGGATACTTTTGCGAGCGGCGTCGGCTTTGCTAAGCACCATATCATGCATTTGGCTATACATAAGAGTATATTCCTTAATCATGGCGGCGATTGTACCGTGACTCGTCGCTGCGTCATTGGCGCTGCCGATTAGTTCTGTTCTTAGCCTAACCTCCGAATCAATATAATCATTCAAATTGCCGAGTTTGTCTTTGACCGCCGTTATCGCCGCAGCCATGCCGGAGAGAGCAGGATCGCCGCCGACAGATATGCCGCAATACTTATAAGCTGTCCGAATGTCCACTTCATAACGCATGAAGCCCTGCATATTCCTGTAATGCTTCATACAGGCGGCCAAGTCGTCTACCTCTGTCTGGTCGGCTGCGGCTTCATCGAAAGCTTGATAGCCAAAAGCTGTTTTCAGCGCGTAAAGAACACGATCAATATCGTTGCCCTGATCGATATCTGCGGAAAACAGCTTTTTCATTTGCTCCATTTCTTTTTCATAGGGATTTTTTTTATTTATCTCCCCAAATAAATTCTGCGCTTTGTCCATCGTCATTATGCCGAATAATTTTTCATCGTGAAACAGTTTCCGGATTTCATCTTGGCATGCGATAATCTCCGTATCAGTCTGATTTTCCGGAATTGTATGCGCAAGCAGTTTTTCCGCATAGGGCCGCAGGACGTCCCAGTTTTCCGGCCTGGCGGCTTTTCTCACTTCCAGCATGGATTCCAGTATCCTGGCGCTAAAAACAGTTGTCGATAAATTGGAATGTTCAAGCATGGTTTCGCCGAGGCCGGATTTCGCGCTCATGAAGATGCGGACCTTGCCTTCCCAGACAAGGCATAACAGGAATATCTGCACCATGCGCCTGGTCAGGCCATAATCCTTCGGGCCGCCTATGCCCATAAAGTTTTTATACAAGGTCTCAATTTTCATCCCCTGGTCATGCTCGTCCAGCTTTTCATCGATAAATTCCCATATATCCTGGACATAGGCGTTCCCGGAAGTGTCCAGTTTCCTTTCTGGGCCGGGTTTCATGATCTTCAGGGCATAACCGAAATTCAGCGCGGCGCTGACGTCCTTGTCCTGTTTGGCGTTTTTCGGTATGCTCCCCGTCCTGACAATGCCATTCAGCAGCTTAACGCCTTCTTCATCGCGGAATTCGTAAGGCGGGTCGAATACGATATCTTTTGAAAGATAGGTTCCTGTCAGGACGCGATCCACGATAGGCGCCAGGATCGCCGACAATTCTCCTGCCATACTAAAGGGCATCATTGTCTGATTCAGCGCATCGATCCTGCCACGGCCATAGCTGCTCTCCACGATCTTGAGAATCGTGCCGAGTTCAGCCTGCAAAGAGGAAGAAACCCAGTTGATCACGGCGACGGCGTCCTCTGTCTCTTTACCCTGCCATGCTTCCACAAGTATTCGGTATGCGGCGAAAGCGATAAGCCGGTCCCGTTCGCCTGTCGTCAATTCATCCGGCGTCCACAAGATGACGCGCGGGTCTTTTCTCGCTTCTAAAAGTCGGACGATTTTTTCTTCCTGCGCCGGCGAATCGCTGATATACACGGCGAAATCAAGATCGGTCGCATCGCTTTCCACAGCGGGGAAGGGTTTTCCGGCGTCTAAGCGCACAAAGTCCCTCATGCCGGCGCTGCCGGAAATTTGCCGCCCATTCCAGGATGCGCCAAAGTCAACGCTGCTCATCCGAGCGGATGCTACGCCCCGAAATACGGAGCGGACGCCGCCGGACAAGTCTAAGGTCATTTGACGGGTTTGCACTTTCCATTCGTCCATATCCAGCAGATGCTGCCAAGCCTCCCGCTGCCTCTTTTCGTTGGATTCCGCCTCGTCTTTCGCCCTGCTGAATTCGGCGCGGGGATCGACGCCCGTGACGACGGGGTCAAATCGATAGCGGGATATTTTGTCTTCATCAAAACTCTGTACGATCTGGCGCAGTTCTTTTTTCAGGTTCTCCGCAATGTTTTCATAATGCTGATTGTTTTCTTCCGGATTCGCGTGCTCATCCCGTTCGATCAGCACGGAATTGGCGATTTCTTCCGATGTGACGCCCTGTTGTCGCGTTTTGGCGATATGATACAGAAAAAGCGTTTGAATTACTTTAACGCCTTTATCCCGCTGGATTTTCAATACGCCTTTGGTTAGTCCGTCAATATGGTTTTTGCAGTTTTCGTAAGCGCGGTAATCCGATTCGCGCTTGGTTTGAATCGCCACTAAACCGGCATGGACGCCGCTGGGGTCTTCTTCGTATCGTACCGCTTCATCAAACAATTCCCATAGGCGAATCAGTTCTTTTCCGTTTTCCTTTATCTGATGTTTCAGCGTTTGATGCATGAAATGTATTGCGGAACGGGTGGTTGTCAGCTCGTAGGTAATCGCCCGCAAGACTTCCACGGCCGGTTTATGAAAAGGGAAGAAGTGGCGGAATTCCTCTTCGCCAATGCTGTTGGGCCAGGAGAAACCCCTCCGGTAATGAAGATAGTATGCGCCAATATAAGAAGGCTGTATGATTTTTCGGACGCGGGCTAATACGATATGATAATAATCCGTGTCTTCTTCCAGCAGTTTGACCAGTTTCAAGCGGTCGTCGGCGATAATGTTCTTCACGCCCATTTTGCTTTCCAGGGCTTGTTGCGCCGCACACACCGTCCATATGGGCAAGTTGTAAATCTTTGCCAATCGGTTGGAAAGCACGACTAATGTTTTCTCGTCATCGGCCCTTTGGTCATCGTCACGGTTTTTCATAAACAGCGAGACTTCGTCCAATACCAACAATAAGCCGCTGTAGCCTTCTTCCAGGACGACTTCCGTCAAGTGTTTTAGAATTGCTTCAGTTTCCGCCGCAATATATGGCTGTACTTTGAGATACTCCGTGTAAAAACGCCAAAGCTTATTGCCGCAGCTCCGTTTGTATTCCGGCGTCATGTTTTGTTGGATGACGCGGATAAACTCGTTTGCGTCCTCAAATTCATCATCGTCAAAATACAATGGGTCGTGGAGAAATTTTTGCAGATCTTTCCGGTATCGCTCGATATCCTCCTTGATAAAACGGTCCGCGAGCAGCTCCGCCGGATATAGGGAAACGTTTTTTCCGAGTTCGGCGTACAATTGTTCTTTGACCGCTTCAAGGATGTATTCCGCCAAAGGCCTTCCTTTATCGCTCTGACCGATTGTGCCGCCGCCGGAACCGACTAAGGTTTTGACCACGACCAAAATCCCTTTAGAATCTTTACTGCTTTTCGACTCTATGCCTTCTTCCCAAAAGCGGAACAAGGATTCGCGTTTGCCGCGACCCGACGCCTCTTCTTTCTTTTTTACGATATCCCATGCTTCTTTACGTCCAAGAGCCAATGCCGATAAGCAGCATAACAAATGTGATTTTCCGGATCCGAATTCAGCCTGTATCCAATACCCCTGCCCAATGGGATTATCCTTTCGCTCCCGTTTCCAAGGGGCGGCGATATTGCGCAGGATATCTGTGAGGAAGGGCCGAACCGGGTCAAGTTGAAATTCCTCGACCGTCATAAGTTCAGGCGTCCTTGCCTTGCGGGCTGCATCCGCATTGGAATCGGCCCAGACGTGTTTCTCCAGTGAGTAGACGGATATGATTTTATCCGGTACTTCGCATATTTCGCTGAGGGGAAACCGGCTGGTCAGGATCGTGTCGGGCATGGCTACTCTCCTCTTTTCGTATTGCTACGGCGCTTCGGCTCGGGGTTTTCTCTGGCTAACATACGGCAGCAGGTCTGATAATCCTCTTCCGCAGCCGCCATTTGCTCTTCTGGCAGATTGTCGGCGTCGAATCCGCCTTTTTCGTATAGGAGCCTCCCCTGGGCATACATCCCGGATCGCTTGCAATGCCGGAGCCACTCGGTTATGGTGGCGTCGCTTTGCCTCTCCCAATCGGGGATGGCTGTCCCGGATTCCAGTATGGCGATATATCGCTTTATCCTTCGGCTCAATCCTTGCGCTCTGGCGTCGGATTTGGCTTTTTCTTCGTCTTCAGATGCCGGAAGCCGCCAGGTACCGTCGTCGGTTTTATAGAAATAATCCGGGAGAAATTCGGTTAACATACGGCGTGGCTTGTCCTTGACTTTATAGATATATTGCTCAAAAAGGTCGCTGTAATGCACGCCTTCCTGTGCGCGATGCTTTTGCAGGAAACTCTCGATATATGCTCCCATGACTTCTGCGGCGGCGTCTTCAAGATCCGTTTCCGCCTCGTCCACCAGGGTCAGTTCCGTTTCTTTGAGATACCAGCGGTACGCTTCCTTTATGCCGGGGATGACCGATTCGTTGGCAATCGATTTGAGTATCCCGTCAAAATCGTGGGCTTCCATTTGGCCGCTGCGTACCATGCGGCTAACCACTTCATCGTAGATGCGATCTTTCGCGCTGCCGGGATTAGCGTTCAGGTAATCCCGTATGATTTGACGGACTTTTTCGGCAAAGGATGCGGCGTCCTCCTGCCCGGTGATGGATATATCTGCGGTCACTTCGCCGGGCTTCGGCTTGCGGAAGTTAATCACCAAGTCGCGTTTGGTGACTTTGTCTGACTGAGTCTGGTTGTAAGTCATACCGCCAGTATCGATAAACAAGGCACGCTCCTGTTCATCAGTTATAAAACCAGCTTCTGCCATAATATCTTGAATTAGCGCCCAAGTCCCTTCCGATGTATCATGGTAACACAACGACAACCATCTGCCTGGTTTAAGAACCCTATAGCACTCACACATTGCCTTCAGCATTGCTTTTGTCCAATAGTCTTCAGATTTACCACGAACTGAGTTGACAATAATTTCATCTTCATGCCAATTTGTATTTAAGTTAAGCCATGCCTCCCAAATAAAGTTAAGTTCCCCATATTGAATGTTACCAGCATATGGTGGATCTGTAAAAATATAATCTACTGTTGAATTGCTAAAGCGATCCAAAGAAGTGCTAACATCATCATTAGAAATCAATACTGAGGTTTCAATATTTGCAGTCAATATTTCCCCAATTCCTTTTGATACCCTATCGACTTTACCAATAACATGCTTTAGTATGTATTCTTCTTTACTTGTCTGCGGAAGATAATACGTTCCAACCATTATGTTTAATGGATATGAGACATTGGGGCGAAACTGATTCATTTTGCTCACCCCAAGAAGTATTCCAGAGACACAACCATTTAGCCAGCATTGTATATCATACGAGTCATTCTGTTCCTTAATCCCAGCAAAAATAACAGCCAGCGCCCATAGATTCCGTTTCGTAAAAAGCTCGGCAACCGTTCTGAAATTACTTGTTCCTGCACGCCATTTGTCGCCCCACGGCTCAGTATCCGATTCCACATGCATCATTCTGTCTTTCGGATACCAATACGGAATCTCTTTTTCTTCGATTTCCCGGATTTTTCCGAGGTCATATTGTTGAAAATACTCCCGCTTCTTTTCATCGGCGTCATTGTGGCTGCGCGTCTCAGAAACCGGCTTGCAGCCGCTCTGGCAGCTATAGCTGACCAGCACCGGTATGGCGCCGTATTTTTTGGATCTGGTGCTGATTTCTTCCTCGACGCCACGTTCATAACAATGCGGGCAAACTTTAATCGTTTTCGGTTTCCCCTGCGCGGTTTGCCTTTCCACTTCAACGCAGTCAAAAAGCGGTACCCGCTCCATGCAGCGCGGACACTCGAAAATCTGCGAATAGACGGTATAGTTGGTCGTTGCCTTACCGCCGCAGCGGTCGCAGCGGGTCTCGTACAGCCAGTCGATTTCCGGTTTGACCTTCCTGCTTAGCTCATAAAAGGCCTGCTGCAGTTCTTCCACATCTACCGGGGTACAGTAATTCTTCGTGATAAACGTCGCCGCCGGCGAACGGTCGATAGCGATAGCTTTACGCCCCTCCATGAGCGCGGCCAGCGCCGTGCCGCCTGAGCCGCAGAAAGGATCCAGCACCAGATCACCCGGCTTCGTATAGTGGCGTATATATTGGCGGATGGCGTCATGAGGTTTCTTGGACCAGTAGGTATGCATATTATAAATTGCGGTAGCCTTCGTCGTTTCGATAGGCTTGTCAAAAGCCGGGACGTCGTAATCGTCCGTTTCCGGGTGGTAGGGATGTTCCAAAATATGCCGCTCCACAAACGCCCGCAGATTGGGATTCGGCTTATCGCCGGAATAATAACCTTCCGGCATTTGCGGGATTTTTTGCTTAAACAGGTTCTGCTCGTTTGTTTTCATTTTTTTAGCCATGTTCAACCTCACCCTGTATAGTTGCTCGATTCCAGATAGTTCTCCGCGGCTGCGCCAAGGCAGCAGCGTATCGTCGTGAAAAACGCCGGCCATTGATTTCCAAAATAGCGGCTGATCAATTTTCCTTCATAGTCTTTAAGTTTATAATCTTTTTTTCGCAGGATTGCTTTATTGTTTTCAATGTCTTTGGCAATAAGCAAACGCTTTTCCGCCAAACGTTCGCAATTCAGATTTAATATCGCGATGCTTTGCTCAACAAATTCCGCCGTCGTCTCGTATCGATTCCCGGGAATTATTACGGCAGCACAATTTGCTTCGTTCGATATCAAGTGTCCCTTTGCCTTGTCAAAAGCAAAAATGTTGGGAAAAGCCGGCGTCTCGGTGGGATTGATTAGATAGCCTTCGCAATCAGCAGGCAATTTTCCGATGTTATACAGGTGATTTTTATGCTGATCGCAGGACAGATTATGGGGCAACGGATACGCTTTTCTCTCCTCTCGGGAACTCGTGCTTCCACCATCACACACCGCAAGTATATTTGCCCAATCGAGCCCCAAGTTATGCTCTGCGGCTTTGTCTGACTTCTGATGAAAATGCTCGACCTGACAATGCAGCGGATCATTCACGGATATTCTTTGCTCGCAATAGGCGCAGAGGTCTTTCTGGTCAGCGACTGCCTGATCCCGGCAAGCGTGAGCCGCCCCATATCCTCCATGCGCATTATCGTCACGCATATCTTTCCAGGTAGCGTCAGGATTGGACGATTGGTAGTCTATCAGTTCCTGCGGCGGAGGCATGCTCTTTCGCACCCGTTTCATAAGCCGCTCTCCCATTTGCTGTTTTCTACGTGCAACTCCAAATCCATTAGTGCAAGCTCATCATTGCCGAAATGTTCGACGAGCTTTTTTTTCAATTCTTCGGCTTTCGGCGTATTCCATTTTTCACCATATACCAAATCTCTGTAGTCGCTGAGAGCTTTGACTATCTCCAGGTTCTTTGGCCGTAGTTCTACTTGGAAGATATTTTTCAGTAGTCGTGATGCTTCCGCGCCCTGGGTTTGCTCATCGACGGAAAAAACCTTGCCCTCGCTGAGTACGCGAATATGCTTTGGCGGAATGGCAGTCAAGACCTGCGGACTATGGGTGGTCACGATGAATTGGGTATTCGGGAAGATTTCCATAAGCGTATTCAGCACCGTCTGCTGCCAGGATGGGTGCAAGTGTAATTCCACTTCATCGATAAGCACGATAGCGGGCGCGTGAAGCAGGTATTCGCCTGGCTTGCTATCTGAACCATGCGCCTGCGCCATGCGCCGCGCCAGATCCATGACCAAAGCCAACATGGCGCGGTAACCGTCGCTTAATTGGCTGACTTTAAAAGCATTATCGGTTCCTTTTTTGTAAATGCCCAGTTCAGGAGGATCATTGATCATTCTTGGTCTTTCGTATTCACCCAATAATGCCTTTGACAATGCCTTCCGTACTGCTACTAGCTCAGGCCTTTCTTTTTTTTGCCCACTGTCGCGCATGTCACGGGCTTCGTTGGCATCCGCATTATTAAACCAGGATACTGTAGAGGCGTAGTCAATCGTGCGACTAAAGCTATTTTCGAATGCCGCATCGGTCGATGGCGTGTATGTATTCTGAACTAATACAGAGTCCTGCTCAGAAACAATGCGCCCGGCCATGTAGGCAACAGAAATTGGTTTTACCGCGTCTATCATTTTTTTAACCGAAGCTAAGCTCGCGGGAACCGATAATTGAATAGTTCTCTGGTGGACTGTCGCATATTCCAAGATTATTTTTTTACTTTCTTCTCCAATACTGCCAGTAGGCAATAATTCCAAATGATACGCGATATCTTCCGGTTTGCTCCCAATCAAAATATCGGCAACTAACATTTTACCGGGATTTAGTGAATTCGGAATGCCAATTCCCCTTAGAAAAACGCTCAAAGCATCAAGCACAGCGGTCTTTCCGGCACCGTTTTCGCCGACCAGCACAGTTAGTTGCTCATCGAAATGAATATCAAAATTGCTGAAGCAACGGTAATTCTCCAGGTGCATGGATCGAATTTTCATACGTTCTTCCCCACTTCATCAAGATTTCTCAATTTACTCCCTGAGCTCCCAAAGATGATTGTCGGCGATGAGATTTGTCGGCAGATGGAAGCCGCTTTCACCCATCTCGTGAAACATGGCGATTCTGTCTCCTGCTCTTTTGCCGGGCAACAACAGAAGCACTTTTTTCTCGTCTGTCGCCATTGTTCTAAGCAGATTCATTTCCATGTTGTAAGCAAAGAGCATTTCCAAGTCGCGTAAAACCGCGATGTTGGTCTTGTTCAGCGTTTCGCGTAAAAAATGGGCAAAAGCACGGTTCACATGCGCAGCGGTGGGTTCTGGATATCTGGCTTCATTTTCCGCCAAGTCTTTGAACTCTTTGTCGGGTATAGCCTCCAAAATCCCACGATTGACATTGACCGGCTTCGGAAACGGGACCCCATCAAACGTTTTCACTTGATGGAGATGATCGGCAAACGTATCAAGCTGGGCATATGAGCCTAATACGCCGTATAAATGCCGACCGCTGGTTACGCTGATTTTTTGTCGCAACGCCTCAATGATTTCCGCTGAATTCATAAGCACTATCCCTATCTGCAAATGATATTTTTGCCAAAATTAAACTCGCGGAGCGGCTATACGCTCGACAGCCTCAGCCAACGTGTATTTAGTAGTGAACTGCCGGATTCCATCTATTTCTGATACCTTGCTGATTAATCCACGGTTGCGCAATTCATATATCGCATACGAATAACGTTCCGGATTCCAGAGCATAGCCCTGATCAGAGGATTCGCCTCGAGTTTATCCAAATTATACATGCCCGGCTCCGGATATTCGCTATGCAAGATAAAAGCGAAGGAGGCGCAAGGTATCTCGCGGTAAGCGAAGTTGATGTTCTTCCCTTCCGTCAAGGCAATCCCGCCGGCTTTCAGCGCTTCCACAATCGCTTGCCCGCAATCCATGATACTGCGGGACGTCGGATATCTTTCCCTGAGAATATCACGAATTCTCTCTCTTAAAACACAACCAGCGCCGATATTGGGAAGCAGCAGATTCTCCACTATATCCATTTCAAGCGGTTCCGCACGCATGAAACGGTAAAAGCAAACTTCCCTGAGTTCCTGAGAATGGGGAAATGCTTTGGCAAAAGTCCGCAACGGCGCATCCGCATAACCATCGTTAAACATTCGTTTTATAATGTAATTACTATATCTCTGGCGCGTCTGCTCTGCGCTAAAATGAAGATTGTTTCTGAGAAAGTCCCGAATTACGTCAAGCGAGTCGCTGTCCGGCAATCGCGGAAGAATCTCAACCGCTTCTTCCAGGAGCGATTTTCCAAACAAAGCTGTACCATATCGCTGGATAACCTTTGGCTTATTACCGGATTTCCTTTGATCTATCTTCTGTTTCATGTCTGGTTGCATTTGATCGAAAAGAGACTGTTGTGATTCTTTCAAATAGCCTTTGGAAGCAGGTTTCGTTTTGCTACTACGCCGGATATGATCTACGAGTTTCAACAGTACAGCGCTATTTGCTTTAATCCCATCAACTTTACACAACTCATCAAAAGGCGTGTTCATGACGGCGTCGATATCGCCGTATGTTTTTATCAGTTGCTGCGCCAAAGGCCTGACGTCTTTTTGAGGGATCGCGTAGGTCAATATTAGCTCCAATAATGATTCATCGGAGCATGAACCTTTTTCTTTGCTGATGAAACGTTCCCGCAATCTCTGCCGGTGGCCGGTAATTGTCGTCTCAGGTTGTTTTATTATTTCCATAGATTACTCCTGGCTATCATTGATATAAGCCATTATATCTCATTCGCACTCACAAATAAATAGTTGTAATTTAAGTATCATAAATAGCTCCGTATATAGTGAGTATTACGTGTCTTTATTCAAAAAATGAACTAAATACAGCAAATGATGATTGACAAACCTTGTTTGCTGCATTATCATGTATTTGTGATTGAGTTTTTGTGCGCGGCCTTCGGGCTAGCAAACCGTCAGGTTTGTTTTGCGGGATCATCTCCCGCGTTGCACACGTAGTTGAGTTTGTAAGTAAGTGTCAGCAGAGTAATTGTATCCATTTGAGAGATTTTTCGCTGACCGATTGATTGCAGCCCCTTGTTGGGCGGCCCTTCGGGGCCTTTGGTGCAATACCGAAAGGTATGCCGATCAAGTAAACCGTGGCGACGAGATTGTTGCCATAATATGGGCGAAGTGTGCGGTTTTTCCGAAAATCGGACTCCCGACATCGATATTCGCGCCGTATGTCAGAGTTAACTGAATAGACGCGTTTAGCCGTAATCAGTTTAAAGAAAATTGTTTTACGGCTTTTTTGCGTCCTTTTTCGCTGTCAGGCGATAAACGGAAAGCAAATGAAAGAGATTGCCCCCGGCGCGTCGCGCGGCGCCAGACTGCCAAATCCGGCGCGGGGGCGAAAAGAAAGGAAGATGTGAAAGCGATGCTATTCGCAAAATGTATGCTCACCCGTCAGGCAGCGAAGCTGGCGGGATTCGTGAGCCAGTTTATCTCTTCGCGGAAAACACGCGGCTGTGTTTTTCAGTCGGCGGCCATTGCGCAAATACAGGCGGCGCCGGTTCTCACTTCCCTGTTTGGCTCGCCCATCGCCTGGGGCAGTCGCACGGCGCCCGTATTTGCACCCGGATTCATCCGGCAGGCGCCTTCCGCAGAGGCTTCAGCCTCAGGTTTATCAAAACCGATGCGGATTACTACTGACCATCAAAAAACTGAATAACCGATCCGATATTATGGAGACAGAAGCAATTAAATACCGCCAATGCCAATAAATACAATGATTCCAGTAATCGCCGGATCGGAAATTCACCGGAAACATGCTTCCGTGTCAATAGGTGAATTGCGCTGTATTGAGCGGATTGCAGGTAATACGAATAGATGAATGAAAGGATTTTGCGATGAAAACGAATCACTACATCAATCTGCTGGCACAGGCGGAGAAGCTGTATCGCCACAACCGTCAAGGCAGCTACAAAACCAGAGAGCGTTATTTTGAGGCATATCAGCGATTCCTACGCTATGTGGGCGTCACATGGCGATTGGAGAAGCTTACGAATATTTCGGGCAAACACTTATCTGGTTATGTTGATTATATGCAGGATATAGGTTACTCCGCGTCGACGGTTAAAACGGATCTGGCAGCGATCCGATTCTGGCACGATAAAATGGATGCGAAGTATGCGCTGCCGAGAAACGACGAGTTCGAGCTTGAGAGGCGTGAGTTCGGCGGCATTGACCGGCGCTGGAGCGACGCGGAACTAAACCGGATAATTGATGAATGCCGCTGCGCGAAACGCGGCGACTATGAAGCCTGTATCATGATCGCCCGCTATACCGGGCTACGAATACATGAGGTCATGCGGATCGATACCGCGATAGCGCGGGCAGCATTGAAAAAAGGCTTCCTTACGGTCAAAGGCAAAGGCGGCAAGGTACGGGATGTACCGATCACCAATCATGTTTACCACGAACTTGAACGGTTTCTCAGGCTTACGCCGGCTGGGCAGAAGCTATTTGTTCCAATCGGAAAGCAAACTCACACAGCCATAGTTGAGCTGCAAAACTTCATTAGTCGACGTCGAAGGGTTGTGCGTGATCCGGGCTCAGTAAAGCCGCTGACATTTCACGGGCTTCGTCACGCCTGGGCCGCCGACAGTTATCAAAAGCTTATTCGAGAGGGAAAAACGGAGCATCAATCGCTATTGCAGGTGTCGCAATGGCTCGGCCATGAACGAACAGACGTCACGAAAAATTACCTTGCCGGCATTGGCGATGAGGCAGACGGGCTAAACAGCGGCTATGGGGCCATTGATATTTCCACCGAAAACCAATGGGAAGAGAGGTGATGGCCGTGCGTTCATCCGGCTTTGGAATGTTTAGCGGCTATCCAGATATTGTGTCCGTTTCTGATGTGTGCAATATGCTGAACCTTGGGCGGATCAGCGTCTATCGGTTATTGCAGGAAAATAAAATCAGGCATATTCGCGTCGGCAGAAAGTATATCATCCCCAAAAATTCTGTCGCCGATTTTGTGACCGCCCCGTGTTATAATGAAAGCGAAGCAGCCGAATGATAGACTTCCAAATTTGGTTATATGAAAGGAGGAAATCGCGATGAATGGAAGTCTGCAGGCAAAGCACGGCCAGTATTTCGTCGTGGCGCGTATACCTGATGAAACAGGCAATACAAAGCCCAGATGGATTCCGACGGGCGTCTCGACGGAAGGCAACAATAAGCGTATTGCCGAGAAGCGAAAACGAGAGATTTTGGTGGAGATTGAGCAAAAGAAGATTATTTATTCCAGCAAGGTGTTATTCGTCGATTTAATCGGGGAATGGCTTGCGAAGAAGAAATGCGATCTCAAGGAGAACTCGTTTGAAAGCCTTGAATCCTATGTGGAACATCATATCATCCCGTATTTCAAACCGCTGAAGCTATCTGTACAGGACGTTGAGGCAAGACACATCCAGGACTACTACGACTTCAAGCGACAGTCTGGATTATCATGGGAATCCATCAAAAAGCATAGGTCCGTCATCCGCAACGCGCTGCAAACGGCGGTAATGCCGAAAAAGCTCATCCCCTATAATCCGGCTGAAAGCTGCATATTGGGGAAATCAGAAAAATATGTCGGCGCAGCCTACACGGAAGAGCAGTCTAACAAGCTGCTTGCGGCAATCGCAGACGACCCGATGGAACCGATCATCGTCTTCGGACTCTACTACGGCCTTCGCCGGTCGGAAATCCTCGGGATCCGGTGGCGGGACATCGACTTTGGCAACGACTCGATCATAATCAAAAACACCGTTGTGCGGTCGAAGACTATTGTCGAACAGGAAAAGACAAAGAGTCAGGCCAGCGCCAGGACTTTCGTGATCGTGCCGGAGACGAAGGACTACTTCCAGGCATTAAAACGCAGGCAAGCGGAAAATCGCTTATTGCTTGGGAATGCCTACCATGTGAGCGATAAAGTATGCGTCAAAGCGGATGGGACGGAATTCCAGCCGGGCTATGTGTCGAAGCGTTACGCCGAATTACTCAAAAAATATAGCCTTCCGCACATCAGGCTTCATGATTTGAGGCATACCGGGGCCAGCGTTTTGCTAAGGAACGGCGCATCGGTTAAACAGGTACAGGAATTTATGGGCCACGCAAAGCCGGATATCGCGTTAGCCATATACACCCATCTGACGGATGAGGATAAAAGAGAAACCGCCCAGATAATGGGCAGGATACTCAATCGCAACGCGGTATAATCGCTTACGCATAGATTACGCGAAAAACATTTCCAGCAAAAGCGTTAGACAAAACGTTAGACAACTACTGTTCCAGTGGTATTTAACAGATATTATTGCTAATAAAAAACCCGGCGTCCCTTGCCAGGTCTTAAAAAAGAAAAGAGCGGGTGATGGGAATCGAACCCACGTAGCCAGCTTGGAAGGCTGGAGCTCTACCATTGAGCTACACCCGCGAAATCAGTTCCGCCACTATCCGCATTTGGAGCCTGGCGATATGTCTTACGGGAACCCATCAAGGCGCGTATACGGCCTCCGATAGCCCCTTAGCTCCGTTATGATAGCACAGTTCCGTGCATAATTCAATGAAGGGGTTTTTTTTCGCTCATTTTCCCATGGGAATCATACCATAGAGGGGGAATCTATGATATGATTGGCTTCGGATACATAAGGCGCATGGCCGCCATTCAGGGGGAGATAGGGCATGGGCGTGGTGACATGGGATCTGGTTTTTAAAGTGTTCCTGGTATTCGGAGGGCTGGGGCTCTTTTTATTTGGGATGAAAATCCTGTCCGACGGGCTGGAGAGCATGGCGGGCGACCGCATGCGCCTGGTTCTCGAGCGCACCATATCAAACCGCTTTTTT
>Ga0082212_10002443_pt1 | contig 27061 bp, 25 predicted proteins | sample TergutNt197P3_FD_71548 | JGI IMG/M metagenome (GOLD analysis project Ga0082212, IMG submission 71548) | Neocapritermes taracua P3 segment gut microbial communities from Petit-Saut dam, French Guiana - Nt197 P3 | ecosystem: Host-associated > Arthropoda: Insects > Digestive system > Gut ...
ATTCACTTATAGATATTTCAGATAATAACATAACTTGTCCGTTTTCTCTGAATGTTTTTATACTCATTTTTTGCAATGCGGCAGTTATATCATTGTAGTAATCCGGCGTATTATAAATTATTCTTACAGGTTTGCCGCTTATGCTTTCCGAGAAGATTACTATTTTCCTGTTAAACTTTTGCAAAAAATAATCAAACTGCGTTAAAAAATCATTACCGCCGTTTTTAGTAAAAAAGGCAAGACCGTTTGTTTCCATCCATGTAGAAAAGTCTGAATAACCATTCGGAGTATCAGTAAGTGCTACCTGAGGAAAATTATATTTTTTTGAAAAATAAACATAAGCTCGATAAGCAATTAATTCATTTTCAACATATTTCTCTGCTTTTTTCCGACCATCTTCTGTAATCGTGCTTTTAATACGGGCTATATAGCCTTCGGTAGTTTTATTTACATTTCTGCTAAGTTCTGAAACCTCGGTAACAGGAAGCCTGATTGTTATGGTAGAATCGCCCGTAATTTCTACCAATACATCATCAGGGTTTGCGCTCTTATATGTTTGAGCTACTTTCCAATCACCTTCTACATACACAAAGAAAGAAGCGGCAATATCTCTGTATAACCTGTTTTGAGCATCCAGTATCGCTTCCGCTTCGCTTGCTTTTGGATCAGAAACAGCCTCATAAACATAAGATCTGTTTTGCCCCCAAAGCGATGTACTTGTTAAAATAAAATAAAAAAGTAAACATAAAAATGTGGTTTTTTTATAATTCATAAATATACCTCCATGATTAATTTTTGGGAATGTTACATATTAAGTCAAAAACAGCCAAAAATACTAAATTCAATATTTATCAAAAGGAGTTTTTATGAAACGTTTAGCAGCGCTTTTCATGACCTTATGTCTTTCTGCCGCACTTTTTGCCGGTGGACGTTCCCAGGCCTCAATAGAAAGGGGAATTCAATTTGCGCCGGAAACCCTGGGTCTGACCCCGGGATCGACGACGGCGGATATAAACCTTAACTGGTATTCCGATACCGGCAGCGGCAATATTTCAATGGCCAGGTTTATTGAAGACAGCGGCAGGATGATAACCGGTCAGGGAACGGTAAGTCCCGCATCGGAGGGAAAATCGGCTCATAAAGTGACGGTGAGGGGACTGCGGCCGGATACCTATTATCGGTATTCAGTGTCCAATGACGGGAAAAACTGGAGTTATGAGTACAATTTCAGGACCCCCAAAACAAACAGTTTCCGTTTTGCCGTTGTGGGCGATCCCCAGCTTACCAAGGGAGGACAGGATTCAACCAGCAACCTTTTCAGCGCCGACAAAACCACTGCCCAGGGCTGGAAGGACACGCTGGTGAGAATCGCCGCTGCAAATGTGGACTTTATTGCCGGAGTGGGAGATCAGGTCGATCTCACCAACAGGGGAGACGAAATAGAATACAGGCATTTCTTTGCTCCGCCGGAACTCAGAACTATTCCCTTTTCTGCTGCAGTAGGCAATCATGACAGGCACTATCCCTTCCTGTACCACTACAATCTGCCCAACGTACAGGAATTTGCGCCCATCCCCAGTACCAGCAATCCCAGTGAGGAATATGCTGTCGCCGAAGCTGCAGGCCACTACTGGTATCTATACAATAACGCCCTCTTTGTAGTACTAAATACTTCAGCCTACCCGAACAGTACCGATACCGCCAGGCCATACATCGACCGCTTTGACAAAACCCTCAGCGCTGCGATAAATGCAAACAGGGGGAAATATACATGGCTCTTTGTTCAGCACCATAAATCCACTGCCAGCGTAGCTGACCACATCGCCGACCGTGATATTCAGTATTATGTGGAAGCGGGTTTCGAAGAACTTATGACCACCCATATGGTTGATTTTGTCCTGTCCGGTCATGACCATGTCTACGCGAGGAGTTACCCGCTGCAGGGCAGACGGGGCGGAACTCCCTCCGTGCCGGATCTTTCACAGGGCGGCAGTACAATCACCCGCCCCAACGGTACAATTTATATTACAGCAACAACAGCCAGCGGCCTTAAGTATTATGACTTGTATAATTCTTCGGGCAATCTGTATGTTAAGAACAACGAAAACTATCCGTATTTGGTGGATGGTCAAAGAGGCAGTGTGGCGTATGCAGGAGCAAACATATTAAACTTCAACACTACGAATAATGTCCCTGCGAATGCGATAACCGATTCTGCCAGATGGACCAAAGAAACCGGCCTTCTGCCTCTCTCCAGTGCGGTACGCGAACAGGCAAAGAAACCGTCCTTTACCGTTATTGATGTTTCCGGAAATACCGTAACCTTCAAAACGTACAACACCGACGCCCCCGCGTCATCAATTGACACCTTCACGGTAACGAAATAGGCGTTCCTGTCTTTGTTGCCCTCCGTACCGGGGATTTTCAGGTATTCTGTTGGTCAAGTTTAGCCTGAAGGGACGGGGTATTAACCCTTGCAGGCAATACATTATTCGCTGTCCAGCGGGCTTTTCAGCATCGAGTCATCAAGGATGATGGCGACACGGCCTTCGCGCAAGAGGCTGCGGTTTTCGGCGCTTGAAATGATCAAGAGAGCATCGTCACGGCTGATGACAGGATCGGTGGGGCTAATGCCAAAAACACCGCGGGCGAAAATCCGCAGGGGGCGATTTCCCACAACGGCGGCAATTTCGGGAGAAAGACCCGATGGCCCGCCGGCAAAAATTTCCTTTTCGGGGAAATAGCGCACCATCGCGCTGACCCTGGGATTCAGCATATTCCGCTCGAAGATAAGGTTCATCTCGCTGTCCCAGATTTTGGGGAAGAGGCAGGGCTGGGGAAGCGCCATGCTTTTCATACCATGAACCGGCTGGGTTTCCGAAGCAATGATCACTATCCCCGTGTATGTGGGGGCGGGAACCGGACTGAGAGTCCGGGGAACCTCAAGCGGACGCTCGTGGCGGATATGGGCGGCAACAATCCCGCTTATGCCCAGGGTGTACGAGGCCGAAAGGCTTGAAAAGTCCTGGGAAATAGCCGGCGGAACCGAACTGGCCTGCAGGGCAAGGTTCTCGGCCTCCAAAAGAGTCCATTCTCCTCGCCCGAGAAGATCGGCAATAATCGAAGAAGAATCTACCTGTAGATTCAGGATGTTGGGGCGTATCAGCCGGACGTATTCCGAGGCAATCAGTGCCTCACCCTGTGTCCTGCCGGCGGGCAATTTAAGGCCGGCGGACGCTAAATCCAGGGACACCGCCGCGTTGATCTCCATTTTGTCCCATTCAACCGCCCCGCTTATGCCGATTTTTACCTGTCCAAAGGCGGACGCGGCGATAAATATCAACAAAAACCCCGGCAACGCTCTCAATTTATACATTCCCTACTCCACTATCATTCTATTATCGGTACTTTTAGGATTTTTCCAATGGATAGAATTTCGTTTAATTCCATATTGTTCTGCGCGGCCAGGATTTGGGGATCGACGCGGTAATGGACAGCAAGCGACCACAGGGTATCGCCCCGGACAACCTGATGTGTCCCCGTAAAAGAGCTTACAGCAGTTCGAGGCGTCCCTGTGGAAGGGGCGGAGCCGGCCGCATTGCCGGTGTAAGGCGCTGTCTCCCTGTAGGCGGGAATGACGATGATTTCGCCGATACGCAGATAGCGGGCGAGGATGCCGGGGTTGTGCTGCTCAATCAGATCGAGGGAAACGCCGTAATGACGGGACAGGGTAGACAGGGTATCACCGTATTTTACCTGGTAGCGGTAATACAAAAGCAGCTTTGTATCTTCTCTTTCCAAAATACCCCTGAGCATTTGGGCATGGACAAGCGGGACTTTCAGTTCGTAATCCTTGTCCGAAGGGGTTATGCCGTGCAGCAGTTCCTGGTTCAGGCGGTGCAGCAGATTTCTGTCCGTCCCCGTCTGTGAAGCAAGCAAATCCAGTGATGCCTGGCGGGCGGGCTTGATTATGGTCCACTGGACGGCCTCTGGCCAGTAGTCGACACCGTACCGGCGGGAATTCGAGAGAATGTACGACACGGCAATCAGCTTCGGTACATAGTGGATCGTTTCGGTTTTCAATTCCTTTCTGCCGCACAGAAGCCAGTAGTCGCTGGTTTTTACCCGCTGCACGATGCGGTTCACCCCCCCAAGCCCGGTATTGTAGGCCGCCAGCGCGAGGGGCCAATTCCCCAGGGCACGGTAATTTTCTTCCAGCTTGTTCAGCGCGGCAATGGTCGACTTGCGAAAATCCCGGCGTTCGTCGATCGTGTCGTTAACCTTCATGCCGGGCGGAATGCTGTTCATCATGAACTGCCACAGGCCAACCGCGCCCGACCTGCTTCGCGCCGTGCCAATATAGCCCGATTCGATAAACGGCAGATAGGCAAGCTCAGGGGGGAGATTTCGCCGGGCAATTTCTTCCCTTATATAGGGAAGATAGAGACTCCCGTTGCCGATAACCGAGTTAAGCCACATCACTCCCGCGGGACTTGTGTACCGTTCGATGTAATGCCTGGTAAGCGGCTGATCAAGATTTTCGGGAGAGAGGAGCGGGGAAGAAGAAACGGATAGTGGATAGTGGTTAGTGGTGAGCGAAGATTCGCTGCGTATGGTTCGCAGGGGGCGGTTGGGTACATTGTCCTCTGCCTGCAGCCCGATAGCCGCGCTCATCAACAGTAAAGCGCAGAGTTTCCTTATAAACCATTTCCCCCCTGTCCCCATTACAGCTTTTCTCCGTAATACACGCCAGCCCATTCCCAGCGGCCGTGAATTTCAGGATTTGAAGGAAAATAGATTTTTCTGAAATAGAGGTACCATGTAGAAATGTACAGCGACCAGCCCGATGTCCGCAGAAACGCCTCGGTGGCGTTGGATGATTCGTCTACGCTGTCTGCATAACGAATACGGTTACTCCGCATAAAGTCGGAAAGGTTAAAGTCAGCCATTGCGGCGTCGTCGGTTTCCACCTGTTCCCAGGAGCGGGCAAAAAAATTGACCTTCGCCTGACAGCGTCCAAGCTGGCGCGAACTGCCGGCATCCAGGGCAGCTTTCACGGCAGAAAGCAGGGCGGGGAGATTTTCAAATGTCCAGTCCTTGGGCGAATTATTAAAGTCTACCTGCTGCCGGGCGTAGTTATGCGCGTTGGGAAAGCCGGGGATCACCGATCCGGCGTAGGGAAGGTAACGGGTATAGGCCTGTATCGCCCCGCTCCAGTCGCCGATGCGTTCATAGGTCTGCGCCAGCATAAACCAGACAGCCCCAAGGTCTATTTTGTCGGGAAAGCGTGAAATTAATTCCTGATAGTACCAGACCCGCTGTTCCCGGTTTTCCGTCAGTTCAATGAGCTGGTTAAGACATGCAAGGTGAATCGATTCGCCGGAGACGGTAAGGTCGGGATAATTCTTTACGATCAGGTCAAAGTACAGTGTTGCCACGGGCAGCGAATCCTGCTGCATATAGGCGTATGCGATCATCAATAGATAGTAGCTGTTGTAGGGATCATCGGGAAAGTTGATCGTGCGTTCACTGAGAAAATGGATGAGTTTGGTGTATTCTTTTGCCTTCGCAAAGCTGTTGGCTATTTCCCTTACAATCGCGAAGGTGCTTTCCGCTGAATTATTTTCGCCGGAAAGGAGTGTAAACAGATCCCGCAAATACTCCCTGTTCTCCCGCGGGCCGGCAATGTAATACGATTCGATTGTTACCGCGCCCGGGCCGTGCAGCGTCCTGCCGCAGACCGCCAGAAACGCAGCCAAAATCAAAAACAGCGGCAGTATGAAAAATATACGTTTCTTCGTTATTTTTCCCATTGAGGTAATCCCATAATAGTATTATAGTACACAATATGCGCCGTTTTGTGACCAGGCGTTCAACCGCCAGGTTTGTTTTTATTATCGGCTTCCTCCTCATGTTCCTTGGCACCACCTTTTTTATCAATTCGCTCATTGAGACTTCACGCGCCTCAATACTGGTATCCTTCCTTTTAATAATCCTTGGCGTAAGCTGCGCGGTTTTTGCCACAGGACTCAATCGGCGTTTCGTTTATCTGTTTATTTCTGCGCTGTTCCTTCAGGCTGGGCTGTTTTTTTTCCTTCTAACCCTGCGAATTCTCCCGATTAAACTTTCCCAGTCATGGCCATTGCTCTCGATTTTTACCGGCATAGCCCTTTTTCCTGCCGGCTGGCAGCGGTATGGGGCGATCAAGGCGGTTTACATTGTCCCTTCGATAGCATTTCTCATTCTGGGAACGATCCTCATGATTTTTGCCCTGGATATCGTTTCCTTTTCCCTTGCCCAGTTTGTCCGCAACTGGTGGCCCCTGCTTTTGGTGTCGGCGGGTCTAACCCTGGTACTCGTTTCCCTTGGCACAAAACAGCCCGGGCAGCCCAAACAATAAATGCAAAAGGATACAGCTCTGACGCGCTTCGCCATGATTGTATACGGGGGATACATATCCCGCCCCTTTAGGGCGGGGCTGTTGGTTTTAAAAACCGCAATTATCTGCTTTCTCCTGCTTGTACCGGCAGCCTGTACATCGACGGGCAAAACGGGAAGAACTCCGGTTTCACAAAGGGAAATACCTGCCGCCAACGGCAGCGAAAGCCAGCCGGGAGCGGGCGGCGGAGGCATTGCCGAGGAAATCCGGCACCTGACGGGGACGGGGACTCTTGCCTCCATGTACGAAGCAATAGATATGATACGCAGCCGGAACCTTGGCGGCACAGAATTCGGGCGGGTTATGAACGCGGTGAATACCACACTCATCAGGGGAATTTACACGGTTACGGATTCGGATCTGCCCATACCCGACCTTCCGCAGACCCATCTGTATGCCCGAATCCTCCGCAACGCGGAACGGGGTATCTATGTTTCGCCGCCGCCCTCCTCTGTCGATTACCTTGAGTGTGTACTGCCCTTCCTTGCCCTGCTTGATGAACAGCAGCAGGAACAATTGCCGGCCGCCCTGAACGATCTGCAGAAAGCCCAAAATCTCAGAACCGACTCGGTGCTTGCGCCGTATTTTCTTGGGCTGCTGTATGAACGAACCGGCAAACCGGAAGAGGCGGCGGCGGCATATACAAGGGTGCAGGCCATTTCGCAGAGCTGCTACCCGGCAACACTGGGACTCTTTCGCATAATGGAGCTTACCGGCAGGGAACGGGAAGCCCGATCTATTCTCGCCGAATTATCCGGCCGGCACCCCGACAGTCTTCCCGTAAAACGGCAGATTGCCGCCGCTCTGTTCAGGGCCGGCGATTGGGCGCGCGCCGAACCGGTCATAGCGGAGGTATTAAAGGCAGATCCCCGCAGCGGTGAATTTCTGTTGATGCGATCCCGCATTCTTGTAGAAACAGGCCAGTATACACAGGCCCAGAATTCCCTGGATCAATTCGCATCGTATAACCCTCTTACCGGGCAGTACTATTTTTTACGGGCGCGGATTCAGTCGGAGGCTTTTCATAACCGCGAACAGGCCATGCATTTTCTCCGCACCCTTTTGCGCTCCTACAGCGGCGATGCTGAAGCAATGCTGTATGCCGCCCGTCTGCTCCTGGAATCTTCAGACAGTACGGAACAGGCTGAAGGAAGACAAATACTGGGACGGCTGATGCAGAACGCCAACCCTTCGCTGAATACTCTGGCGCTTGCCCTTCAGGACGCGATAAACCGGGAGAACTGGCAGGAGGGGAGAAATTTTATGAACCGCCTGCTCGCTCAGCGCCGTACCGGGCAGGATCTGTACAATGCATATCTGGTGGAACGGGCTTTAGGCAACAACGCCCGTTCCCTTTCATACGCCCGCGAACTGTACGAGCGGGACACAAGGGACGACAACGGGATAGCCGCGTATATTTCCGCCCTGATTGATGCAGGCAGAAAAGATGAAGCGTCACGCCTTATCGAAGGACGGCTTGCCGCCCTTTCCGGCGGTCAGGCAAGAAGCCGCTGCTTTTACCTCCGCAGCCGGATTGCCGCCAACGAAGAGGCCTCAATGGGTGATCTTACTTCGGCATTGTATGAGGATCCCCGCAACCTCAATGCCCTTATCGCCATGTTTGAAATTTACCACCGCCGAAAAGATTCCCGCCGTGCCGTGTACTACCTGAAACAGGCGCTTGCCATTGCCCCCAATAATCCCCGCCTGAAGCAATATGAAGCCGAATACGGCAGGCTTTAGGGAGACAGGACGAAACAAGCCAGTATATCAGACCAGAAAATATTGAAATAATTCGATAATCCCATTGCCTAAACAGACCTGTTTTAATATGATAATATATACAATAACCCATTAACAGGAGGTCTGTTATGAACATCTCATTGTCTACATTAAAGGAAAATCCCGCTAAATACTTTGAACTTGCGAAAACTGCCGATGTGATTGTAACAAGGCGCGGCGAGCGTCTTGGAAGAATAGTCTGCGAAGAAAAAGCCACGAGAGCAGATAAGCAACGTGCGATTGAAGCGTTGATTGGTTCTGTTCCATTTCCATCGGAATACGATGACCCCAACTATGACCCAAACTACGATCTTTTGCGCGAGTCCGCTTATAAAGACAGGGGGCTATTGTAATGAGAGTTGTTATTGACACCAACATAGTGATTGACGCGCTCAAACCAAACCCGAATTTTGAAGCAGACGCAAAGCTGGTATTCCAGCTAATCTGGCAGGAGAAAATTACGCCTTTTATGTGTGTGAACAGCCTGGCGGATATATTCTATATTCTGCAAAAGGTACAAGGTTCAGAGAAAACAAAAATAACAATCGCCAACCTCATGACCGTAATGAACATTGCGCCATTGACAGAAAACGATTGTATGGATGCTCTCGCGCTGCCAATGAACGACTTTGAGGACGCGATAATCGCTATCTGCGCTCAAAATATCAATGCAGACCATATTCTTTCTCGTGACGAAAAATTTATTAAAGCCAGCACTAAAGTCGAGGTTATAACTCCAAACCAGTTGTTTGCAAAAATAAAATAACAGGCCGGGATCGGATAACGCCGAGCACTCCTCCCCTCCCCCCGCGCCGCCGCGTACTAAATTAACCAAAATTTGACCTTGGGTACCGGTTGACAAAAGGGACAAAAATTCGCATTTTTACAGTATCAATGTGCTTGTTCCAAAGCTAAAGGCGGCATGGGTGCCGCGCCGAGAATAGCGGCAGACCTGTTCCCGAGGGAGGCTGGAAGTAAAATATTGAAAGGCAGCGATGTGGTTGTCGGGGGGGTGTCCAAATCCTTCGACAGCTTTAGGGCGCTCAATGATGTGAGCCTTGAAATCAAAAAAGGGGAATTTTTTTCCCTGCTGGGACCCTCCGGCTGCGGGAAAACTACCCTTTTACGAATTATTGCCGGTTTTGAATATCCCGACTGCGGGATCGTTACCTTCGATGGAAAAGACGTGCTGCACCTGCCGCCGGACAGGAGGCGTGCAAACACGGTGTTCCAAAGCTACGCCCTGTTTCCCCATCTTTCGGTATTTGAAAATGTCGCTTTTTCCCTGCGCCTGAAAAGAGCAGACAAAAACGAGATAAAAAACAAGGTGGATGAATACCTCCACCTGGTGCAGCTTGAAGGCCATGCCCATAAAAAACCCAGCCAGCTTTCCGGCGGCCAGAAACAGCGGGTCGCCATCGCCCGCGCGCTGATAAACGAGCCGAGCGTACTGCTTTTGGATGAGCCGCTTTCCGCTCTGGACGCGAAACTCCGCCAGCATATGCTTATTGAACTGGACTCGATACACGATAAAATCGGCATTACCTTTATCTATGTTACCCACGACCAGCAGGAGGCGCTTTCGGTGTCCGACAGGCTGGCGGTGATGAATCAGGGCGACGTTCTGCAAATTGGTACGCCGCATGAAATTTACGAAAGCCCCGCCACCGATTTTGTCGCCCGCTTTATCGGCGAAACCAACCTCGCCGACGCCACTGTCCTCAGCGTGGAAACTATGGATCGCCCCTGGCTTGAATACATGGCCGAACTGGAAATCCCCGCCCTGGGAAAAATAAAGGTAACCACCGTGGACGAAGTAAAACCCGGCCAAACGGTGAGCTTTACCATCAGGCCGGAAAAAATCGCCATTACCAAGGAGCCTCCCGCGACCAGCCGCCACGACATTAACCTCTTCCAGGGAAAGGTGGATGAACCGATTTATTCGGGCTTCCAGACAAAATTCTATGTTGAAGTGGCAAACCAGTTGATCAGGGTGATCAAGCAGCATGCCAATTATTCGGACGAAGGGCCGGATATTCGCTGGAAAGACTCGGTTTATATTTCCTGGAGTGCCGACGACGGCTATATCGTAGAGGTAAAAAATTGAAGACGAAAGCGGACACAGCCCGCAATTTCGGCCCCCTGTATTCCGGTCCCATGACGGTCTGGTTCAGCGTTTTTTTCCTCGCCCCCATTGTCATCATTGTCGTTTTTAGCTTTCTGAAAAAAGGACTGCACGGCGGCGTAGTGCAGGAGTTCTCGCTGGACGCCTACCGCTACCTGGGCAACAGGGTTTTTTTAAACATCACATGGCGCACCATTGTCACCTCAACTATCGCAACAATAATAACAATTATTGTCGCCCTGCCCTGCGGCTACTTTATGGCAAAAAGCAAAAACCAGAATATCCTCCTTTTAATGATCATCATTCCCTTCTGGACCAATTTTTTAATTCGGGTCTTTGCCTGGATGAATATCCTGGGCAACCACGGCTTCCTGAACGAATTTCTGCTTCGCATAGGACTGATTGAAGACTATATCCAGTTCCTCTACAACCAGAAAGCCGTGGTACTGGTGCTGGTGTATATGTACCTGCCCTATGCGATTCTGCCGCTGTTTTCCAGCATCGACAAATTTGACTTTTCGCTTCTGGAGGCAGCCCGCGATCTGGGAGCAAGCAAGCCTACCGCCATGTTCAAGGTACTGCTGCCCAATATCCGGGGGGGCATTTTTACAGCGGTGTTGTTCACCTTTATTCCAATATTCGGAGCTTACGCCGTACCGCTTCTGGTGGGGGGTATGGATTCCTATATGATGGGGAACAATATCGCCGACCAGCTTTTAAAAGCAAGGGACTGGCCCCGAGCCTCCGCAATCTCAGTGATACTTACGCTGCTGACAACGGTAGGCATCATGCTGATGATGAACGTCCAGAGAAAAGATGCTTCGCGCTTGATTGATATGACGGGCAGGCAGGAAACCGAAGGCGAATCACAGGGCGGGGGAAACGGCTTCCGGGAGACCGCCTCCATGGGGAGGCCGTCATGACTTTCAAGGGCATAATCAGCAGCGTTGCTACCTCCCTCAGGCCCGCAAAAGCGCAGGGAGAAGCCGCCCGCCACGCACGAAGGGCATTACGGCGGGAATTCTCTTTCTCGCAGCTTGTTTTTATCGTTACGTTGATATTCCTTTTTCTGCCCCTATTGGTGCTTATCATGTATTCGTTTAATGACTCCGCAGGGACAAACTGGACAGGTTTTTCCCTGCGCTGGTACAGACGGCTGCTCTCCATGCGGGAGCTGTGGCGGGCTTTCAGGAACAGCCTTATTATCGCGGTCAGTTCCGCTGTAACCGCAACGGTAATTGGTACCATTGGGGCGATAGGGGTAAATTGGTACCGCTTTAAGCTGCGCACATATGTGCAGGCCATCTCTTTCCTGCCGATGATACTGCCGGAGATAATCATCGGCGTGTCGCTCCAGATATTTTTTGCCGGAGTCGGCATTCCCAGGGGCCTGTTCACCATTTACGTTGCCCACACCACCTTCAACCTTCCCTTTGTATTTCTCATGGTGATGGCCCGGCTGGACGAGTTTGATTTTTCCATTATCGAAGCGGCGCACGACCTGGGGGCAAGCGAGAGACAGACCATGTTTCGCATAACAATTCCGATATGTATGCCGGGGATCCTTTCCGGCCTGTTAACCGCCATTACCCTGTCACTGGAAGATTTTGTGATTACGTTTTTTGTCGTCGGCCCCGGCTCCTCTACCCTTCCGATATTTATTTTCTCGGCAATTACCCGCCGGGGGGGAGTCACGCCGGTTATCAGCGCCCTTTCGGTGGTGATGATTCTGGGAACGGTGTTATTGTGCGTTACGTTGAGGAATTTCCTCAAGCATATCGCGGCAAAATAAAGCCCCTATGGGTTTTATATATTTTGGACACAATGATTGTAAGGAGGAAAGATATGAAAAGGAACATTGTCTTTCTTGCGGTTATGGCGGCGCTGATTATGCCCGCCATTGTCTCCTGCGGCCCTGCAAAGGAACGGCTCTACCTCTACAACTGGGCGGTTTATACGCCGGACTCGGTCATCAAAAAATTCGAAAAAGAGTACAACGCCAAAGTTTTTATTGATGAATTCGAAGCCAACGAAGAAATGTACGCCAAACTAACGTCCGGAGGCAGCGGTTGGGACATCGTATTTCCATCGGGAGATTACGTGGAGATCATGATCAACCAGGGTATGTTTGAAAGGATTGATCATTCAAAGATGGAAAACCTGGGAAATATCGACCCGGCGGTGCTGAAAAGGACCATGTACGACCCCACTATGGAATATTCGGTTCCCTATTACTTCGGAGCTGCCGGCGTACTGATCAATACCGCCAGGGTTTCCGAATTTGAAGAGAGCTGGAACATCTTTAGCCGGTCTGATCTCCGGGGCCGCATGACCATGCTGGACGATATGCGGGAAGTGGTAGGCGCCGCCCTTTCGACCCTGGGCTATTCGGTCAATACAAAAAACCCCGCCGAACTCAACGAAGCCCACGACCTTATCATGAATTCATGGAAACCGAACCTGGCCAAATTTGACGCCGTGGCTTTCGGCAAGCAGTACGCCAGCGGCGATTTTTGGGTGGTACACGGCTATCCCGAAGTTGTCTATGAGGAAATCATAGACGATCCCGATCTTATGAAGAACACCTACTTCTTTATCCCCCGTGAGGGCGGCTCGGCCTATATCGACAGTATGTGCATACTCAAAGGAGCGAAAAATATTGATCTCGCCCACAAATTCATCGACTTTATTCACCGTCCCGAGATTTACGCCGAATTTGCCGAAGCACTCTGGTTTCCCGCAACGGCAAACATTCCTGCACGCGAGATCAAAACCGGCTGGGAGATGTATTCAATAGAAGACCTGGAAGACACCGAACTGAAAGACGATCTTGGTCTCGAACTGGAGTTGTACAACGAGATTTGGTTTAACTCAATCAGGGTTGATTGACATAGGTAGCTGTTCCAAAATCTGACATTTTGGAACAGCTATTGGCTATACTTTCTTGGTAATGTAATCGCTTTTAAGACAGCGGGCACAGATTTTTACCGAGAAAGTGGAGCCGTCTACCTCGGTTTTTACCTTGACCAAATTGGGTTTCCAGGTACGCCGGGTGCGGTTTTTGGCGTGGCTCACCTTATTACCCGTTACCGTGTGTTTTCCGCAAATCTCGCATGTCCGTGACATAGTATCCTTCCTTAAGCCCCGGGGGGCAGTATTTCAACAGTTTCCGTATTTATAGCGAATTCCTGAAAAAATGTAAAGGCCTGATCCCTACATTAACGGGGCAAAAATCCGCAGCACATCGGGGACAATCCGCTGGAAGGCGTTTTGGGCGCATTCTTCCAGACTTATCTCGTGCGAGGCGGGAATAGTCCGCAGGAAGTCTTCCTTTACCGCCTGAACAAGAGCACTCCGGTAGACAATGACTCCGCATTCAAAGTGCAGGTACAGACTGCGAAAATCAAGATTCGTAGTACCCACCGTAGCAACAGAATCATCGCAGACAAAAGTCTTGCCGTGGCTAAAACCGGAAGAATATTCGTAAACCTTTACCCCGGCGGAAACAAGCTGCCGGTAATATGAGCGCGAAACAAACGCCGCATACCATTTGTCCCAGCGGTGCGGGGTGATGATCCTTACATCCACGCCGCTTTTTGCAGCCAGAGTCAGTGCGGAAAGCAGGCCGGAATCCGGTATCAGATAGGGTGTGTTGATATATACATAATGCTTCGCCCCGTTGATGATCTTGATATACACATGCTCGCCGACATTTTCATCGTCTACGGGGCTGTCTGCGTATGGCTGCACAAATCCATCAGGTGCAATATTGCAGGAGCTTTCTTTCCAGGGGAAAAATGATTCGTAGCGATCCTTTGCGGCATGAGCGCCTTTTGTTGCCGGCGACAGGTTCCACATCTGCAGAAAAATCAGGGTCAAAGACCAGGCGGCCTCTCCCTCAAGCATGATCGCGGCATCTTTCCAGTGGCCGAAACGCTCAACGGCGTTGATATACTCATCGGCCAGATTAACGCCGCCGGTAAACGCCACCCTGCCGTCTACAGAAATTATCTTGCGGTGATCACGGTTATTTTGCAGCGATGAAAGAATAGGGCGGAACGGATTAAACACAAAACATTTGATGCCTTTCCTTTCCAGTTCCTGTTTGTATCCCGCAGGCAGTGTCATAAAGCAGCCCAAATCGTCGAATATCAGCCGGATATCAAGACCCTCGCCTGCCTTGCGTTCCAGAATCGCCACGACAGGATCAAGCATCGCCCCTTCCCGCAAAATGAAAAATTCCAGAAAAATATACTTCTCGGCCTTTTCCAGTTCTTCCAGTACGCGCCGGAAGAAAGCTTCACCGGAATCAAAGTAAAAAGATCGCGTGTTACTGTAAACCGGAAAATCCGCATAGACCTGCAGGTAATGGGCCTGCGGCCTGAATTCGGGGTAGGCATCAAGGAGATCCGGAAGACGGTCGCCGCATAAATAAAAAGCGTTTCTGCTGTCTTCGATGTTCTGTTCAATCAAGCGCCTGAGCTTGCGGGGATTGGACTGCGAATAAAAGAAAATGTACAGTATTCCGCCAAAAATGGGGAACAGCATAATCAGAAAAATCCAGGTGATCTTATAGTCGGCCTTGGCGTGTTTGTTCAAAACATGGACACAGACAACAATGCTGATGATCCTGAGAAACCAGTTGGCATAACGGAAATATGTGCCCGTCCCCGCAATTAGTAGTACAACAAAGGCAATCTGGACAAGAAGGGTAAATATGACAAAAACCCTTCTGCGGAACACAATTCGGCTTAGTTTCTTTTTCATGACGACAGCCTATGGTAAAATTATAGCACATTATTACGCATTGCACGGACGGCTCTTTTGCTATAAAATACCGTTATGGCGGATTCGCGTTTTACCGTTCTTGACCTGATTGATATCGATCTAAAAGAACACAATTCACTTAACCTCCGCTGCATAGGCGGCAGAAAAGGGCTGGCGAGGGAAATAAACATTCCCGATTTGAACCGTCCAATAGGGGCATTAATGGGCTTTTTTGAAGACTTTGCCCCCCAGCGGATACAGCTTTTCGGCAGGGGAGAGGTTTCCTACCTCCGGCGGATGGACGCCAGCGGAGAAAGCTCGACCCTGCGCGAGTTGTTCAGCCGCCCCATTCCCTGCTGCATCTTCACCCATAACCTCGGGCCCCACAAGGAATTTTTCGATATTGCCGAAGAAGCGCAGATCCCGGTTTTACAGACCGATTTGGGAACTGCGGATTTTTCCGCCAGGCTAATACGGATCCTTGCCGAAATTTTCGCCCCCCGGCAGAGTATCCACGGAGTGCTCGTGGAAGTCTTTGGACTGGGTATTCTGATCCTGGGGGATTCGGGGGTGGGAAAAAGCGAAACTGCCATTGAACTGATCCACCGGGGACACCGGCTGGTGGCAGACGATGTTGTGGATATTCACTGCGTAAACGGCAATATGCTGATTGGCGCGGGGGCAAACAAGATAATCGGACATCACATGGAGATTCGAGGACTGGGGATAATCAATATAACCCACATGTTTGGTGTCCGGGCGATCAGGAACAGAAAGGAAATCCAGCTTGTTGTTGTTTTGGAAGCATGGGATTCATCAAAGGCGTATGACCGGCTGGGAACCGAGGACCAGGTAATGGAATTTCTGGGGGTCAGTATTCCAAAACTGGAAATACCGGTAAAGCCAGGACGAAACATCCCCATTATTATTGAGACCGCAGCGATGAACGAACGGCTGAAGTCCATGGGATACAACGCAGCGAAGGAGTTCAACAAGAACATTCTCAAGTGGATAGAAAGCGACAACGACCGTTCGGTGTTTTTCGGGCACGACGATATTATTTGACGATATAATTCTTAAGGATCAGACATGGTAGAGCAAAGCATAAAAATTCTTAACCGGGCCGGTATCCACGCCCGGCCTGCGGCCATGCTGGTTCAGACAACCAAGGACTTTAAGTGCAATATCTATTTTGAAAAGGGACAGGACAGAATAAATGCAAAATCAATCATGGGCATTATTACCCTTGGGGCGGCATTCGGAACCGAAATAAAAATAATCGCTGAAGGAGAAGATGAGGGATCTGCATTGGGAGCGGTTGTCCGTCTCTTTGAATCCAAATTTGAAGAAGAATGAAAACAGTAAAAACACGTCCCCAATATTCCATCCTGAATGTCAGAGGACTGATTGTTATTTACATTCTGCTGTGCATACTTACGGTGCTGCTGACCCGTTCCTTCTTTTCCGGAACACTGTACGACGGAAAAGTTCCCTCTCAGCTCAGCATAGTGGTGTTTTTTACCATTCCCGCCGTACTTCTTGTGTTTCTCTGTATCGCCGCCGCCGGCTTAGCCGGCGATGTCATTGCCCGCCGCCCCGGTACCAAATTCAAGGTGCGGCTGCTGGGTTATTTCACCATCATCGTAATTTTCGCCGCAGCGCCCATGACCATAGTTACCGGCATCTCCATCAGCGAGATAATCCGTTTTTGGCAGGGCGTTAACGCCGATGCTGCAAGAACCGCAGCGCGCACATTTGCCGTTGAAAATTTCTCTTTTCACATTGAAAACTTTGAAAAAGCCCTGGCGGAAATAAGGCAGAATCCTGCTGCTGTACCGCTGCCGGAGGGGAAATCCGATTCTGTCGAACCAGAGCAGCGGCTGCCTGAAGGCATTGCCTGTGTGCAGGATTTCCAAATTACCGGGGAGGACATAACGGAAATTGCCTTTACCGGCAGGCAAAGCGGCAAACTCGAAGAGCCGCCCTCGCATACAGAGGGCTACCTTACACGGGAACTGCCGCGTGATTTGGGGGTAATCCGCTATATAATGCTGCCTGAGAAAAACATCGTACGGTTGATCAGCTACGATCTCGGCCTGGAATTTGACCTTGGGATAGCCGCCATTGAAAATCAGGGGGAACGTTTTGATCTAATCGGCAACCTGCGGGAAAACGCCCGCATTTTGGTGCTCTTTTATTACGGAGTATTTTTCTTTCCAACCCTCCTGATGACGCTGATAATCGCCATCTCCTTCGCACGGCGCGTAACAAATCCCATTGTGGAACTGACTGAGGCTACCCGCCGCGTCGCCGAAGGTGACTTTTCGATACAGATATTGGCGCGCCGGGGAGATGAATTGGGGCTTTTGATTCGGTCGTTTAACGCAATGGTGCAGGATCTGGAAAAATCAAGGGCGGCTCTGCTCAAAGCTGAAAAAATTTCAATCTGGCAAAATATGGCACAGCAGCTCGCCCATGAGATAAAAAATCCCCTAACCCCCATCAAACTTTCCGCCGAGCGTGTTTTAAGGCGCTGGCACAATGAACCGGAACAAATCAGGGAAATTATTGAAGAATCCATGATGGCAATCATTCAGGAAACCGAGGGACTGACAAATATGCTCAATGAATTCAGAACCTTTTCAAAACCAATGGAACCTTCAAAATCCGTCAGCAGGATAGGAGAATCGGTAGAAGAAGCGATTGGCCTATACCGGGGATCATATCCGGAAATTTCATTCGACATCGAACATATTGCCGGTGACATTACCGTCAAAATCGACAAAAACCGCTTCTCTCAAATATTGTCCAACCTTCTGATCAATGCCATAGCCGCAATGGACGGCAATGGACTTATCGAAATCAGAACCGATCTTGTAAAAAAACGTGAAGTGGAATTTTGCAGACTGAGCGTCAGGGACACGGGCAAGGGTATTGCCAAACAGGACAGCGATCAGGTATTTGTTCCGTACTATACGACAAAACAGTCGGGAACCGGCCTTGGGCTCCCCATTGTAGAGCGGATCGTAAACGATCATGGCGGGGTTATCTGGTTCAATTCGGCGGAAGGAACGGGAACCACTTTTTTTGTTGATCTGCCCGTTGGTGTACAATAATGACATCGATTCTTGTCATCGACGACGAACCCGGAATCAGACAGGCGCTTTCCTCCATACTGAAAGATGAAAAGTACCGGGTATTTTGCGCCGAAGACGCTGTTGCCGGCATGGAAATTCTGGACAGGGAAAAAATTGATTTGATTTTCCTCGACGTGCTGCTGCCAAGACTCGGCGGACTTGACGCGCTGGAAAGGATACATACGGACTGGCCGGCTCTGGAGGTAGTGATGATCTCCGGCCACGCCAATATTGACATGGCGGTACGGGCAGTCAAAGGCGGCGCATTTGATTTTCTGGAAAAGCCCCTCTCGCTGGACAAGGTGCTGACGGTATGCCGCAATGCCCTTGCCATACGCAAACTCCGCGAAGAAAACCGCAGCCTGAAGAAAAACACCGGGCTGTCTTGCGAGGAGATTATCGGTACAGGCACTGTTATTGAAAGGGTGCGGGAACTGGTCGGTCAGGCCGCCGCCAGTGACGCGCGGATTCTGATCACCGGGGAAAACGGCGCCGGAAAGGAAGTAGTTGCAAAAGCAATACACCAGCGTTCCTCCCGCGCCGAACGGCCCTTTGTAAAACTCAACTGCGCTGCCATACCGGAATCCCTCATAGAAAGCGAACTGTTCGGGCATGAAAAGGGGGCTTTTACCGATGCGGTATACAGCCGCAAGGGACGTTTTGAAACAGCCGACGGCGGCACGTTATTCCTCGATGAGATCGGCGATATGTCGCTTCCCGCCCAGGCAAAGGTGCTGCGGGTAATCCAGGAACAGAAAATGGAACGGCTCGGCGGGGAAAAAACCATAGAAACGAATGTCAGAATCATCGCGGCGACCAATATTAACCTCGAAAAAGCCTGCGAACAGGGGCGTTTCCGCCAGGATCTGTACTTCCGCCTGAATGTAATCCCGATTTATGTCCCTCCGCTGCGGGAACGTCCCGGCGATATCCCGCTTTTGCTCGGCCATTTCCTCAAGGAACTGGGGATGGAAAACCCCAGGCTGGAAAAAGACGCGCTGGAATTGCTGCTGTCCTACGACTGGCCGGGGAATGTCCGTGAACTGAGGAACATTGCCGAGCGAATAACCGTCATGCATATCGGCGGCAGCATCGACGCCCAGGCGCTCGCCGGCATACTAAACAGGGAGTCGGGTAAACAGGAGGGAACGCCCCTCTCCGACAGCCTGCTGGAGTTACACTACAACGAAGCCAAAGAATTGTTCGAAAAGCGATATTTGGAGTTCCAACTTTCCAGAAACAATGGTATAATCTCAAAGACGGCCGAGGCTATCGGTATCTATCCAAGTAACCTGCATGCAAAGCTGAAAAAATTTGGCATTGCGGCACAAACGATAAGGGAAGAGCATGAAACTTAATTTCATGTTCGTAAATCAGTGCGGCTATATCAGCCGCACGTTATTAGAGGTTAGTACAAATGAAAGAACTTACTGAACGGCAAAAGGAAGTTTTATCATTCATCGCCAATTACATCAATAATCATTCATACCCGCCAACCATTCGGGAAATTGCAGAATATTTTGAAATATCCGTTAAGGGCGCCCATGACCATGTTACTGCCCTCAGGCGAAAAAACTGCCTGAAGCAAAGCGGGAAACGTTCCCGCACAATGGAATTGACGCGCCCGAGGGAAACCGAAGACCTTGGCAAAATAACAAAAATTCCAATTGTCGGGACGGTCGCCGCCGGTACTCCGATACTGGCTGAAGAAAACTGGGAAGGGACCCTTCCCATACATCAGTCCATGCTGAAAAAAAACAGAACATACTTTGCCCTCAGGGTGCGCGGTGAATCCATGTCCGGCATCGGGATCATGGACGGGGACATGGCGGTTATTGAGAAAGCAAATGTTGTCAAAAACGGAGAAATTGCCGTAGCAGTTGTAGACGAAGCGGTTACACTGAAACGTTTTTTCAGGGAAAACAACCGGATTAGACTGCAGGCTGAAAATCCCGACTACCCGTCCATCTATTGTCAGGATGTGCGGTTATTGGGACGGCTGTTTCAGATAATCCGCAATTATTGATCACAATGCCAGGCAAAGCATATATCTTCCTTGGCCCGGAAATCGGGAAAAAACAGGACGCTGTCGGAGAAATCAGAAAAAAACTTACTGCCAAAGGTGCGCTGGAAGAAACGGTATTCTACGCCGGAGAAACACCGGCAATGACCATTGCAAACTCGGTACAGAACCACAGTCTCTTTGCACAGGCGCGCCTGTTCATCGTAAAAAACGCCGATCTGATAAAAAAGAAAGACGAAGCTGCCCTTGTCGCTTCCTGTATGGAAGAGTTGGAACAGGACACCGCGCTGATTCTGGTTTCCGATGAATTCCGCCTTGCCGCCGCGCTTGAGGAATCATGCCCCAAAGAGAACCGCAGGGTTTTTTATGAATTGTTTGAAGGCGAAAAATGCGAATGGGTTCAATCGTTTTTCAGGCGCGAAGGGCACAGCATCGATCCTGAGGCGGCACAGACGATTCTTGAAATGGTGGAAAACAATACCGACGCCCTGCGCCGCGAATGTTCCCGCCTGTTGTTCTTTTTGCCAAAGGACAGGCCTGCCGGCGCACAAGATGTGGAGAAATGGCTTTCCCACAGCAGAGAGGAATCGACCTTTACCCTTTTTTCCCGGATTGCCGCAGGGGATGTCTCCAAAGCGATAGAAAGTCTGCATACTCTGCTCGGTGCAAAGGAAAGCTCCCAGGCTATCCTTGCCGGTCTTGCCTGGTGTTTCCGCAAGCTCCGCGACTACCTGTCCCTTCTGGAAACAGGCGGCAGGGGCATTGAGCCGGACAGCTTTGAATTGAAAAAAATAGGGCTTTCATCGCCCAGGGCAAAAAGCGATTATTCGGCAGCAGCCCGCCGCTACAATGCCGCCGCCGCAGACTCCTGCCTTGCCCTTACCGCCGAATACGACATACTTACCCGCGCCTCGCCTGCCGCCCTTGAAACAATCCTGATGGACGCGTATATCATTAAAATACTCAGATCAACGAATGGCTCGAATGAACGCTAATAATGCAAATAAATTTTGCTTTTTAGCTTCATTAGATTATATTCGCGTAATTCGTTGACTCTTTTTTTTACATACCGATTTTCTTTGCAATTTTTTCTAAATTTTTATTAGCATAAAAATTATCAGACAAACCTTTTTGGGCTCTGTTCCGTATTTGATAATTCGGGTTGTCTTTGTTAGTTTTATCAAATAGGATCAATCCGATTCCAAATAAGGTACACAATGAATCCAAACGGACAATATCATCTGTGTTCGATTGTTGCGGAATAACCAGATATACTCTATGGCTGAACAATTTATAGGAACAAGCCTGACCGAAAGCGGTAATTAATTGATTGATATTAATTTTTATTTCAGCAGTTGTTACTTCTATTTCCTTTATAATGTCCGTTCGGGATGGCAATAAAACTCCAATTACATCGGGTGTCCCCCATTTACCGCCAAATTTGTTTCCCCCCAAAGGTATGGCTTTTGAACATTCTTGAACTTCCTCAATAAGCCAATCGGCAAAACTTTGATAAAAGTCCTTTTCAGAAATATTATTAGTAGCCTGAACCAAAGAATTCGAGCTGTTTTGAGTTACATTTTGATTTGAAGCCAACTTATATAGACCCTTTTCCGGTTTTATTACTTCACCGTTGCTATTAATAAAAAAATCACGAATAAAGCCTGTTGCCTGACCAGTTTGTAAGCTAAATTTTTTAATTAATTCGGCATGTAAATAGCTAAATTTTACTCCGCTTGGGTTATTCTTCAGTATTTCCATGGAAAAATCAATTTTTTGCTGTTTTTGTGAATCATTCTTTCCCATAAGAATCTCCTTGGAATTAATTATATTAAAAATTTCAAGTGATAACCGTCATTTTACAACAAGTGCTACAAGTCTCGAATTCCTTGCACCAGTAGGAACGGGAAGATCTATTCGCCTATTTCCTATCCAATAACAGGCTGTGGTATTTTTGAGCCATATAGGTACTCCTGTCAAATCTCGGTGTCCTCCTAGTGTAACACGTGGATCATTGTCATTTTCATTGTGTTTTTCACCATAGACACCCGCTGTATAGACAGTTCCATTGGCAACCGAGAGTCTTAATTCTCCAACAATAGTACCAGAAGGGATAGGAAGATCTGTTCGATTTGTTCCTTCCCAATAACAAGCATGATAATTTTCCTCCGAATTACCATAATAGCCTACTGTATAGACCGTATCATTCATTGCAGTGATAGTAGATATTATCGAATACTTATTAGAAGGAATAGGAAGGTCTGTTCGACTATTTCCTACCCAATAACAGGCACGTCTTTCAGAATTCTCGTCATCATAATAGCCTGCAGAATAAACTGTGTCATTTTTTACTATCATAGCAACAGCACGTCCATGAAAAGTTAAATCTGTTCGTCTATTTCCTATCCAGTAACAGGCACGCTGATTACGGTCTCTATCTTTATAGGAGCCAGCAGTATAGACCGTGTCATTTACCACTGTAAGGGCACTGACCATACTACTATTACGTGGGGGAAGGTATACCTTCGTAGTTCCTATCCAGTAACAGGCATTATCAGAACTATTATCATCCCAGCCGGCGGTATATACTGTGTCGTTTACGACTGAAAAATACTCTACCGAACTATTACCAGGTGCTAATATGGTACACATGGTTTCTCGCCAGTAACATGCGCTAAGTTCACTGCGGCTTCTGTCGAATAACCACCCTCCGGAATAAAATGTATTGTTTACAACTGCAATGCCCATTGAAGCATACATATCGAATCCTTCCGGTAATGTGAGATCAGTCCTCACATTACCTTTCCAGTAACAGGGATGCTGTTTTCTGTCACTATCTGTATAAGAACCCCCAATATAAATTGTATTACTTTCAATTATAATAAAACCAGCACCACTTCCAATATTTCCCTCAGGTACAGGCAGGTCTGTTCTTACGGTTCCAGTCCAGTAACAGGCGTGACTAATACCATTAGCATCTCGATAAGACCCTGTAGTATATACAATGGGATCTCTATTATTCTGACATATCGCAGCGAAATTAATTACCATTCCTAAGGATAAAACCAATGAATATTTGATAAATTTCCTCATTATGTACCTCCTTCAATAATTACCGTCGATAAACCCAAAATTCGCAAACCTCAAATTATGCTAACACTAAAATTTTTGGTTTGTCAATAATTTGACACAAATTTCTGTATTCCAATTCAATGAACAACAAAGTAACGAAGGAGAGTCAGTCACTGTTTTCGGGGAGTGCGAAAGGCAGGATGTGCAAGCGTGTCTTATTCGAATCAACGGTTAAGATGGTACCTTGTTCAATAGCGGCGGAAAATTTGATAAGAGCATCTGCCACCCGATTAAGAAGCGCCTCAGGACGGGTATCCTCTGCACGAATTTGAATGACACTTGGGCATGAAGCACGGGTGGAAACCAAAATGGCGCTAAAATCAAAGTCATTGGTAAGGACCGAATAATCATTTTGTCGAGCATACGACATAATTTCGATATCCTTAGCATTAGACATACCAATCTTTGTCCAATGGACAGCATCAATTCCCCGGTCAGAGAGCATTTTTCCCCAGCGGACGGCAAGGTTCACATCAACAATTATTTTCATAAAAAGTATTGTTTTATCAGGTGAGGGCAACTTCATAGCCATGGGCAAGCCATGAAGCATATTGTAAAGACTGCAAGATGTCTTCCCGTTCAAGGTAGGGATAATCTATCAACAATTCTTCAATCGTTTCTCCAGCACCAATTTGGGAAAGTAATCTGCCTACCGTAAGGCGCATTCCCCGAATGCAGGGCTTACCGCCCATTATACCAGGATCTTGAGTGATACGATCAAAATGCTCAAATATCATATAAGCCTCCCTAATATCAACATAACAAAACCAGAACGATACTACAAGGGATCCCCCTCTGCGTCCTCTGCGATCTCCGCGCCTTTGCGTGAGGAATTTGGGATCAAGCCTTCAGCAGTTCCCAGAGTTTTCCCGACACGGTAAACTGGTTTTCTCTTGTGCGGATGATCGCCATGCCCTCGTCCTTCGCCGCTTCCAGCATATCATCGGGCAATGGCCTTGAGTTGCAGATAATAATGACCGAGATGTCAACCAGGGTAGACACGGCTACAGTATTTTTGTGTGCCTGAATCGTAATCAGCGCGCCTGAGTCTTTCGCATTCGCCATAACATCGGAAAGCAGATCGGAGGTATATGCCCCCTTAATTTCCCTGTCTTCAAATTCATCCTGACAGATTTCCGCGCCCAGTGCTTCGGCGACTTCCCTGATTGTCATGTTCTCCCCTTATTTTTCATCCTTCGACGAATTGATATACACAACCGATCTGACCGTAGTGCCGACCCCCACCTCTGAGTTGATCGAAAATTCATCGGAAACCCGTTTGGTGTTGGCAAGGCCCATGCCCGCACCAAAACCAAGAGAACGGACATATTCGTTTGCCGTTGACCAGCCCTCCTGCAAAGCCTGATCCACATCGGCAATGCCAGGACCGGTGTCGCTGGCCGTGATGACTACCTTGTCGGGATGAATGCTGCACTGGAGATTACCCCCATCCGAATGAACCACCAGGTTGATCTCCAGCTCATAGCTGGCAATGGCAATACGGCGGATAATTTTTGGTTCGATTTCCCTTATCTTCAGCGCTTTTTTGATATCCGTCGATGCCCGGCCGGCCGTTTCAAAGTCGTAGCGGGGGACATTATACTCCATATCCGAAAACGGTGATGAAATACCGGCTGCTTCTTTTTCCTTATGCATCTTTTCAAGCCGCAGCACTTCCCGATTCATCTCTACCAACAGCGAACGAATAACATCAATGGAACTGACGATCCCCACCAGCTCATGATTCTTGTCCAGCACGGGAAAACGGCCCAGGTTGTATTTGTTCAAATAGGAAATGGCAAAGGACAACGGCATATCATCCTGCAGCACAATAACATCGCGGGTCATGCGTTCTTCAACCAGGCTCTCCATAAAACCTTTGTCCAGTGCGTTGACAAGGTCACCGATGGTAACAAGGCCGATTAGTTTGCGGTTCTCAACGATAGGAACGCCCGTTATCCGGTTTTCCCGCATGAGCGCCTGAATGTACCGCATGGTACGGTTCTTTTCACAGACAATAACAGCCCTTGTCATCACTTCCTTGATTTTTAGCTGGTAGATCAGTTCCAAAACCACGGAAGGGGAATCTTCCGTACTGATGGGAATGTCCCCTTTTTGCTGTATCTCGACTTCACTCATAAGTAACCACCGTTTTTTCCAGTATAATTATCAATGACTAAGAATAACCCCGATACGCCGGCCATTCAAGGGGCAATTGTCCAAAAATAATACATTGCGCAAGCGATACATTATTTTCCCCGGCGGCAGAAAAAGCGATCTGCAGCATCCACCAGCAGAAAAAGGACAAGGGCGGCCACAGACAGGCTGAAGATGCCAAAATACATCAGCGGATAATCCAGCCGCATTTGGCTGTCGGTAACATAAAACCCCAGACCCCTGTCCGTGCCGAAGGTCTCGGTAAAAAAAAGGGCGGAAAAAACAATGCCGATGGAGACGCGCAGGGAAGAGAAAATAGCCGGCAGAGAAGCAGGCAGAATAATATGGATGAGTTTTTCCCGGAAGCCGGCCTTGAGCGAAGTGAGCAGATCGTAATCTTCTTCCGGTACGGCGCGAACAGCGTCACGAATGGCGAGAATGAGCGGAAAGATAATGATCAGCACAAGGATGCAGACCTTGGAGGCTTCCCCTACGCCCAGAAGCAGCATGAGGATCGGCAGCAGAGCCAGTTTGGGAACAGGATATGAAAGATAAACCAGCGGCCCCAGCAAACGGTCGACTTTGGGAAAATAACCCAGAGGAATGCCGGCAAGAAGACCCAGAACAAGTGCGAGGGCAAGCCCGGCAAGCGCCCTTCCTGTGCTGGCGGCAAGGTGCTCGATCAATCCTCCGGATACTGCCCTTGACCAGGCGCCGTAAACCTCCAGAGGCGGCGGCAGAGCATTCATGTGCAGGATCACAGATGCCGCATGCCAAATGAGGTTGAAAAGCAGAAATCCCCCCAGGATATAGCCGAGATTTTTAACCATGTACGGCCTCCGCCTGCAGCATCTGCCGGAACACAAGTCTTAGGCGCGTGACCAGTTCGGCTGAGGCTTCTTCATTGTTCTGCGGAAAATGTTCATTAAGAATTTGCGCGCTTAAGCTTCGCGTCTTCGGATGCAGGATTAGAATATGGCGGCCAAGAAACGCGGCTTCGTGCAGACTGTGAGTAACCAGCAGAGTGGTCACCGGGCGCTTTGTCCACAGTTTGAGAAAAAGTTCCTGGGAAGCTGCGGCAGTAAAGGCATCCAGGGCGGAAAACGGTTCATCCAGAAGCAGCAGGTCAGGCCGGTGAATCAGGGAGCGCGCCAAAGCCACCCGCTGTCTTTCCCCGCCGGATAGTTCGTCCGGGTAGCGGCGCAGAAGCGGTTCCAGTCCCAGAGTTCGCAGAATGTCCGGGGTTTCCGGAGCAGCCGGCGTGTTTTTATCCGCCCCTACAGCCAGAGGCAAAAAGATGTTCGCGCGTACGGTTTTCCATGACAAAAGACCGTAATGCTGCGGCACATAGCCGATATTGAAACCGGCAATACCGGACAAAGGCTCACCCCGGCGCTCAATACTGCCACAGTCCGGAGACACTATGCCAGCCAGGGTTTTAAGCAGGGTAGATTTGCCGCAGCCCGAAGGCCCGATGAGAATATGTATCTCGCCTTCTT